>Ga0210406_10008473_pt1 | contig 10281 bp, 10 predicted proteins | sample IncBWC30MmetaG_FD_155454 | JGI IMG/M metagenome (GOLD analysis project Ga0210406, IMG submission 155454) | Forest soil microbial communities from Barre Woods Harvard Forest LTER site, Petersham, Massachusetts, United States - Inc-BW-C-30-M | ecosystem: Environmental > Terrestrial > Soil >... | reverse complement strand
CCGTCTCGATCCGCCGCCGGACAACCACCATTGCGGATTCAGATGAGCCTGCCAAAGCCACCAGCGCAGCCCAGCCGGAATGCGCGCGGAGGCCGAGAGCGGCCCGCAGAACCGCTGTGTGTTTGGTCATCAACGCCGGGCCGTAGGCGAATCCGTGGCCGCGATCACATCCACGCCGAACGCGGCATCGAGCGAAGGAAGACCCTGGAAAGACAGCAGTGTACTGGCCGGCGGCGTGGTGCTGCTGTAATAGCCCGCTCTCACGGTGCGCACTCGTGGGATCATCGCGCTGGATGTGACGTAAGTGTGTGACATCACCACCTGATCGAAGCGAGCGTTGGAAGAACTGAGCACCCGCTGCAGCCGCTCAAACGCCAGCTTGATGTCGGCCTCCTGGCTTCCGAACGCAAGTTGAGTTCCGGTGATCACCAGCTTCGGACTCTTGACCAGCGCCAGTTGCGAATAATTCGGCGATTTGTCCAGATCGGGCGGATTGAGGAAGGTCACTGGTGCTGGGATCGACGCTCGCAGTCGGGCAACTGCTTCGCATTCCGCCGCCGGCATCACCGGCTCACGCTGCATCTGGACATAGTTCAATACCGCGCCTGGGAAAGCGGCCATCATTAATTGGTGTGCATCTCGCTGCTCGTCGAGCGAACTGACGAAACAAGTCACGCGCAGCGCATCTTCGGGCTGCATGCCGCCGCCGCTAAGAGCCACCTTCAGTCTTGCGAGAGACTGCGCTACGCTGGCGGCGTTTTGGCCGGCCAAAAAAGCAATCCCATGGGGATTTACCACTCGCTTGTCCACTTCGATGCTCTCCAGCACCACTTGAGCGCCTTCCATGGGAAGCGCGCCTACCTGCACCACGCTCAACACCGGTAGCGCCAAATGTTTTTCGGTGAATGTCTCGGCCACCAGCTCTCCGACCCGGCGCAGATCGCCCGAGCCGGCCACGAACGCTCGCAGCTTCACGATGGTCCCATGGTTGGTCTTCAGTAGCGACCTCAACGCATCCCGCGTCTGCTGCGAAAGCAAACCTTTTCCGATTAAGGGCGACGCGCCGAACGCCAGCCGCTCCGTTTCGGCCACTACAGAGCCCGGGAGCTCCTTAGATGGAGGCAGCGTTTGCGTGCCTTCGTCCTTCTTCTTCTTTTGCTTGGTCTCCGGCGCGACGACCGGGATGTAGCCTTCGTCGTCGGATGCGGGTTTCTTCTTTTGGGCGGGCAAATTTTCGGCGAGCAGAGCGAGGAGAACCGCGAACAGCGGGGCGGACCGAGGAAAATGCATCACAGCTTAGCGAACCAATTTTATCAAAGCTTGTAACATTAAAGCTTGTTACATTGAGGTTGCGTGCCCGCAATCATTACGTCTCCACCCAAGAGCCGGCCGGCCACGTTCACGCGCTATGCATGGGCGGTGCTGGGCTGGAATCTGTTCGTGGTGCTGTGGGGAGCTTATGTACGGGCTAGCGGATCGGGTGCCGGTTGCGGCAATCATTGGCCGTTGTGTAATGGCGACGTAGTCCCACGCGCGCCACGCCTGGAGACCATCATTGAATTCACGCATCGGATGACCAGCGCGGTATCGCTTCTGGCTACCGGCGGGCTGGCGGTGTGGAGCGTGCTCCGTTTTCCGCGCGACCATCAGGTGCGGCGTTACGGTCTGCTGTCGGTTGTTTTTCTATTCGCCGAAGCGCTGCTGGGCGCCGGGCTGGTGCTGTTCGAGTTCGTCGCGTCCAATGCTTCAGTGGGACGGGCGTTCTATCTGTCGCTGCATTTGGTGAATACGCAATTCTTGTTGGCCGCGCTGGCTTTGACAGCGTGGTATTCGCGCGAACCAGTGCCCGGCGCCGTGCGCCGATCGTCTCGTGTGATTGCGGGTTTGCCCATCGCAGTGATGGTCAGCGTAACGGGAGCCATTGCGGCTCTGGGCGATACACTTTATCCGGTGGCATCGCTGGCCGAGGGCATGCGCCAGGATCTTTCGACGGCTTCGAGTTTTCTCTTACGGCTCCGTGTACTGCACCCGGTGCTGGCCGTCCTGGCGGCCGGATACTTCGCCTACGCTGCTATGTCGGTTTTGCGTTCGAAGCCCCGGCCGCTGGCCGCGCAAATCGCCCTGACAGTGATCGTCCTGGCTGTGGCACAACTCGGAGCAGGAGCGATCAACCTAACGCTACTCGCCCCGGTCTGGATGCAACTTGTGCACTTGTTGCTGGCCGACCTGCTGTGGTTATCGCTGGTTTTGCTGGTCGTCGAAGCCCCGGCCTACAGTTCGTCCTCGGCTTGAAGCGTCTGCTCGAGCTTAATCGTTGCGCGCAAAAAAGTACGACGAAGCCAAGGATCGCTGGCAGGCTCGCGTGAACAAGGATTGGCGGTTCTATTTCAAGATCGAGGGCGACACCTACTTCATCGTCGACTTGATTCCGCTGCGGCAGGAGCCTAGGCTAAAGCCTCAGCGACCGCCTCGCCGTATCTTACTTTCATCTAGCGCGTTTGGGCTTCTTCATAGCCCCGCGCTTTTTTATCTCGGTTTTGAGGTGGGCGACCATATCATCAACGGTATTGAAGGGACCGTAGAACGGACCTTTTTCAGCTTTATCGAGCTGGGCGTCAACGATACGCCGCTGTGCGGGCGTATATTCTTAATCGGCCGATGGTAATTTTGCAAAGATCTTACCACGCCGCCGGAGGCCTTGAACTTCAAACTAACCCACTACCTTGCAGCCAAAAAGCGGTCGCAGATTGCGGCCAGAGGCTTTAAGCAGTTCAAACTGACCCACTACCTTGCAGCCAAGCCAGCCAATATGGTATGCTCATTGGTGTACTAGAATGCTGCCGATCAGCCAGCTTGATGAAAGTTCCAACTCCCCTCTTTATAGGCAGTTGTATCTAAAAATTAAGCAGTTAATTGAATCCCGACAGCTTGCCAAAGGTGACCGTTTACCAGCCACTCGGGAATTGGCGGGCCAACTTGGACTGAACCGGACCACTGTCTCGGCCGCCTACGAACTGCTCGAATCCGAGGGACTAATTACGGGCCACGTGGGCCGCGGAAGCTTCGTCGCCGAGAGTATTTCAAAACGAACCCAACTCAACTGGTCCGACGTGTTGGACCCTGCCACCCAGTCTCAAGCCGCGCCCGCGTCCACCCCGCTCGCCAGCTTCTCCAGCTCCCGGCCCTCCGAGCTGCTTTTTCCGTTGGAGGAATTCCGAGCCAGTTGCAAGGAAGTGATCCAAAGCGCCGAGGCCCAAACCATCCTGCAGTTAGGATCGCCCTCCGGTTACGCGCCGCTCCGCCGGTATCTTCTCGAAGCCGCCCGTGCGGAAAGCCTAGCGCGCGACACCGACGACATTTTAATCACCAGCGGATGCCAGCAGACCGTCGATCTTCTCCAGCGCACCCTGGCTCGAAATGGCGAAACGGTGCTGCTTGAAGACCCCGTGTATCTAGGCGTGAGGCATGTATTCGAACGAGGCGGCTCGCGCCTGATCGGCGTTCCGGTCAGTGACCAGGGGCTCGATCTCGAGGCTCTCGAGCGGATCCTAACGCGCGAGCGCCCGAAACTGCTGGTTGTAACTCCGAACTTCCAGAATCCGACCGGCGCGACGCTTCCGCTGGCATCCCGCAAAGCACTGCTCCGGATCACGCAGGCCGCCGGCGTCATCGTGGTCGAAAACGATATCTATGGGCCGCTCGCATACGAAGGCGACTCATTCGCTCCGCTGAAGCGTCTGGATGAAACCGGCGACACGGTCCTGCTGCGCAGCTTTTCGAAGCTGGCGTTCCCAGGGCTGCGCGTTGGCTGGGTGATCGGCCCGCGTCCGCTGATCGAGAAGCTGACCGAAGCCAAGCAATGGAGCGATCTCCACACCGACCAACTTTCGCAGGCCGTATTGTTGCGCTTCGCCGAATCGGGGCGTCTGGAGCAGCATCGTCAAAAGATGCTCATGGCCGGACGCGAGCGTCTCCACGCCGTACTCGCCGCGTGCGAGAAGTACCTTCCTCAGGGAACGAGTTTTACGCGGCCGCGCGGCGGGATGAGCCTGTGGGTCCGCTTGCCGGGTGGGCTGGATGCCGGCGAGTTGCTGCCGCGCGCCGAACGCGAAGGCGTCACCTATCTGCCGGGCAAATATTTTGCGGTATCACACCCGCAACCGAACAGTTTACGCATCAGTTTTGCCGGGATGACTCCGGATCAGATCCGATCCGGCGTTGCCATCCTCGGTCGTATATTTCAAAACGAACTGGAGCGCATGCGCGCGCATTCCCCGCTCATCGAAGCTCCCGCAATGGTCTAAGGAGAATACATGTACCTCGACGACAACTTCCGCCTCAAAGTCGGCTTGGCCGAAATGTTGAAAGGCGGCGTGATCATGGATGTGACGAACGCCGAGCAGGCGGTCATTGCCGAAAAGGCGGGCGCCACCGCTGTTATGGCGCTGGAGCGTGTACCCGCCGATATCCGCAAAGAAGGCGGTGTGGCGCGCATGGCGCCGATCAGCAAGATTCGCGAGATCATGCATCAGGTGAGTATCCCGGTGATGGCCAAGGCGCGCATCGGCCATTTCATGGAGGCGCGGATTTTAGAAGCGTTGGAGGTCGACTACATCGACGAGAGCGAAGTGCTGACCCCGGCTGATGAAGAGCATCACATCGATAAGCGCAATTACAAAGTCCCGTTTGTGTGCGGAGCGCGCAATCTGGGCGAGGCTCTACGGCGGATCGCTGAAGGCGCGGCCATGATTCGTACCAAGGGCGAAGCGGGCTCCGGCAATATCGTCGAGGCGGTGCGCCATATCCGCACCATCGTCAAAGAGATGAAGCAGCTCACTGTCCTGGGCTCCGAAGAGTTGGTCGCGGAATCGAAGAAGCTGCAAGCGCCGCTCGAGCTGGTGCAATGGGTGGCCGAACACGGCAAGCTGCCGGTCCCCAACTTCTCCGCCGGCGGTATTGCGACTCCAGCGGATGCCGCGCTGGTCATGCAACTGGGCGCCGAAGCGGTATTCGTCGGATCGGGCATCTTTAAGTCCTCCGATCCCGAGGCCCGAGCGCGCGCTATCGTGAAGGCTGCCACTTACTATAACGACCCGGCCAAGCTACTCGAGGCGAGCGAAGATCTGGGGGTCGCGATGTTCGGCCTCGACATCGCCAAGCTACCCGAATCGGAGCTGCTGCAGACGCGAGGCTGGTAATGGCCCACGGGTCAAAGAAAAAGATCGGCGTGCTGGCGTTGCAGGGCGATTTCGAAAGACACGAAAAAGCTTTGGCGCGGGCCGGAGCAGAGCCAGTCGAGGTGCGCTCTGCCGCCGATCTGGATCAGGTAGACGGGCTGGTGATCCCAGGCGGTGAGAGCAGCACTATGTTGAAGCTGCTCGAAGAGGAGAAAATGCTCGAACCGTTGCGCGAGTTCGGTGCGCGGCGTCCGGTGTTCGGCACCTGCGCCGGTGCGATTCTGCTCGCGTCGGAAGTCCTGAATCCTAGGCAGCGCTCGTTGGGCCTCATGGACATTGATGTCGAGCGGAATGCATATGGGCGGCAGCTCGATAGCCGGATCGCGCGGCTGAAACCGGAAGGGTTGGAGGGCGATCTGGAAGCGGTGTTCATTCGCGCTCCAATTATCCGCCGCGTGGGCGATCGGGCCAAGGTGCTGGCCAAGTACCAAGGCGATCCGGTGTTGGTGGAGCAGGGCCGGCATCTGGTAGCGACGTTCCATCCCGAGCTGACCGACGATTCGCGTATCCACAAAATGTTTCTGGATAAGGTCTAGTACTGCTATTAAATCGGTACTGGCGCTAATTTCGCTAAAATGAAACTAGGTGCTCCATACTCGGGTCTTGTTTCTTTGCATCGGGAATTCGTGCCGCAGTCCGATGGCGGAAGGCTTCGCTCGCACATACGGGTCCGACGTCCTCCAGGCATATAGCGCCGGGCTTGCGCCTGCAATGTCCGTGGCGCCTCTGACCCACCAGGTCATGCTCGAAAAGAACATCGATGTCGGCAATATATTTCCCAAGGATTTCAAGACCACGGTTGGCCATGCCGATCTCGTCATTAATATGTCCGGGATGGAACTGCCGGTGAAGCCCACGGTTCCGGTGGAGCGCTGGGACATCCGCGATCCGATCGGCGAAAGCGAGGAGATCTATCGGGAAGTGCGCGATCAGATCGAACTGCGCGTGATGCAACTCATTCTCGCGCTGCGGGCCAGAAAAAAAACCAACCAGGCCGCCACTTCGAAGGTTGACACTCGCCGCCGCAGTCTCGGACAATAGAAACGGCCCACCACCGTGCGGATGTGGCGGAATTGGCAGACGCGCTAGATTCAGGTTCTAGTTCTCGCAAGGGAGTGGAGGTTCAAGTCCTCTCATCCGCACCATAGTTTTCTGGCTAACCGTTAGGAAGCCCCCGGATCGTAACTATTCCTATAGCCGGTCGCGTCTTGTGGATGTCCCTCAAAGATTGCCTGGCGGAGCCTATTGAAACTCCTGACTTTCCTCCTCTTCTTTTCTTTGTGCATAATTGCCGCGCGCGCTTTCGAAGTGCTGAAGACCCAGATTTTCCGGCCGGCGCTCACACGGCTTCACATCCCGGCTCCCAAATTCACATTGAACGAAGTAATTGCGGCCGCGGCGCGTAAGCATCAGGTTAGTCCCGCGTTCGTGAAGAGCATCATTGCGGCCGAATCCGGATTTTCGCAGGCTGCGGTGTCGACTAAGGGCGCTATCGGGCTGATGCAATTGATGCCTGAGACGGCCCGCGAGTTCGGCGCAGATCCCGCTGTTCCGGAGCAAAATATCGATGCTGGAACGCATTACTTGAGCTGGCTGTCGCGACGCTATGCGGGAAAGGGTGATGCGCTCAAGCGAGTGATCGCGGCCTACAACGCGGGTCCAGGGGCCGTCGAGCGCTACGGCGGAGTCCCTCCATTCCGCGAGACCCGAACCTATGTCGCTCGTGTACTTCGGTTTTATAAGAAATACGAACCGGGCTACACCCTAGCGTCGCTAAGGGGCGCCGGCAATCGCGTCCATAAAGCGCTGGGCTGAGCGTCGCATCGTCTGCTTCGCATCGGCGATCACTGTCCTTTGCGGAAACGCCCCGTAAATGCGGTCGAAATTGTACGGCTCGAGCCGGGCTACGATCTCGCCAATCGCCTTCGCGCCGAGTGGAATGTAGTTCGGATAGCTGTACATAAACGATACCCAGCGCGTATCCATGCAGACCTGCGGCTGATCGCCTGACAGAAGGACACCGTTTCGATCGGCTCCGTTTGGCCAATACAAAACCTGGAAGCCGTCAAAATGACCAGGCGTGTGAATAAGGAACAGGTCATCGAGCAGCTTTTGGCTATCGCCCTGCCAATGCTCAATGTTCGAGTGCGGCCGCATCACCCATTGACGGTCGGCCGAATGAAGATGAATCGGCGCGTTGTCGAACGCCAGGCTCCATTCCACCATGGTCGTGTAATAGTGGGGATGCGAGATCGCGATGGCCGCGATGCCGCCGAGATCGCGGATAGCGTCTACGGTCTGCTGATCGAGCAGCGCCAGGCAGTCCCACAGCACATTGCCTTGGAGTGTCTGAACCAGAAAAGCCCGCTGGCCGATTGCAAAGTGAGGCTTAGTATGGATGGAATAGAGCCCCGGCTCCTCCTGCTTGATCACGTTGTCGTGCCCTTGTGCGAGTTTCTCGAGCGTAGTCCATTGCTGCCCAGCGAGCCCAACGAACTGACGGGAATCCTCGCAAATTGCACAGGCGGACGGTGGCTCCGCCGAAGCAGGGAACTGCGCGCCGCACGTCATACAAACGAACGCTGTGCTCATCCCAAAGCAGGTTAACGCAATTGGTAGTATCTGGCCGAGTACTGCCGCCATTTGCTATGTTGGCAGCCATGTGCATCCGACTTCTCTTACTAGCGGCCTGTGCCGTAAGCGGCTTTTCCGCTGGATTTCAGCCGACTGATCTCCTTAGAATGCGCTCGGTCGGAACGGTTCAATTTTCGCCCGATGGCTCACGCATCGCCTACACGATCACGCGCAACGACGTACCAGACCGCCCGGTAGGACAGCTTTGGATCATGACGCTGGCCGATCGAAAGTCAATCTGTTTGAGCGCGGCGAACGAGCCATCCGGGGATCCGGAATGGTCGCCGGATGGAAAGTGGGTCGCCTATTCCGGCAGACTGGGCGGCAAGTCGGGCCTGATCGTTGCCCATCCGGATGGTAGCGGGAAGAAGTATCTAGGGCCGCTCGACGGCACCAACGCGCCGCTGCCGACCACTGGTAAGAATATTTCCTGGTCTCCCAATAGCAACAGCATCGCTTACGTCACCTCGCAGCCCGGCCCCGAAACCGCGGAGTCCACGGGCGACCCGATTGTCATCACGCGCTATCTCTACAAACCCACGGCGTCCGAAGGCAATTCGCATTTCAATGACAATAAGCGGCTGCATATTTTTGTAGTCGATGTTGCTTCCGGCACATCGAAGCAGCTCACTACGGGTACGCACTATGAGCACTCTATCGATTGGTCGCCGAGCGGAAAAGAGATCGCCTTTATCTCTAATCGTGAGCCGAATGAAGACCAGTTTTTCAATTACGACATTCTGACGCTCGATCCGGCCACCGGCGAGACGCGCAGGCTGACCGCAACCGAGAACGCTGAGTACCGGCCGCGCTGGTCGGCGGATGGCAAGATGATTGTCTACGAAGCTACCAAGCGTGGGCTCACCGACCTGGAGACCACCATGGAAGACACGCACGTCTGGGTGATGGACTCCGATGGAAAGAACCGGCATGAACTCACGGGCGCAATCGACAATCGGCAAGGCGACGCGGGTTGGGCCGACGATGGTCGAGCGGTGTTGTTCAGAGTGCTGGAGCGCGGCAATGTGAGGCTGTATCGGATGCCGGTATCGGGTGGAGCGCCAGTCGCGGTGGTGAATGATCGCGGCAGCGTCGGCGCTTGGTCGTCGCACGGCAATCAGATCGCTTACGCGTTCACGTCGCCTGGCGACATGGCCCAGCTTTATCTGAAAAATGGCGAAGAAGCGCCGCAAAAGCTCACCGACTTGAATCGGGAAGCGCTAGGTGGGAAAACGGTCGAACAGGTGGAGTCGTTCACCTTCATCAGCAACGATAATCTGTGGACCGTGGAGGCGTTTCTCACCTATCCGGCTAACTTTCGCGCCGACCAAAAGTATCCGATGATCGTCAACATCCACGGCGGCCCACATGGCCAGCAAGGCCCGGCCTTCGATTTTAAGAACCAGGTGTACTCGTCGCACGGCTGGGCATCGTTGATGGTGAACTACCGCGGATCGACGGGCTATGGACAGAAGTTCACCGACGCGATCTACGGCGACCAGAATGGCAACGAGGCTCAAGATGTCCTATATGGTGTGAGCGCGGCGCTCCGGCGAAATCTCTGGCTCGATCGCAACCGGTTGGGCATCGAAGGCACCAGCTACGGCGGTCAGTTGACCAACTGGATCATCACGCAGTCCAACCAGTTCAAGGCGGCCATTCCATTGGCTGGAATCAGCAATCTGATCAGCTACAACTACATGACTTATTACAACCAATACGAGCAAATGGAGTGGGGCGCTTTTCCGCATCAAGGCAACCTGATGGATGTGCTTTGGGAGCGCTCGGCGCTGAAACACGTAGCCAACGTTCACACGCCCACGATGTTCATCCACGGAGAGAACGACAACGATGTGCCGATCGCAGAGGACGAGCAATACTACATCGCGATCCGGGACGTGGGCGTCGATTCCGTGATGGTCCGGTATCCCCGGGAAGGGCACGGTCTGCGGGAACCCAAGCATGTGATTGACGCGACTGAGCGGTCGATTCGGTGGTACGAGAAATATTTCCGGTAGCCCGACGTCTCACTTTCAGGCGTGAGTGGCCATTTATGGCCGAAACATCCAGAGAGGCCGAAGCCGGAACCAGTCGCGAGATCCTGCGTCACCTGAGGCTGTTCTCACGCTTGCACCTGAAAGAAATACCTGGCGTTATCGAAGAGACCTGCAGCGAATGGAACAATGATAACGCCCAGCGTTTGGGAGCCTCATTGGCTTTTTTCACGTTACTGTCGCTGGCCCCGCTGGTGGTCGTGATTGTTGCGGTGGGCGCGGCGGTTTTCGGCCCTGAGGCGGCCGAAGGGCAGTTTGCCTGGGAAATTCGAGACTTAGTGGGCCCGGTGGGAGCCCAGGCGATTCAGGAAGTGATTCGGGGAGCCTATAAACCTCAGGCCGGCGTAATCGCAACG
>Ga0210406_10008471_pt1 | contig 10283 bp, 10 predicted proteins | sample IncBWC30MmetaG_FD_155454 | JGI IMG/M metagenome (GOLD analysis project Ga0210406, IMG submission 155454) | Forest soil microbial communities from Barre Woods Harvard Forest LTER site, Petersham, Massachusetts, United States - Inc-BW-C-30-M | ecosystem: Environmental > Terrestrial > Soil >... | reverse complement strand
AGCCGGAAGGCCCGCCCCCTGTGTTCAAGCGCAAGCTGGGAGCAGTGCGGCGATATCTCGTCACCGCCGCGCAAAACGCAACGCCCCTACACGACGGGTTCTGGATGGCGCTCCAGAAAGCGAAGACCCACTATAAGGCCGAGCTGCTCGTCATTCCTCTTCGATACCGCAACCCTACTTCGCGTTTCGAGTCGACAAAGATCGAGCACGATGAATGGTGGGACGATCGCGTCGTACCTTTCCTGTGGAATGTACGAAAAGCACTAAACGACAATCTCGAGGTTTTGGGTGACATAAAGATCCAGCCGACCGCGGTAGAGCCGCTCACCGGTCTGGAAGGGTTCACCGGTGCGCGCTCGGCGATCGTCGGCCACACCAAGCTATCGTTCAAGACTGTCCCCACGCCGGGCCACAAGATGGCAAAAATTCTCACTACCACGGGGGCCTGCACACGGAAGAACTACTCGGACTCGCGTGCCGGCAAACACGGCGAATTCCACCACACACTCGGCGCAGTCATTGTGGAGATCAGCGGCAGCAAGTTCTGGCTGCGGCATTTGAATGCGAACCAGGACGGTAGCTTTACCGATCTCGATTCGCGCTTTACGGCGAGAGGGCAGGGAGCGGCGGAATCGCCGGAAGCAATTGTTTTAGGGGATACCCATGTCGATTTTACTGACCCCGATGTTGATCGCGCTACTTTTGGGGTTGGCGGTATTGTGCGAACTCTCAATCCTAAGCGGATCGTCTGGCACGACTTACTGGACGCTTATAGCTGCAATCCTCATCACCGGGGCAATCCTTTTAATGCAATTGCAAAGCTACGATCCGGACTGGATGATGTTGCAGCAGAGGTCCAGCGAGCAATCGACTTCGTCCGAGTCCGAACTGGCGACGCCCATAGCTATATTGTGTCCTCCAACCATGACGACATGCTGCACCGATGGATCCTGTCTCACGACTGGAAGGCAGATCCCAAGAATGCAGAGTTCTACCTGGAGACAGCGCTAGCGATTTCGCAGGCAACCAAGATGGGCAGCGGCGGCACGGAGTATCCGCGGCCGTTCAAGTACTGGGTCGACCGGCTGAAGGCGGCGAATATCACATGTCTGGGGTCGGAGCAGCTCGTCATCGCCGGGATCCTTTGCTCGATGCACGGCGACCATGGCCCCAACGGCGCCCGCGGGTCGATAAAAAATCTTCGCCGCATTGGAACTAAGAGCGTAATTGGCCATAGTCACAGTCCCGGCATATCCGAAGGCTGCTATCAGGTCGGCACATCCAGTCGACTGAAACTTGAGTACAATCAAGGTCCTTCTGGCTGGCTAAATTGTCATGCTCTGATTCACGCCGACGGAAAACGACAGCTCATCGTTATAATCGAGGGCAAGTGGCGACTGTGAAGTATTTCACACCGGAGGCACGTAAAGCCGCCCACAAGCGGGCCATGAAGAAGTATATGGCCACCCCAAAAGGTAAGGCTTTGCAGCGGAAGCACGATGGCTCCGATCGGCGTAAAGAATCTCGTCATGGCCTTCCCGTCGGTTGGTATGCGGACCAACGACTTAGGCAGAACAATCTCTGTCTGATCTGTAAGCGGGAACTTAAAGCAGGAAGAATGGTCCACATCGACCATGACCACCGGCACTGCCCAACTAGGCGGGGTTGTCCGGATTGCGTGAGAGGACTTCTATGTCGGGTGTGTAATACCGGATTGGGAGACTTCAACGATTCGCCTGACATGCTGCGAAGAGCAGCTGATTATCTCGAAGGAAAGCTATGAACAAACCTCAAGTCAATTTCGAAGAGCAGTCCCCCATGATCACAATGCCGCCGCAGAAGGTCCGAGTCCTCAAGCAGAGTGACAAGGAAGGTCCACATATCGAACTCGTCACCGGCAGCAATTTCTACTACGCCGATCCGAAGTGGGACATCGGTGCGATCGCGCACTCTCTGTCTCTGATCTGCCGGTTCGTCGGCCAGTGCAAGAAGTTCTACTCAGTCGCTGAGCACTCCATTCTCGTCTCCCGCATCATGGAAGACATGGGGCTGGGCGATCCGATGGAAGGTCTAATGCATGATGGTGTCGAGTCGGTTCTGGCCGACGTTCCGCGTCCGGCGAAGCAAATGCTCAAGGACTACAAGGCATTGGATAAAGCGCTCGACGCCACACTGCGCAAGCAATTCGCGCTTCCGGAAGTAATGACGGAAGGCTGCGTGAAAGCTGACAGCATCGCGCTCGCCATCGAAGCGCGGGAGCTGATGCCGAACAAGGGTGCGGATTACGACTTGTCAGACGACGTGTTGCTGGCGGCCCGCAAATCAACTTACATGATTGTTGGCTGGACGTCAGAAGACGCCCGCGGCCGCTTTATGACCCGCATGCATGACATTCGCCGGAGGCTCCGTGGACTTCGGTAAGTTCGTTCTTATCAGCAAAACTCTTTTGGATATCGCTGCGGCGATGTGGTTTGTCTTTGAGAAGCCTGCACTGGGAATGATGTTCTTCGGCTTCGCAATAGCTGACCTCGGGATTTTGTGGGTATCGGCATGAAGGGGTATCCCGACAACAATCCCAAGACCCAGTTCGGCTTGGCGAAGTGCCCGGTCCATCTTGTCCCACCGGCCCTTATCCGCGGCGCCGCGGAAGCATGGAAGAACGGAGCCGACAAGTATGGCCCGTTCAACTGGCGGGAGAAGATGATCTCGGCAACCGTCTACTACGCGGCGGCCATTCGCCACCTGACAGACTGGTATGATAGAGTCGATGCTGACGACTGTGCCCCCGACTCGGGCGTGCACCATGTCAAGCATGCCGTGGCCTGCCTCGGCATGATCCTGGACGTGATGGAGTCGCCAATGTTCAACGACAACCGACCTCCAGGAGTAAAGCGATGTCAGGCGGCCATAACCTCGAGCACGAAGAAACTTACCAAGAACAACCGGCTATCGTCAAAAAGCGGGAAGAGCGCAACAAAGCGCGCGCCCAGCTCGAAAAGGCGGGTAGGGTCCACAAAGGCGACGGCGTTGATGTCGACCACACCCACCCCCTCGCCGAGGGCGGATCAAACAGACCCTCGAATTGGCGCGTTCGGTCGCGCCACGCTAACCGCGCAGAAGGCGATCTCGACGCAAAACGTCGCCCCATATAGGCCGTATAGAACGGCACTTGAGCGCGAGCGCGGCATCAGCTAAACTCCGGCTGGGTTCTCGAGACCTTGACTTCTAATTTCAACCTATAGGAACTGACTCAGATGAAAAACTTTGCAAAGACTTTCGCCGGCGTTGTTGCCGGTATCGCGTTGGCTGCTGGCCTCGCTTATGCCGTTACGCCTACCGCATATACCGCTGGCTTCCGCCAGGAAGGTAATGCGAATGGCCTCAATGGCTTGGTGGTTTCTGGTCCGACCGCTCCGGTCACGACCGGCAGCACCTGCGCCAGCGGCACCTTGACTGTCACCGGCGGCGCCACGGCGGGCCAGGTTGCCACTACGACCTGCACGACCTTGGTTCTCGTTCTGACTGGCTCGGTATCCAGCCTGGTCGTGTCGAGCGGCTTGAATGACGGTAAGAATGCCACCAACTCGTCTACGCCTCCGAATGGCGCGGTTTGTTTGGCCTTCGACGAAACGCACTACGCTGCAATTGGTGGAACGTACGCGGCAACCGCCACGTCCTATACGTGCACCTACGCGTCGGCGACCATTACGGCCTCCGATGTCATTAAGTACGTGATTCTCGGCTACTAAGCCAAACCCGTTCTGGGTATCTAAGGCCCCCGTTCTGGGGGCCTTTTCATTTGTGGTAGATGGACTTTGAACGAGCTCGAGCTGTTCGCATTGAGGAGGTAGTGGGTGAACTCCTCGTCAGGGCTGCGCACGTACCAGGGCAGGTGCCGCGCGGTGTAGGGCCTTAAGGTCCTGCAGCCGCAGATCCGGTACTCACTCATTATGTGTTTGTGGTACATGGCAAAGGTGGTGTCGACGGGTGCCAGCAGGGCAACATCATCCAGGGGCGGCGCGCGCCAATAGGAAGCCTCTATGTGGGCGTTGATCGGGTAGAAGGGCAAGTCCGGGGTGTAGTCATTGATCTCCAGGGAGAGCCCCACCTTGCCCTGAGCGGGGTATTTGAGCAGGAGGTCTGCCAGGTGTTGGAGAGCGTCAGGCGGGACGCCCGACAAGTCCAGGTCCGGATCCGAGACTACGTACAGGTCGGTCTCAATGGCAGCTTGCACCTGGGGCAGCCAGGCGGCCGTATGGCCGACATTGGGTAGGCGGATAACTCGATAGGGGCAGGTCTTGTACCAGGCCAGGAGCGGCGCGTACGTCGAAGCGTTATCAACTATCAGGATCTCGGCGAGGTGATTGAAGCGGCTAATCGCCTCACACATGGCCCGCGGCCAGGTCAGCAGATCGCGGTTGTTCAGGACAACCGTTACTAGTGGTACAGGCCGAACTCTATCCGGCGCAGGTCGGCTTCCCGGTAGCGGGTTTCCATTGTCTTGATCACGCTCGCTCGCTTGGCCCAGGTCAGGAAGTAAATCGCGGCGGTTTGTCCCTTGTCGAGGGTATTGGTTACCTGGAGGAGTTCCTGGCATATGTCGATGTCATCCGCCGCTTCCGCTGTCATCCTGATCTCCACTGATGCCGAGTTTCTTCAGGTCGATATCGTAGCACGACGTCCGCATGCCTTGGCTATAGGGCGCGGCGCCGCCCATCGGATCGGTGTTTCGTTCGGTAATCGCACTAGCCTGCTGTAGGCGCTTATAAAGCGTATCAGGAGATTCATTGCGGTTGCGGCACCATTCATTGAATTTGGCTTTGCGGATCCGTAGGCTTCTACCCTTCTCTATGATCAGGATGTCTACTGAACCTAGTTTGGGGGCATGGTTTATTTTCACTCCTTGCTTAGCACTTTTCGCCAGATCCTCAATACGCAGGGTGGTGGACTGATAGTCAAGAACCATGTTGCTGATGACGGGGCCCGGTCCTTGGTCGGCGATCATTGCTGTCTTTCCGCCTCGCAACTCGCGAAAGCGGCGCACTAGATACGATTTAAGAACCGGCAGATTGAAATCGACGAGGTTTAGCTGCTTAGCGAACATAGCTCCAGCCAGCATCGTAACGATAGCGGCGAGCCAGAACCGCTCTTCGCTCTCCACTGCTAGTTCTTTGGATAGTCCTTCAGAGAGCCGCTCTACTGTAGCGCGCGCCGTGCCGTGGTTGACGGCCAGCCACGAAGCATAAACTTCTCCGGCACGGCCATAGTTGGCGGTACAGGTATCGAAGAAAGTTGCTTGTTGCGTATTCGCGGGACGGTCTTCCAGTATGATCTCAAAGATTCGTGCTGCGCCGGCATCAGTTCCTCGACCATATCGCTTAACGATTTCGATGATGGAGTCGTTTGCGGCGACTACTGCCAGACAATTCCAGGTCTCCACTTCGCGTAGATTCGACTGTTGTGTAAGCCGGGATTTTTCTTTGCCCTGAGTGATTTGGTATATCGTCTCGGCAAATTGTCGGAAGGTGTTCTCGCCTTTTAGATCATCCCAATACGCGGGGAGGTCCTTTGTAAAACCCATCTTCGACGACAATGAAGCGGCGGTGTCGTTGGCTGCGTGAATTGCACTTTTCGGACTCCCCCAAACGCTTTGCGCCAAGGATAGTGCTGTACTCTTGCCCACACCGCTTGCAGTAGACACGATCGATACGACTGCTCCAGAGTGCCCACTGAATTTCATTAATGGCGATCCGAATGCTGTTGAGAGTATCGTCATCAATTCCGGGCGACCCTGGTCTGCTAGGAATTTCGTGGTGGCTTTCCATTTCGCTAGATCTCCGGCGGGGTAGTAGTGTTTGGCTATCGTCGAGCCGCCGCCCGTCGCAACCTTAATTCCGTGTTCTATACGACCATCAGGAAAATATGCAGAATCGCCATGGGCAAATCCAAGAATCTGTCCTTGCTTCTCCATCCATCCTAGATGAGTAAATGACTGTTTGACACGCGACGAAGCCTGGATTTTTTTCAGCCAGTCCATAATCATCTCCTGAAATTCTTTGAACTCGTTGGCATTCGACGTCACGATACCATTTTGGGCTAGCAGGCTGCGGAATCCTCTGGTGTCGGTCGCTTCTCCGGCACTCAGAGTTACGATAGGAGTCTTACCCGCATTCTGACATTTCAGCTCGATAGAATACTGCTCTTCGCCGACGCTCGACAAAAACTCTAAGCTAAGCAGATGCACTCCACGAATCACGGTCTTCCATTCTCGTGTCTCGCCGTCGTCAAATAGTTTCTGTATATTCCACTCTTTGGGATTGTTCCGCCAGCTATCCGGCATCGGCACCGGAACGGCTAAGGGTAAAACAAGTTGAGTTGGCCGCAGCAGAGCTGGCTGACTAGGTTGTGGATTTTCTGCCGGCTGACGTGCTGGAACGCTGGCTGCCGGCGCAGCAGCAGGGACAGGTGGCTGGACAGCAGGATCGACGACACTGCCGCTCCACCCTGCTTCAATGGCTTGCTTAAATAGCGTAGCAATAGTGATTCGAGGGCCGCTTCCGCTTCGCCCAAAGCTCTGCCATTTTGCCTGCGCAGCTCCTTCCATGTAGTTGGGGCAGCGCCGGGACCAGGCGTCATAGAGGTCGCAGCCTTGTGCGGAGCCTTCGGTACCGTCAAAGAGGGCCATGCCAATTTCGAGCCACTTACTGTAGTCACCATATACGGATGTATCGAGCGATGCGAGCGCACTGGCTATATCTCGTAGCGATGGTGGCGATCGCGCAGAGAGCTCCGCATTAGCCGCAACCCCGGCGGCCAGAATACTGACAGGGGATTGCCCTGCGATTCCAGTTCGTGCCACTGGGCGACTTGGTTCCACATTTGGTAGTACGAAACAAGGTCCATCGACCAATGCGAATATCTCATGAGCGGGGGCATCTCTTGGATGCCCGGGTAGATACCAAAGTTGTGATGTAGTCGCGCAGCGCGGGTCGAGATGTCCTTCGAAGATTTCATTGAAATACTCATAGTGCGCTTTGTGCTCCTTTGGAGTTATCGGTCGGCTATAAGGTATAAAGCAACGCCAACGCTGTAGCCCACCAACCCCATGCGAGTAGGAAGTCCAAGCGACGAATCGAAATGGGGCCAATCGTGATTCGATCTCAGCCCGGCCAATGACTCCGTCGTCAAAATCGCACACGAACCCCGTAAGAGACCCAACTGCGTCGGCTCGTCTTTCCGGTCGAATAAAAACAGCTGGGATGAACCAGGTGGAATCCTTATCTCGCCCTCGTTCCAGTTTCCCGGCCACTGAGTATTCCGCAAAAGATAACGTTCCGGAGTAGGTATGGGACTGACACGCCTTGACGAATTGTTCAAATGACATCTCCCGGCCCCGTGGCACAGTGTCTAGAAACCCTTTACCGAAAGAGATATGCAACGCGAACTCCTCAAAATAAAGGGGCGCCCAGTGTACCAGCGGACCGCGGGGATGAGCGGTCTTTTGTGTGCTGGCCCACGGGAGCCCCTTCCGTCGCTTACTTCAGGATCGCATCCAACATTGCGTCGAATGCATCGACCGGCTCGGGTGCGGAGGTTATCGCAGGAGCGGGGGCCGACTGAACAGCAACAACCGGGGCTGGCGAACTGCCAGGAATCTGCCCTGCGCCAGTCTTTCGCGTGCGCTTAGGTTTCTCGACGGGCAGCATCTCTGCCTCCACAGCAGTCCGAGGGGCGGCCGTGGGTGATGCAGGACTCGCGGGGGTTGGTGCAGCCGCAGGAGCAACCTGCGTTGCTACCTGCTGAGGGGCAGCTACGCCCGTAAGGGGAGGCACCGAAGTGTTCCCAATCACAGCAGACATTGTGCCAGCAATACCCTCGCTCGCCGGTGCAGCCTCAGCAGCCGCCCCATCGAACTCATGCGACTCTTGGAGGATACGCTTGACGTCTTCGCCCTCACGGATTTTCAGAATCGCCTTGGCCTCGTCCTCAGTGAGGAACCGAACGGCCTTAAACGTGAGCAGCGGGTGCGCCTGGGTTGTATCGAACCCGATGCGCGTGACCACTGCGAAATAAGGAATGCCCTTCGGCGTCAGGATTTTCTTCTCGTACTCCGCGAGCCCTTTGAGCGAGCCCGCCGGGATGTGCAAGAGGAACTTGTCGCAATCAACTCCACGCTTGGCAAGGTCTGCAGGGCCAACCACAGCCAGGCGGCGGCGGTCTGCGCAGAGCTTGCCCTTCTTGCCAGAGTCAGATATCCGGCTGCCCCAGACATTGTTGGGACAGGCGGCGCAAGTAGCGCTAACGGGCTGCAGGACGTTCGCATCAGGCTTCGTGCCATCCGCGCTCCAGCAGTCCGGCTTGCCAGTGGATCCCTCCTCGAAAGCAGCTGAGTAATAGACTTTCGCGAGCGAGGGGTTAGCTTTTGCAAGTACAAACTCGAGCGACTGAACGGCATCTCCTTTATCGTCGACATAGTTCGTCTCCTCGCCTGCCTTGCGAATGCGCCACACCTTGCCGCGGTAGCTGATCGTCGGGAAGCCTTCGACCACGCCGGTGGTCAGGTCGCCGCCCATTTTTTGACCTTGGAAAATCGCGGGCATTGCGCCCGTGATGGCTACTACTGCTGTGCTCATTTACTTAACTCCTTATGCAACTAAAAACTGCTTGATTTGGTTTTCCAGTTTGCCTATCAGTTCTGGCAGTTGGACAAATAGCTCGGCCACCGAGTTGGTTTCTACTAGGGTTTGACATTTCACCGTATGCCCCTCAAGAGATATTTTGAATTTCATCGTCTCTGGACGCCAACCGTCGCTACTTGGCTGACTTTGACACCGGGAGGAGCCTCTTGGTTCTCGTCCAGATAGTCTTTCACGAAGGTTTTATTTGCCTTAATGTCCAGCGCTTCGTACTGGTCCGTCTCTTTCACGAACGCCATGAAGGCATCCTTGTCGGCGACGGTGGCGGAAATTTGGGTGGACTTGTAGACGGTGCCTGCAGCTGAAGCGATGTTTTGCGCGCCTGTTTCATCTAAACATTCAAGAAGCGCACCTTCCATTTTTTCCATCGCGGCAACGATTCTGGCGCAATCGTTTTTGTGTGCCTCGTCCTTTGCCTTCTTGGCGTCGCGTAGCTTAATATAGAGCTCTACTGCTTGTCCCGCATTTAAATTCATTTGACCTAAAAGACTCATACAACCTCCTAGATATCTGATTACACCATTCGCCGCCTCAATGCTTTCATGCAGTAGGCCTATAGCAGCGTTGCAGTTATTGCATATAAGTCCACGAACCCTTCCCGTTACATGATCGTGGTCCACTACCAACTGTTTTCTAGACCCACATATTACACACAAGTTCCCTTGTGCCGCAACTAGCCTTTCATACTCTTCCGTCGTGATGCCGTAATTATTGAATAGATGCGCATTCCTCGACCTGCCAGGAATCTTTCGCCAGTCACGGGTATATTGTCGACTGCATTCTAGGCAATAGCTATGCGTCTGTCGGCGTGACTGGAGGCCGCATTTGCTACAGGATTTCATTTCCACTTGCAAACATCTCCAGAAGTGTATTCTGAACTTTGGCTTTACTAAGCAATCCCTGATACAACTTGCGTTCCACTGCACTGCCACACAGACTGACTACGAGCGTCTTGTTTTTTTGTCCGGGCCGTGTAATTCGGCCGTTAGCTTGCTCGAATGTTTCGAGGGAAGTGGTAGGCCCGAACCAAATAATAATACTAGCCGCCACAAGACTGAGGCCGTGAGACATGCACTTAGGATGAGCAACAAGCACACGAGCCCCACTACCTGACTGAAATCCAGTAAAGATACGATTCCTTTCTGCCAGCGGCGTCTCGCCCGTGACCGTTTCACATGAGATCCCCCTACCGATAAGAAACTTGTATAGCTCGGATACGGCCGAGATGAACTCTATGAAAACAATAACGCGCTGGCCTCCAGCCTCTTCCAGCAAATCGAGCAGAGCTTGCGTACGAATGGAATTGTCAATCGCGACGACGCCACGGGTGTTTGTATAGCACCACCCTGCAGATACCTGCAGCAATTTGGACATGAGAACCCCGGCGTTTGCGGCCGTGACCTGTCCTTGCTGGAAGGCATGAAAAGATTTGTCATACAGTTGTTTGTACACCCGCGCCTGCTCGGGGGTCAACGGACAATCAACAGTCTTGTAACAAGTCTCTGGTAGCTCAGCGATTTCTTTTCTCAGATATCGGACGCCAGGCTGCATCGCCGCGTAAACCGTATCCAAAGCAGTCGGCCTGGC
>Ga0210406_10008468_pt1 | contig 10285 bp, 10 predicted proteins | sample IncBWC30MmetaG_FD_155454 | JGI IMG/M metagenome (GOLD analysis project Ga0210406, IMG submission 155454) | Forest soil microbial communities from Barre Woods Harvard Forest LTER site, Petersham, Massachusetts, United States - Inc-BW-C-30-M | ecosystem: Environmental > Terrestrial > Soil >... | reverse complement strand
TGAGCGCTCTCGGAGAAGGCTATGAGGTGTTCATTGTCACAGATGCCTCAGGCGGGGTCAGCGTGGAGGCGCACGAAAGGGCCGTGCAGCGGATGGTACAGGCCGGTGCAGCCCCGCTCACATGGATTGGATTCGCAAGCGAGCTGCAGCGCGACTGGGCGCGGGAGAAGACGATAACGGGAATTGGCGAAATCATGTCGAAGCACGGCGGCAGCATAGGCACCAGTCTCGCCTGGGAGTTTCAGCTCTTGGGAGCTAACTCACAAAAACCGGGCGCGTAGTTGTTGGCGCTATGCAGAGGAGAATCTTGTGAACACTACACTAGGCCAGCTTATGGAGAGGAACGTCTTGGAGGTTTTCGGGGAGCGGGATTCCGGGCGCCGCAAGTCGGTGATCGGCGAACTCTATACAGAGGACTGCACCTTCTTTGAAGCCGGCGATCAGATCATCGGTCGCGACGCCCTCAATGCAAAGGTGGGGCACATTCTGGAGGAAGCTCCAGGATTCGTGTTTCGTTTGGCAGGACAGGCGGAGGTGAATCACGATCACGGCCGCTTAAGGTGGCACTTCGGACCGAATGGAGCCGTTCCCGTTGTCACAGGGATGGATGTTGCGGTCTTCAAACAAGGGCGGATTTGCTCCCTGTATGCATTTCTCGACAAGGCTCCAACGATTAGTGGGAATACAGAAGATCTGCAGAAGCAACATGAACAACGCTAGAAACGGTACAAAACGGAATAGGTGAAATTATGACTTCCACACATGACGGACGAAGAAAGCGTTCTGCCGTAATTACCGGCGCGGGCAGCGGCCTTGGCCGGGACATTGCACTTGGACTCGCGGCGAAGGGCTACCGCGTGTTCGGGACGGCAATGTCGTTAGACGAGATCGCGGACCTCAAAAAGGCGTCGGGTGGGGCGGTCAATCTGGGCCAATGCGACATTACTAACGAAGCCGCCGTCAAAGTTTGGGCGGGCGAAGTCACAATCCAGAATGAAGGCCGCATCGATCTTCTCATAAGCAACGCTGGAATCCTGACCCCCGGCCCCCTGGAGGTTCTGCCGCTTAGCGCTATCCGGCACGAATTCGAAGTCAATGTCTTCGGCGCTCTCGCCGTTGTGAATTCCTTTCTCCCTGCACTTCGAAAGGCGCGCGGGCGACTTGTCCAAGTAAGTACGATGACGGCCACTCTGCTGTTTCCGTTCAACGGCCCATCAGGCGCCTCGAAGGCCGCTTTCGACGCCCTTGCTGCCGTCTACCGTGCGGAGTTGAAGCCTTTTGGCATAGATGTCGTTCTGGCTGTTGCCGGCAACATGAGAACTGGCGGGCCAGCCAAGACGGCCGCCGCTCTCAAGCGGGTCGCCGAACAAATGACACCTGAGCAGCGCGAGTTGTACGGGAAGGCCTTCAATACCTTTGCAGCAACCCTCAACAACATGCAGGGCAGCGGCCTTGATTCAGTCTCGGCTGCCAATCGGGTTATCGAGCTTTCTGAGCAAGTACCCGCGCCGAGCCGGGGGGCAGTCGGCGCCGACGCCGAAAAGATTCTCCGCCTGGTTCGTGAGAAGTCCGATGCCGAACTGGATGCGATGCGCCTCCAAGTGGTCGGCCTGGAGTAGTAATGGGCGGGCCTCAAATGCGGCTCCGGAATCAAGACTCTAGAGAGGAAAACTTCCATGATTGTACTCGTAGACCCCAACGACAGCCGCGCGGTTCGCAATAAGGACAATGTTCTTGCCCTATACGAACTGATGATTAACCAGAAAAAGTCGGAAGAGGGAACGGCGAAATTCCTTAGTCCGGCATACATCCAGCACAACCCGCTCATTCCAGACGGTTCTGTAGCGCTGGGGCAGTTTTTTGGTAAGATCACGCGCGAACGCGCCCGCGCCCGCATTGTCGTCCACCGCATCATCGCTGTCGACGACCACGTGTGGGCACACGTGAATTTCCTGAACTTGTTCAACGATGACCCGCAGGATACGGGAATCGCGGGAGTCGATATCTATAAAATGGACGCCGACGGAAAGGCTGTAGAGCATTGGGACACCCTGCAACTAGTAGGTAACCCAAAAGACTCAGCCCCTCTGATCGCCCCGAATATCCCTCGCGCCAATCCAAATGGAATGTTCTGAACTTTGCTGTTCGTTGCCGAGGCTCACGTGTTGCGTTTGCAGCAAGAGCAGGCGCTCTGCTGATGGCGCGTATCTGGAGGTTCTGACAATAGATTCACTCTCTTCGCACCACAACTCGCGCTCGTCATACTACGACGAGGGTGGCCGCGCAATGCTCGGCTCCGCGATCGTGCGCGACCGCAATTTCCACGACCGTGCCGTCGCTGAAACGCGCGCCTTGGTTGCCGACGGCTCCAAAATAAACGGGAGGGCTTGGACCCCTTTGGGATTAGTCCTGCGAAGCCAGGTTAAGGAAAGTGATCCGTTATTGCTCCCGGATGACGGGCAAGCGGGAAGTAATCCCAAAGTAAGGTTAGCCGACCATCCTCGAAGTGACCTGTTCCAGCGACGTTTCGACTACACTTGACAGGACAACTATTGATATGTATAGTTAGCACAGTGGCCCAAGTGAAAGCAAAATTGGACGGCGCAGCAAAACAGAAGTACCTCGTGCATTCGCGGCAGCAAGACGCAGTGACGAGCATCCTGCGCACCGCCGATTATTTTGGCCGTTTTTGTTCACCGGTGTTCGATCAACATGGCATCACCTCGCAGCAATACAACGTCCTGCGCATCCTGCGAGGTGCTGGCCTAGGGGGGCTTCCGACACTGGACATCGCAGAGAGGATGATCGAACAGGCACCGGGTATAACTCGCTTGCTGGATCGCCTGGAAGGGAAGAAACTCGTGCGCCGGGAACGCCCCTCCGATAACCGCCGACAGGTTCTTTGTTACATCACCAAGCCTGGGCTCGATCTTTTGCAAGAACTCGACACCCCCGTTGGAAACAAGGTAAACCAAGCGTTGCATCGGCTCGATGAATCCGAGATCGAAGAACTGATTCGTTTGTTGGAACTAGCGCGAGGCGAGCAGCCTTCGACGACCTAGTCACCCAATAAATCCAAAAAGTTTGTATCCAAAACCGGCCAAGTGCATCTCATTAGTTGACTAGTTAACAGTTAATTGAGCACTGGTTATAAAAGGACTCTCATGAAGTTACTTCAGATTGCGAAATTGCCGCGGGCCCGTGTTGACTATCATCGGAAACAAAAAGGAGGGACTATGAATGCAAAGAACCCCGTGTTGTGGATTTCACTTTTTATTATCGCCCTCTTCGCAGGGCTGGGCGTGACCCGAGCGCAAACTGGGACCAAGGCTGATGTCGTTGCGACCATCACAAACTTGGAAAATGATGCCGTCAATGCCGATTTGGCCGGCGACACAGCCTTTTACCAGAGAGCTCTGGCTGAGGACTGGACCAGAGGCGATAGCGACGGAACCTTTTACACCAAAGCCCAAGTCATGAAACTTATGGCCGACGCAAAGGACTTCAAGACAAACAGCGAGAAACTTTCTGAACTCAAGGTGCGCGTGTACGGCAATACTGCGGTGGCAACCTACAAGGACACCTATGACATTCTGTTCAAGGGTGAACATCGCGCGCACAGCATCATCGCCACGGACACTTTCGTCAAGATGGGCAGCGAATGGAAGCAGGTCGCGAGTCACGGCGCATCAGTAGCGAAGTAGCCGCTTACTCTGACGCACGGACCCGCCCAAGTCGCGGCGAAATGGCGTATTCGAACTGAACAAGCACAGCGACCGTTGAGAACTTGTCTTAAAGAAAGGATTCCCGAGGGTCGCATCGTTGGCCCGGATGTCCGGTGACATCGGAGCGAAGCCATAACCCACGGAGTGGATGACGGGCAACCTGGAAGTTATGAGCCCGTCCGGCGGATTAGTACCGCTAAGCGCGCTTGTATGCAGAGAAGTGGCCACCCTCTCGTTTCAAGACTCGAAGGCGTGGAGGTGTCCAAATGAGGTGTCGGCTTGCCATCCGTGCCGCGAATCTTGGGCCCGAAGCCGACTTTCCTCGCGAGCTGTGCATGAAGAATCTCAACAACCCGAGAAAAAACGAGGGAGCTCTGAGGGAGCAATAAGAATTCCTTTGCGTGCCTCATTGTTCCTTTTCAATGACTTAGGATTTCTTCACGTTCCTGGTAAGTCCTTGAAATTCCTCGCGTCGTTGTTTTCGATCCCCACCGCCCCTACCATAAACCGCGTTGATTCAGTGCCCTTGCGCTATCTGAGTGCTGATTCAGGGTCACAAAAAGCAGGGGTTTTGGCCCAAAGTTGGTCCAAAGCCTCTGAGGTGAACCCCTACGATGGCATAACTTTGGAGGACACAGTTTCCGCTTTCGAACAGATCTCGTCTCCCATTTCTCAGCGAGCCAATACTGACAATACTGATGTAGTACGTGGAAGTTCACTGCCATGACCAGGAGGTTACATCGAGAACGTCGTCGGCGATCATGTTGAGTGTGTCTTTAGATACAAGATTTGTAAATAAGGGCAAGGTACAAGTCAAATATTCAATGAGCAGTGGTCGCCCGCCTCCCGAGGTGTTGTCGAGCCCTATCGTCCACAAAGCAGCCGCGCTGCTGGGCGCGGTCAGGCTAAGTTTAGTGGCCACTTCAACTAGTTCGCGCAGTGTCCTGAAAGATTTGACTGGAGGCCCCGTGACCTCGTCCCAACATCTTTCTAATCCTGGGAAATCCTGCTTCTCGAGCATCGCATGGAATTGGGCGCGATCGCTTCCATCTCGCAACTGCTTCAGCAACTGCCTCGCTTTTTTTCCTTTCCGACCGGTGGAGCGGAACTTTATGGTGGGATCCTCCGGGAGCAACTGTGGAATCTTCTCGAGATCGGTTAATCTATGCCGTTCCCCGTCTCCTGCATCCGCGAATTCGAGAAAAGCAGCCCATGCGAGGCGAACCGCTTCGGATCCCGAAGCGCAAAGTGCTAGCGTTGAGAAGGCAAGAGCGCGGTTTGCACTTTCGCTTATAGTCGGGATTATCTCCTCAATCCTTGAGACAACTGATTCTCCTAGAGCCTTTGTAGCAATGGGCGCTAAGGACTCGATGAGTTCCGCCCACAATAACCCGGATTCGCGGTTAAATGCCCATGAACTCGATTTCCCTGTAATGCGGTCGACGAAGCTCGAAGCAAGTTCAATTTGCTCGCTGTTCGAAACCTTCTCAAAGTACTCAGGGAGCGTTTCCAACATATCGATTTGCACGTGCGCGAGATCCAACACTCGTTCCAATAATTCGTTTCTTTCTTGCCGAGGAAAACGAGGACTGAGGGTCAGAAGGGCGGTGTCCTTGTGGGAGAGAGCATCTCGAATGCTAGAAAGCCGGGCTTCTGAAACCTCAAGTCCAATCTTCGCAATCGTCCGCCAATTCGAGGGTGATCGAAGCTTGAGCTTGTCAGCGTACCGATCGGCCAGAGCGGCTCTGCGGTGTGAAGCGACCAGGGGCAGTACAGCGGCCCCGAATCGAGTCAACTTCTCGGAGTCCGAAATATGTCTGCACGAATCCCACGCGTCCCTCACAAACGCCAGGCGGCGGGACGGAGAGCAATATGGCAGGCACTTCGCGACGTCTGTCCAGTGTTCCTGCCACTGCCGATTGGACTCGGCTTCTGTGACGCAAGCCTCGGCCCACTGCCGTCGCGTCTGCTCATCCATCCCGGGGAGTCCAGCCGCAGCCGCCCACGGGGTCCGACGATCAAGTTGTGCTAGCGCCGAGGTGAACGGGCCTGGTTCGCCGAGTACTGCAAGCCGGGCGAGCAATCGCAACTCGCCCTCCCCTCCCGGCTCTGCGGATTCGGCGAGCAAATTTTTGAGCTTCGTGATGGCATCAACAGGGGCATAGTCAGCGACCGCCCGAATAAGTCGCTGTGCGTGGTCTACCTCCTTCCATTTGTAATCCCGATGCATCGTGGCATGGGCAACAACTCGCACAAACGCTTCTTGATCACTGGCGTGCAGAACCTTGACGATTTCATCGACTAAGTGAATATAGGTATCAATGTCAGACCAGATCCGCTGACTGAGACTTGCATCGAGGCTAGCGATTTCTTCCTTATTCATGTGCGCACTGACGAGTCCATTCGTCTTCTTCAGGAAGGTACGTGCGAGTAAGGCGGCTATAGGGGATCCGTCATCAATGATATCGCTTAGTTCCGCGGCGACTTCCTCCTGCGCCGACAGAGGTAAATGTTCTGCTAAGCCAGCCAACGCGAGCAGCCGAATTTCCTCGCTTCGAAGCTGGTTGGCGACTTCGAGGGCTTTCAGCGCGTCTATCTGGCTAATACTTAAGGCAAGAGAAGCAATGGACACAGCTCGGGACCATGGATCGACGATCTCGCGTACCATCTCAATAGCCTGGGATCCGGTAACGATTTCTTCGTCGACGGCTATCTTCAATAATGTGGCCGGCACAATGTCGCTCAGGCTGACGACGGTCGCTATAGCCAGAGCACACCGCACTTGGACCCTCAAGTCGGAGGCCCGCTGGGCATCCTCACGAACCCGCCTCAAATCAGCAATGTATCCAGCGTAGTGCCCGTCGAGAGTTCGCCGGGAGAGCATCCAGCCCTGTCCTACTAGACCAATGTAGTCTTCTATAGGAAGAGACCCTCGACGAAAGTGATCGACACAGAATAACAGTACGTAGCGCGATACATCACGCGACGGTATCTCCTGGCTGCCTATCCGCCGTAAAGTAACAAGACAATATTCGAGAAGCCTACGCTCGGTCGCTGCGCGGTGTGCTTTCGTCATTAGCTCTTCCGCAAAGAACTGTCCAATCCTGGGATGACTGAAGGCATAGCCCATCGCTTTCCCGTCGCCTATTAGGATTCGACTCAAAGCGCCGCGTGCGGTTGTGATACCCAGAGGATCAATGCTCGCCAGATTCGCCACATCCTCGGTCGTCAACGGACCGTAGGCGCATGCGAGTAGATAGAGGAATTCTTTAACTTCTCCAGAGATTGCCGATCCCGACCCGCGTTCTATTTGATCCCACCACATGCGCATATACCGAGCTAGGCCTGACTCCTGGCTGTTCGGATCGACTTCAGGCATTTGCTGGGGCTCGTCGGCATACTGAGAAAACCATTCGAGGTAGAGCCGGACAAGGAGCGGATCACCGCTTGTTAATTTCCAAAGTCTCTCGGCCGCCCCTGGGATTCGGCGCTCCAAAACTTCATCCACTTCGGTCAAGTCTTTCTGGGACAACGGAGGTAAGAGCATGTTTGGAGTTGTAACGCCCAGGCCGATTCTTTGCAGCGCGTCTTCCGCATCTATCTCGCCGGCGAGGATGCGACTCGTAACAAGAACCTTCACGCCCTGGCCAAGCCTAGGAGGAAAACGAAACCAACCCGCTTCGGTTGCTTCATCTAGGCCGTCGACGATCACAAGCAAAGCTGGTTCGGACGTTGATCTGTCGCTTGTCAAGTGACGCTGAATCTCGTCGATCCACATGTCCGGGGATCCGCTCAAAACTGCATTTTCGTTCGCGATAATCTGCAAGCGTTGAAGCCACAGTTTTGCCAGCTCATCACCGCGCGTCACACCGAATCGGATGCTGATCGGCACAAAGGCGACGGCAAACTCACTAGAGTCGGCAACGTGCGCTGCCCATTCGGCCACAAGGGCAGACTTGCCCCGACCTGCCGGAGCGACGATGGCGAGGTATCCATGGGAATTCGCGTCTCGCACCCACTTATCTAGCTCTTTCCGCTCCTTCATTCTGCCGAGAAATTTTAGAGGCGCGCTCGGGCGAAGAAGATATTCGCTCAAAAACGCCTCGAGGCTGGCGAGACGGTTTCCGGTCACTCCGTCCGTCAGCGCCGGAAAATGGGTGCGAGCGCGATTTCCAAGAAGCTGGACCGTGTCCGCTCTCTCCCCGGTCGAATGAAATGGCCGGATCTGGGGGACCGCGCGAATCGCCGTTTCAAGCTCATTTCGGAATTCGGGGTCTTCGAATGCTGTGGAAAGCCGGGCAACATCAAGCTGCCCATGTGAGAAATTTGCAGGTATCTGTTGTACAGCTCCAAATAAGTAAAGTTTACCGTCGGTGTCGACATGACAGACGGATGCCCCAGACATGCCCTTCCACCCAGCCCGCTCATCGGGACTAGTCGCAACGAGCCAGCCGTACGGACCGTCGCGCGTCGGAATCCACAGGCTTCCGGGAACACTGAAGTCGCGCGTCTTATTTCCCATGCGCCATGCTTCAGGGAAGCCCGTCGCATAGACTTCGCCGAGGGAGGTGACCTGGTCGTAAAGCGCGAACTGTGGGTTAAGAAACGGAGTCAGTGACTTGCCTTCCTTTGTGCCTGGAAGCAACCGGAGCAATGCCAAATCCAAATCACTTTTGCCCAGCCACGCGACCTCAGCGTGGTGCGGTTTGTCCCACTCTCCGCCTTGCTTCACTTCCCCAAGGAGAAGCACGTTCCACACGGACTGAGGGCTCAAATTGCCAGCGGATGGGCCGACAATGACGTGGCGGGCAGTAAGAATGTATCCCGGTGCAATGAGCCGGCCGGATCCATAGCCACCAACCTGATCGCTAGCGTACACGATGGCAACGTCGGCTACGAATTCACTGTGCTGTATCGGCACAGCCAATCCTAGCGCGGCAGGTCGCGCGGAATCGCGTCCGACCGGACCTTAAGAGGATTGCCGCTGCGGTCTGCGACCGATAGCGACAGCTTGACCTTATGCTGGCTTTCGCGGCTCACTTTTCCTTCGGCTGACAAATCGAGAACAGCGAACAATTTGAATCCTCCGCCGGCCTTGGCTTCGGTGGCGAAATTCACACCAAGTTCGATCTCAATCCCATTCGGCGTAAATACAATATCTTGATCCTTGCCTTCGAGGATTGCTTCCCGCAGGTCGCTGCGAAGTTGTTGAATGGCTTCGGAAATTGGAATCTGCATTATTGCCTCCGATCGGAGATTTCCTGGAACGGCTTGATTCTACATAGCAGGGATGGACGTCCGCTAACCAAATCTTTAGGGATGAGAGGCATTCCAATCCGAGTTATCCGGCTACGAAGATCGCAATCTTGTTTGGACGTTATTGAGTTTTATCGGTCAAGAAGGCTCTTACCGCTACGAAATCGACGGAGTGTACGGATGTGGATTCGATCCCCACCGACCCTACCACAAACCGCGTTGATTCAGTTGCCCTTGCGCTATCTGAGTGCTGATTCAGGGTCACAAAAAGCAGGGGTTTTGGTCCAAAGTGGTCCAAAGCCTCGACCAAACAAAGAGAAAGGCTGACTCCCTGCGAGTCGGCCTTTCTCTTTCCAGATTAATAGCCTCGTATTCGATTTGAAATCTTAAACAACAATTTTCCCAAACTTCGGACGTGGGTTCGATTCCCATCGCCCGCTCCATGATTCCGCAAAATTTCTGTTGATTCGGCTGCCCTTGCTCACCAGCCATACCCCATTTTGCGCCCCAAGTGGCCCGGTTTTGCGCCCATTTTGCGCCCAAAAATACAGCACAAGGAATTGTGAGGAACCACATGACCAAAGTTGAAACGGTCTGCCCGTATTTCAAAAAGCAGATCGTCGTCGAGAGGAACCATTTCGGAGTGGCTGAACATGCCCACAGCCTACAAGACATTCGGTGTTCGCACTGCTCGAAGCGTTGGAAAGAGGACCTGAGCGTTACGCTCGCCAAGTCAGCGCCCGCACTATCTAGCAAGCTGGCCGAGTTACGCGTCCAGTTGGATCAGTTGATGACGAAGATCAATGCTCTCGTCGCGAGCCGCACAGCGGCGGCCCAGCAAACGAGGTTTAATCCGCAGGGTATCGAGAAGAACGACTTGGCCGCTGTCAGTCGAGAGACATGCTGACTCCTTCCGGCGTGCCTCTCCTTACAGCGAATTGAGACAAAAAGAAAAACAGATCGAGACGTGTTAACCCCACAAGGGAGGGTTACGAAATGCCGCAGGAAAATTCGAGACGAAAAGTGAAGTCACACCAACAAATGATTCAGGCCCTTGAACTTAGAGCGGCGGGCGCCAGCTTCAGGCAGATCGGAGAGGCGTTATCCGTTTCAAAGCCTCGTGCGTTCCGAATTGTACGCAAAGCCCTGGATGAATTGGCGGAACACTGCCACGAGACCGCTGAGCGCGTGCGTCAACTGGAGCTATATCGCATGGATCGCATTAGGCTGGCGCTCGACCCGAAAAAGTCCGATCCGCGTGTGGCTGACAGCTTGATCCGTATCTCAGAGCGAGTCGCAAAGCT
>Ga0210406_10008467_pt1 | contig 10286 bp, 11 predicted proteins | sample IncBWC30MmetaG_FD_155454 | JGI IMG/M metagenome (GOLD analysis project Ga0210406, IMG submission 155454) | Forest soil microbial communities from Barre Woods Harvard Forest LTER site, Petersham, Massachusetts, United States - Inc-BW-C-30-M | ecosystem: Environmental > Terrestrial > Soil >... | reverse complement strand
GATGTGTCAGCAGTCCCGCGGCGCGAGCTTCGGTTTGGAAACGCTCGACCAATTCGGCATGGGACATTCCCGTGCCCTCTTCGGAAAGCTGAATCGTCTTGACCGCGACGATGCGGCCAATCGACGGGTCCTTGGCGCGGTAAACGACACCCATGCCCCCGCGGCCTAATTCACCGAGGATTTCATACCTGCCGGCTTTGGTGGCTGAGACCATCTTCCTATTCCGAAGTGACAGACGCAAAACGGCTTACTGTGCACCTTCGCGCCCTTCTCTGCGGAGGTCAATCCCCCTCTGAAAAAGTGTTTCGCACTCGCCACGGGTAGCGTTAGAGGAGCTCTTAATTCCTAGGCTACGACACTCACAGATAAAATTTCCACGCGTGAACGCCTAGGATATTCTGAGTAGAGCCGCAAGTTAAAGTTTCAACGGGAGGCCATTGTGCCGACTGCTGAGCTACCTATCCATGACAATCGAGTAGCGCAGACCGCTAAGATCGACGCCATATCCGTGCGCAATGACGTCCTTTTTACGAACGAGAAGGGCGAAGACAAGCGGCCAGTTCAAAAGCGTAGTGAGCGCGGGCTGCAAAAACTGATGTCCGCCCTGCAGAGCGTGCTGCTGCCGGACGAAACTGTGTTGTATCTAGCGCGGGCGAACAGTCCTCTGAGCGTGCTGGAGCAGCTCACGGCCGCTTGGTGGACCAGACTTCTGGCAGCTTCCGCGATTGTGGTTACCAACAAGCGCCTTCTATTTTTTCCTGTCAAGCGAGACGGGAGCTGGCGAGAAAGTGTTCGCGTCGTCCATTGGGGCGACCTCGAAGAGGTGAAGCCCAAAGGTTTGTTGGTACGGATCGTCACCTTCAAAACCAAGAACGGCTCGAAGATCACCTACACCAATTTTCGCCGTGCGGATGCTAAGAAGATTGCCGCCATCGCCGCTGCTCTGCTTCCTGCTGCATCGGGAGAAATGACCTCAGCCCATGGGTTCGTTCAGCTTTGCCCCGGCTGCCGCAACGCCTTGACCCAGGGCCAGTATCTCTGTCCAGCCTGCGGCTTAGCTTTCAAAAACGAAAAGACCATGGTCATGCGATCAATTTTGCTTCCCGGCGGTGGATATTTCTACACCGGGCACCCTCTTATTGCGATACTTCCGGCGATCGTTGAGGGAATCTTGATGCTGGACATTTTGGTCTTGTTGTTCGCTGGACTAAGTTCTCCCAGGGCACGAGCTAGCATCCTTCCCGGTCTGACGATTCTTGCCTTGTTCTGGGCTTTTGAGACTGCGGTGACAATCCTTCATTGCCGTCGCTACATTCGCGATTTCATTCCGGAGAAGAGCAGCCCCCTTCGCGCCCGTCAGGACGCCACCGCCAAAGTTGGCGGCTAACATTCCGAACGAAGCGACCAGGCTTTTTCTTGCGCACAGTTTCTTGTGCGCCGGCTCGCGCAGACAGGAATCTGCTAGTTTTGACCCTCCCCATCGTAGCGGCGAGTTCGTCCACCAAGCCCTTCAAGAAGTGCCTTACGAATTAGCCTGCGGGCGACTTGATGCATTCATACCGTTGCACTTACAGTTTACTATTGACTAAAGTACAGTTCTGTGGCACCGTGCTCCGTGTTACCTCGAACCAACATCGCTCGTAAGCGCCGCAAGTCCTTTAGAATCCGCTTTTACGCAAATGCCGGGGGGTGCGGGGTCCCTCGCACGACATTTCTCCGGCCCTTTGTTTTCAAAACTTACAAATCCCTCTTTATGGAACCCCTCCTTCACGTCCAGACAAAACCCCGGGGCGGGTATGTTCACCAGTCACCAATCACCAGTCACGCCTTCTCACTCTTCTGCCGGAAGAACTTCACCAGGCTCTCGCCCATGATCTTCTCTTCCCCCGGCTGCAGCATGAACGAATTCATGATCAGCCCGGTTTCCGTGCTCGCCACCACGATCGACGGCTTGCCGCTCCGCAATTGCTTCACCGCATCGACGGGAGTCAGCGAAATGTGCCGCGGGTCCCAATGGATTTCCAGGTGCGGCACGTGGTTCGCAACGTCCGGCACGGTGAACGATGTGCTCACTCCCGGCACCTTCGTAATTTCCGCGGAGATGCTATCCAGCCGCCGCCACCATTCTTTCGTGAGCGCGTCATGATCTTCCTTCAAATAACTCTCGAGCGCTTTGATCATCCCGATGATCTCTTCCTTGCCCACTTTTTGGCTGCGCCCCAGCGTGTCCTCATGCGGACTGTTGTTCAGCAAAGCGTACGCCACCAAATCTTTTCGTCCGATCAGCAACCCCGCGCACTGCGGCCCGCGAATCGCTTTCCCTCCGCTGAACGCAATCAGGTCATACCCCATGTGCGCGTAATCCCACAGGTGCGACACCGGAGGGGTGTCCGCGGCCGCATCGTTGAAGCACGGAATCTTGTATTCCTTCCCAAGCTTCACCCACTCGTCCACCTTGATGCGTCCCGCGGCATTCAAGAAATTGCTGAAGTGCATCATCGCCGTCTTAGGATTCACTGCCTTGCGCAAATCATCGCGCGTTTCGATTTCGATCAGCTTTGCACCCGTAGAACGGAGCTGATGGTCAAATCCGTTGCGATGCGATTTCTGAATGACCACTTCCGATTTCATTCCCGTCAGATCTGGAAGCTGCTGAATAAATTGCTCGCTGTCTCCGGTAAGAATCCCCGCGAGGCCAGATTGCATCGCCGCCGCCGCGCCCGAAGTCACCAATCCCGTGTAGTCAGCCGGCAATTTCAGCATTTCCGCAATGCGCTTTCCCGCCGCCACTTCCAGCTCCGGGATGCTGCAAAAATGCTGACTCGCCAGCGCCATCGCCGCTTCCACTTCCGGCCGCATCAGCGAACCGCCGAGAACAGTCATAGTGCCCTGCCCATTGATCACGGTTGTGACGCCCAACTCTTCGTACACGTTGCCGGACGCGCCGAATCCGGTGAGTTTCGCGTCAGCAGTTGGCGCAGCCCCGCCCGCCGCAAACAATTTTCTCGGACTCAGCAAAGCAGCCCCCAGCGCACCAACGCTGGACATGAAAGAACGGCGCGTCGAATTCAACTTAGATGTCATGGCGATCTCCGTTTCCCTTCGTGCCTACACTCACTCGCTGCGAACAAAGCTACGACTATGATTTTCCTTGCCTCGCCAGAGCAGAACCACGAGCACAACAATCGTCACAATCTCGAACCCGGCGATGGCCCACTGGTATCCGAAGCGGTCGCGCAGCGCGTACTGGATGGAGTTAGTGGGCGAAGCGATCAAAATTCCGAGTTGATAGGCCAGACCGGGCATCAGGCCCCGTGCAGCGTCAGCGGACAGCTCGTTCAAGTGCACTGGAATTACGCCCCAAGCGCCTTGCACGCCCATTTGTATCAAAAATGCCGACAGAATAATCAGCGGAAGCGTGCGCCCGAAGGCCCACAATGGAATGACAAGCAGCACCAATCCCAGGCCGGCCATCATGCCTTTGCGCCGTCCGGCCTTTTGCGAAAAATGCCCGAAAATAATAGCCCCCACAATCGCTCCGCAGTTGTAAATGATGGCGACATTCGCGCGCGTCGCGGCGGAAAGCTTGTGCACTTCCTGCAGAAAATCGGGATACAAGTCCTGCGTGCCGTGCGAGAGAAACATCATGAACGTCATCAAAACGACAAGATACGCGAAGCGCTTCCATTCGCGCGCAACGATGCGCAGCACCTCGCCGGTGCTGGCGGCGCGATGTTGTTTCCAGGCTTCGGATTCCGGCACCTTTGTGCGAATGTAGAGCGCCAGAAGCGCGGGGGCTGCGCCGGCCCAGAACATCGCACGCCAGCCAAAAGCCGGCAGCAAAAATCGTGCGGCTACGGCGGCCAGCAAGTACCCGCAGGTGTAACCGGATTGAAGAATTCCGCTGAGGATGCCGCGCCAACGCACCGGCGCAACTTCCATCACGAGCGACGCGCCAACGCCCCACTCTCCGCCCATACCGATGCCGAAAAGCGCGCGCATGATGAGAAAAAATGTGTAGTTCGGCGAAAAACCGCACAGCACTTCGATGAGGGAAAAATAGAGGACGTTGAGCATGAGCGGAACTCGGCGCCCGTAGCGGTCCGAAAGCAAACCAAAAATGAGCGCCCCGAGCGGCCGCATAGCCAGCGTGGCGGTGACGGTGAAGACGATGCTCTTTTTCGGGACGCCGAACTGATGCGCAAGCGTGTCGAAAAGAAAAACTACAACAAAGAAGTCGAAAGCATCCAGTGTCCAGCCCAGAAATCCGGCGAGGACAGCATGCCGAGCGGAGGCGCTGTTCCCGACCTTAGCCGGCTCAGTAAGAGAACGGTTCGCCTGGGCTTCTTTTGTAGGCAATTGGGGCATTCTAGTTGGCAATGGGAGCGCGCGCCGCGCGGCCAGGATGCGCACCAGCAACAAGCTGGCTGTCTTTTACAACTAACACGCCGTTGACGAGCACAAAGGGAATGCCGTCGGAATATTGCAATGGCTCTTCGAACGTGGCTTTATCGATGATGCGAGCGGGATCGAAAATGGTGATGTCGGCATCAGCGCCCACTCGTATCCGTCCCTTATCTTTGAAAATGGGGGCGCGCTTTTCTAGGCGCTGCGCGGGCATCAAAGTCATCTTGCGGAGCGCGGTCATCAAGTCCAACGCCTTTTCCTCGCGCACGTAGTGGCCAAGCACGCGCGAAAACGTCGCCTGCCCCCGCGGATGAACTTTCGCTCCTGTAATCGGCATGCCATCGCTGGCGATCATGACGATTGGATCGGAGACGGCGGCGCGCGCCGCTTCTTCGGGAATGGAAAAAATCACGACAATGCCGCCCTGCTTGCGATATTTATCGAAAGTTTCCGCGGTCAAGCGCTCGCCGGTAGCGGTCCACTGCACGTCTTTGTAAGTGATGCCCATATTTTCTTGCCAGCCTAGATCGAAGATGGCGGACTGTAGCGCGGTGCTGCCGGCGGTGTAGGGATAGCACTCGGTAGTGACATCAAGACCATGTTGCTGTGCGCCTTTGACCATGGCGATGAGTTGCGGCGTGTACTTCAATCCCATGCTAGTAATGTGCACAACGTGAAGAGGAGCGCCAGTAGCTGCAGCGGCGGCGAGAACTTCTTCGAGTGCGGCGAGGCCAGTGTTGGGTTCCTTCAGCCCGCCGTAGCGCAAGTGGACATGCACGGAGCCGCCGTACTTCGCGGCAATTCGAAACATTTCCACGATTTCCCAATGCGTTGCGCCCGGTGTGTAATTCACGCCCATGCCTTCGGCAAGCGCGCCCCGGCGAAATCCTTTTTCCGTCGCTGCCATAATTTTGTCGAACTCTTCCGCGGAAGCAGCACGATGCGCAGCGTCGCCGGTCGGGAGCATGCCGCCCTGCGGGTCGCCCATCACTTTCATGCGCACAGGAATATGGCCGATGCTCACGCCAAAATTGATGAGCGACTTCCCTTCCCGCAAAGCGTACCAGCGATCGACGTCGTCGGTGCCGGCTTCCAGTTCGAGAGAGGTAGTGACGCCGTCGCGTGCCTGGAATTCGTAGTTGCGTTCCTCTTGTCCATGCTCGTGCAGATCGATGAAACCGGGTGCGACAACGAGACCTTTTGCGTCGATGGTGGATTTTGCACTTAGAGGCGTCGCAGAAATAGCCGCGATTTTTCCGGCTCGAATGCCAACGTTGCGGACGGCGTCGAGGCCCGATTCGGGATCCATGACGCGGCCGTTGAGAATGGCGATTTCGTAGTTTTCATCGGCGGATAGAACGCGGAGATTCGAGGTGACAGCCACGACAACGACGAGGAGAGTGAGGGCGACCAGTGCCTTCGCCATTTTCGATTTATGCGAGTTCGTGATTTGAGTTCCTCCCACGTTGGGCTGCGAACGCTGCTAAAGCTGCTGGGACGCGCTAAAGCACGCCCCTACAACGGCTCGCTAAAGCTGCGCGGGCATCCTACAACAAAGCTCGAGTTTGTGGCGTCACTTTGCTGCGGAACAAGAAACTAGCTAGGGGAAAGAAAAACCCCAGGTCTTCGGGGGGTAGAAGACCCGGGGTCGGGGGTGCAGCAGAGGGGGGCCGGAGGAAAGTTGTGAGCCTTAGTGCACCTGGTGCACAGTCATCAAGCAGATTTTGCGAAGCTCTTCATAGGTGAAGAAAGTTTCTTCCTGATCGCCTGCACGCTCGGTGTGGCCGAGGCCGGATTCACTGGAAATCCGAGAGAGTTCGCTTTCGGGGATCCCCAGCAGTATGGCGGCGCGGCCTTGCGTGACATATTTAGGAACTGAGGCGTCCATAAGCAATCCTCCTCAGGCGGCAACCGTGGCCATGGCATCTTCTTCCACCGCCAAGACCATCGTTTTATAGATGTCTACGTCCCAACCATCGCCGATGCGCATCCTTAGGGTGTCGCCACCCTCTTTCAGGAGCTTCCCGCGCAGCGGAACCCTGATATCGCCAAGTGCAACCTGCAGGACTACCGGCTGTCCGATCCACGTTGCGAATACGCTAGGCATGCCCCCTCCGGGTAATGTGTCCTGACGCAGGAGAGAATCGCGCAGCGTACTGCGGAGGCCAATGGTACAGAGAGGGCAGAGTGCTAGTAAAAAAGTACTGCCCGGTGAACGCAGCAATTCTCAAGCGTCGAACGGACCGAAGTACATCCGTACTGTTTTTTAGGGACGCGCGACCCATTGGTGCAGCATGCCGAGGCTGGCATTCTCGGTGCGTGACGAAGAACCACACAGTCGGCCCGTTCGAACGGGCAACCCCGGCCGCGCGGCCAGGAATTGGTCTGGCACTGGGGGGCGGCTTTGCGCGTGGATTCGCGCATCTGGGCGTGCTGAGGGTGCTAGAGCAGCACCGCATACCGATATCTTGTATCGCGGGAACCAGCGTGGGAAGCATCCTGGGGGCGGCATACGCGAGCGGTGCGCCGCTAGCACGCATTGTGGCTACGTGCCGGACGCTGCGCTTGCGAGACATCGCGCGGTGGCGCGTTTCGCGGCTGGGGTTCGCGAGCAATCACCGGCTAGGTGATCTAATTGAGCGTGTTTTTGAGGCGCGGCAGTTCGAAGACTTGCATATACCGATGGCGGTGGTGGCCACGGACCTGAATACCGGCGAGCCGGTGGTGATTTCGCACGGCGACCTGATCGATGCGATACGGGCAAGCTGCGCGTTCCCTGGATTGTTCGAGCCGGTGGAGATCGGGACCCGGTGCCTGGTGGACGGCGGGCTCGTGGCGCCAGTGCCAACGCGGGCGGCACGCGACCTGGGCGCGGCGTTCGTGCTGGGTGTTTCGGTGGGGATGCAGGACGGCTATCGCGGCACGCCGAGCAACATCTTTCAGGTGGTCAGCCGGGCAGTGGCGGCGGCGCAGAAGCACCAAATGGAGGTTTGGGAGCGGGACGCGGACTTGGTGCTACGGCCGGACGTGCAATCGCTGGCGTGGGATGATTTCGATCGCGCGGATGAGGCTATTGAAGCAGGCGCGGCGGCGGCGCTCAGCGCTCTGCCGCGGATACAAAAAATTTTGGCGCGCGCGGCAAGCATTCAGGAATGCAATGCCCTGGAGCGGAGTCAACTGCGGCTTGTGGAGGCGGTGCGATGATGAACCTAAATGCGTTTTATGCGGCACTGTCCGGCGTGGGACTGCTTTGGTATGAATGCGGCGATGATTTCGGCGTTTTCTGTTACCGTATTGGCTGTGGCATGTTTAGCGCGGCTCGCGAACGAGTGTTTGAGCCTGCGCCGCTGAGGACCACGACGAATCCGGTAAGGACTAACGCCGCGTGCTCGAATCGATCCTTCATTTTCTCCGCTCACTTTACGACCCCGAAGGACTAAAAGAACTGATACGCAGCGGCGGTGCGCCGCTGGTTTGCACCATCGTGTTTATTGAGACGGGTTTTTTCGTCGGTTTTTTCCTACCGGGCGATTCCCTACTGGTGACGGCGGGCATTTTTGCGGCGGCGGGCGTGGTCCCGCTGCGGTGGCTACTGCTGCCGGTGATGGCTTGCGCGATTGTGGGCGACCAGATTGGATACTGGATTGGGCGGACGGCCGGGCCGGCACTCTACAAGCGCGACGACTCACTGTTTTTCCGGCGCAGTCACTTGCAAAGAGCGCACGACTTTTATGAGAAGTACGGCGGGCGGGCGGTGATTTTCGCACGCTTCGTGCCGATTGTACGGACGTTTTGCCCGCCGGTGGCCGGGGCGGCGCACATGCCGTACATGCGATATTTGATGTTCGACATTGTTGGCGGCGTGCTTTGGGTTGGGGCGATGATTTTGGGGGGCTACTTTCTGGGGAGGTCCGTACCGAATATCGGGGAACGCATTCACTACGTTATTGGCGTCGTTGTCTTGGTATCCGTACTTCCGGTCGTGATCAGCATTGTGCGGGCGCGGCGCGCGGTTGCGCGCGGGGAGGCCAGATAGACGTGGCGGGTCGGAAGGTTCGCGCGATCATCTTTGATATCGGGCGAGTGCTAATACGCATCGATTTGGGTCGCGCGATGAAAGGGATAGCAGCCGGAACGTCGCTATCGGCGGAGGAGCTTTGGTCGGCCATCGAAAACGATCCGCGCTGGAAGGATTGGCAAGAAGGCCGCATCTCTGCCCGGGATTGGCATTTGCACATGCAGAGGCGGTTTGGCGGCTCGGCGACATTCGAGGACTTCACCAAGAAGTGGAATCTGGTGCTCGATCCCGAGCCAATCCATGGCAAGGAGCTTTTCGAGAAACTGTCGAAATACCGGTTGGCGCTGCTTTCTAATACCGACCCGATCCATGTGGCGCACATGGAGTCGCGATACGATTTCTTCTCATATTTCCCAGTGCGCATTTATTCGTGCTCAGTAGGGGCGACCAAGCCGAGTCCGATCATTTTTCGAGAGGCGTTGCGGGCTTGCCGGGTTCGTGCGGAGGAAGCTGTTTATATTGATGACATCGCCGCGTATGTGACGGCGGCACAGCAACTTGGGATGGCGGGGATTCAATTCAAGTCCCCGGAACAGCTCGTAGCTTCCTTACAGGAGCTGGGCTTGCAGGATTTTGGCCTAACGGTCTAAGAGCTAGCGTGTGCGTTTGCCCACGGCGAACAGACTCAGGTGCGTAATCTTTGCCAGGACTAGTACCCTAGGCCGGACTCTCCGATCCGGTAGGTTCCCTTACCAAGGCCCGTACATTCATTTACTTACGTATGGTGGACGTGCGTCGGGTCCAAAACCTGTATTTGGTGCGAGGCATGCACTCTGTTGCCACCAAGGGACGGAATGGAACAGCAAAAGATGAATTTCGCCCCACAGGGGTGAAGGAGAAAAGAAAGCTTATGTCCGACGACCGAATCATCGAAACCAGAGAAACACCAGCGTGGCAGCTTCCCGCGATCGTAGTGCTTGGACTAATCGCAGTAGGCGGCTTGTGGTTTGGCTGGAACGCCTCATCCAAGCTTGATTTGACCCAGCAGCAAGTCGCAGCACAGCTCAAGACGACGCAGCAAGCCGTGCAGCAGGATGTCAGTTCGCTGAAGGATCGGCTGGCGCAGGATGAGAAGGCCAACACCGATTTGCAGGGCGACCTGAACGTAGTGACCAAGAAGCTCAAGATTACGCAAGGGCAATTGAAGACTGCCCGCGCGGAAGCCACGAAGCTCAACGACGAAACCACGCAAAAGCTGACGGCGCTAGACACTTCCGTAAAGGGAGAGCTGGCAACGAAGGCATCGTCGGATGATCTCAAGAACGTGGACACAAAGGTGGGCGGAGTTCGCACAGACTTGGACACCACCCGCGATGACTTGAAGATGGCGCGCAGCGAAATGGGCACCCTGATCGCTCGCAACCACGATGAAATCGACCAACTCCGCCGCTTGGGCGAGCGCGAATACGTGGAATTCACAATCGCCGGCAAGAACAAGCCCCAAAAGGTCGGAAACTTGACCGTGGAGCTGAAGGGCGTCAACCAAAAGCGGAATCAATACAGCGTGGTGATGGTGGTGGAAGATAAGCGCTTTGAAAAGAAGAATCGGGCGCTGAACGAACCGGTCTTCTTCTACACCTCCGGAACGCGGCTGCCCGAAGAACTGGTGATCAACAAAGTCAGCAAGGACCAGGTCAGCGGGTATGTGAGCATGCCGAAGGCGAACACGCAACAGACGTCCGCAGCGGCGTCGACTTCCGGTAGGTAAGCAAGGCAGAGAGAGGCCCAGCGCCGAAAACGTAGCGCGGGCGCAAAGGTGGGCAGCTTCGGCTGCCCGCCTTTTTTGTTGGGTAATGGGTCA
>Ga0210406_10008465_pt1 | contig 10290 bp, 8 predicted proteins | sample IncBWC30MmetaG_FD_155454 | JGI IMG/M metagenome (GOLD analysis project Ga0210406, IMG submission 155454) | Forest soil microbial communities from Barre Woods Harvard Forest LTER site, Petersham, Massachusetts, United States - Inc-BW-C-30-M | ecosystem: Environmental > Terrestrial > Soil >... | reverse complement strand
ACGTAAAGCGTGATGAATCCATTTCAACTCCCGTGATTCAAGGAATCGTCCTGTGTCAGTCGATTCTCTTCTTCAATTCAACGTTCGCTGAAATTATGCCAAGGCCAACTCCTTGTCAAGAACACGTGAGCAGCTTTTCGCGCCGTGGCTCCCGGGCCACCTCGGTCGCCCACGCAATGGACGTCCGATCCACAGCAGTCGTTTGGTGCCGAAAAATACCAGTCCACCGCCGATCTAGAACCGCTGCGCGGCCAATTGCTGCGCGCCCGTTCGAGCCGTGGAATATGTCACCTCTCGTGATCCGGCGGCGCGATTTGCCAATCAGGTTGGCGGTTATTCAGCGGCCGCTAAATTGACGGTGGCCCAAGGACGTGCGGAACACGCACGCCTCGCACATGACCGACGCATTGCGTGCCAGAATACTCGCCGGCATTGCCGCCAGTCTCGGCGCCGGGTTGGCGCCCGAACTGGCGGAGTGGGAATGTAAATTCGTCGAGGTGTTGAAAATCTCGCGCCTATAATTCAAAGCAGAGCTTGCCGTGACCAACGTCGAACGAAAATCACCATCAAAGATCAAGAAGAAAAGGGCGGGTCGGCGGGGCCGCCCCAGCCAATCCGACGGCGGGATCAAGGCACCCGGCCGGCTGCTGGATGCGGCCGAGGGACTGTTCGCGGAGCGCGGATTCTATGGCGTGACGACGCGGCAGGTCGCGATGGCGGCCGGCGTCGACGTCGCACTCATTTACTATCACTTCAAGAACAAATCGGGTCTGTTCGATGCGGTATTCGAGCGCCGCGCCCGGGTATTGATCGCGGCGCGTCACGATTCGCTGCGCTCCTATGTCGACGGCGCTCACCCGGTCACGGTCGACGGCGCGGTCGCCGCCTTCATCAATCCGATGATCGATTTGTCGCAGCGTGGAGATCCCGGTTGGCAGAGCTACTTCGCGTTGGTGGCACAAATCGACAACACCCCCTGGGGCGGCGAAATCATCCATCGCTTCTTCGACGAGAGCGTGCACGAACTCATCGACATCCTACAGAAGGCGCTGCCCGGCAGTCCGAAGAGAGAGCTGTACTGGGCTTATAATTTTCTCGCCGGCTCGATGATGCTGGCACTGTCCGGCACTGAGCGCGTCGACCGGCTGTCCGAAGGACTGTGCCGCGCGAAGGATCTCGACGCGGTGCGCCTTCGATTGGTCAACTATTGCGCGGGCGGATTTCTCGCCATGGTCACCGCTGAACGCCTGAGTGGGCGGGCGTGAGAGCGATCTGCATTCCTCTGGTGGTGCTTGATGAGAGCAAACGTGAGCTGTCTGGCACGCTACGCGTATAGTAAGTTGTTGATTCTAAATGGGGCTAATGCGCCCCGGTTTTACCGATTCAATCCCGACAGAACGCGAACGAGGCGGTGCTCCCCAAGGCCGACATACGTGTCCTCTCGATACACGATCGCATCACCCAGGTGTATCTCCACTTTGTGGGTGCCGGCTGCGACGTTCACAACCTGCGTGTGGTCGTTGAGCGCCGTTGGCTGTCCGGCTTGCTGACCATCTACGAATACGATCGAATCCGCTGGGGCACCGGTCACGACGATCTCGGTCGGATCCGGCACCTGCATCTTCCTCGAAGAGAACCAACTGCAGGCTGATAGGCAGGCCAATGTCGCTAGCACGAAGACTCTCAATCGCTGCTCCCATGTCTCGCCACGAAGGCATCAGCGTATCACGCAGGGCCGCCGGCAACCGCCTTTCTCGCTGAAACTTTGTGCCTTCAGAATGGCACTGACCTATTGAAACGGCGTCAGTGGATTCGACAGGCCACGACGCGGTCGAACGCATTCGAGATGAGTATATTTTGATCGATTTCATAGGAACATTTTTTCCGCCTCAAGGTCCCATTTTTTTGTCTGGATGACATCGCGTTAACACATGGGGGAGAGAGCTTGTGCTCGCCTGAATCTATGACAACGCAAATCTCATTTGCTGATTCTTCTCGGCCCACCTCACCGAGCAACCTCGTCCGCATATCCGTGATTCTGCTGCTGTGCGCAACACCGCTGATCGCATTTGCGCAAGCGACGGCTCCACCGTCGCCTGCGTCCGCCGCAGTGCCTACGCTTGCGGAGAATATTTCCGCCACGCCCAAGTTTGGCCAGACTCAGGAGCAGCTGGCGGCGGATCGCGCCGAATGTCAGCTTTGGGCGAAGGGCCAGACGGGCTTCGACCCGACGCAATATGGCGGCGGCGTGGCATCGTCTGACTACAATATGCGCCGTCAGCAGTACGGGCGCGCGATGGCTGCCTGCCTCGAGGGACGCGGCTACACCGTGCGCTTTGCGGCCCCGGTCACTGCCCCGCCGGTCTATAGTCCGCCGCCATCTCCTCCTCCGCGCGTCGTCGTTCGAAATTCACCGCCCCCGCGCCCGGAATTGAAATACCACCCCTTTGCCTTTCACATTGACGGCGGCTATACCGTTGCGTCCGGAACCACGGGTCAATATCTTGAAGATGGTCCGAATTTTGGACTGGGATTGACCTGGTTTCCGACATCGTGGCTGCCGGTGGGCATTCGAATCGACGGCAGCTACAGTTGGTTTCGAGCCAAGGATCCGCTGCTCAATACCGGAAACTTTACCTCCGGCCACCAAGACTTCTATGGAGGGGATGCAGACCTGCAACTAAACCTGGCGCATCGCTCATCGGCGGCCCAAGTTTACCTGTTTGGCGGCGCGGGCCGATATCGCGAGCAAACCGTGCTGCGCCAGGTCTCCTATGTGAACGGGTACGTGTGCGGCTACTTTTATTGCGAGCCGGGCTATGTTCCCGCCGTAACAGCCGAGCTGCGGACGACCAGCGACTGGCATAATGCGTGGAACGCCGGAATTGGTATGGAAATCGCGATCGCCGAAAGAGCGTCGTTCTTCATGGAAGCGCGCTATCTGCGAATTTTGCCCAACAGCAATCAGACAAAGTTCGTGCCCATCACGCTGGGCTTTCGCTTTTGACCGGTCAACGGACATAGATCCATGGCCATCATTGCCTGCAAAGAGTGCGCCCGGGAAGTTTCCGACAAGGCCGCGTGTTGCCCACATTGCGGCGTGTCAATTGCCGCACCGGTGCGGCGTAAGCCGCGCCGCGTCAAGGCCTGGTTCTACGGCACTTTGATTTTGGGCGTGCTGGCGTGGGGGGCTCTAGCAACGCTCTGGCTGACGGGGACGATCCCAATGCCAAAAGAACTCGTCGCCTTCATCGGGACCGGCAGCAGTCCCGTCCGGACCGCCGAAGCACCCGAGAAAAAGGTCGAGCGAGTTTCCCTAATCGCACCTGCTTCGTCCGCGCTCGAATCCAAGCAAATCAACAGCGCCGTGTATCGGACCAGTGCCGAACAACTGTACCAAGACTACGACGCGAATGAAGTGGCCATCCAAAGCAAGATCGGCGACAACCCGATCCGCGTCAGCGGCAGTGTCGCAGAGATCAACGAGGATGCCTCAGGTCACCCCGTCGTGAGTCTTCATGCCGGCAGCGGGAACAGAGCCGACATGCTGCTGACGGATGATCAAAGGTCCGCTGCAGCGCAACTCTCGAAGGAAGATGCCGTAGAGGTCCAATGCAACAAGATGCAGCGCGTCGCGGCAAGACTACACGGCAGTGGATGTGGCCTGGTCCTCGTTGACGCGGGCACGGTCTATCTCGCGGTTTCACTGTCCGGCAAGGCTGGTAGTTCACCCTTATATATAGTGGGGCCGATGTCGCGAAAGACGTGCCTGACAAGCAGCGATACTATTGCGGTGCAGGTCACGTCGAATCCCAAGAGCGATCGGATTCTCTCCAAGTCATGCGCGGCGACGGTACGTGAGAGTGTTTCGCTCGAGGGCTGCCGTCTGAGCTCAACCATGCCGGCGATTCCGGACATACCGACCGCGCATCTGTGGAAATACGATTGCATGACACCGGCTGCCGGAACGCGCAGGGCCGCGGAGACCGCTCCCTCAAGAGACAGTCCTCCCTCAAGAGACAGCCCTCCCCCAAGAGACACCCTGATCCGAGGGGCGGTGCCGGCCGTTACGGCGGCGATCGTTACCTCGCCGCAATCAACACCGGCGACCGCAGTTGCGCCGTCGGGTTCGGATGCGCCACCGCCGAAGGCCCCGCAAGAAGCTGCTTCCAGCGTGGCTGCGGCCAGCCTTCCTGAACCCGCGCCTATTCGAACCGTAGCCGCCGTACCGCCGGCACCGGTGCTCGAGAACAATCCGGGACCTACAGGCGGCGGGGCAGCGTCTGCAACTGTCAACGCCGGCGATGCAGGCAGCCCGCCGCAGCTAACGCCGGCCGCCGCAGCCGGTTCAACCTCGACAACTCCAACACCGACTGCGGCAGTCGCTGACGATTTGGTTTCCGTCCGCACGAAAGATCCCGAAGCCGCCGATCGGATCGCGTCCTATTGCAGCAAAATAACGTCAGGTGCGACCAACCGCACGACGGCCGCGGCGAGGTGCAGGCGAGACGAAATGGATGCCTGGACTCGGCTCATCGTTCAGAACGAGTTCCCCACCCTGGACGAGACAAGCCGGCGGAAATGCAACGAACCGCCTTTCCCGGACAGCTTCGTGGCTCGAGAATCTTGCGCGAAGTACCAGCTGCACCTCGACTAGGCTCGGGCTGTCATTTCCCTCGCTCTCGAATTCGCTCGCATGGGGTAGGATTAAGCTCTACCAATCAATCATTGCGAGGGATGCCATGACTTTTTCGCTCTACGCCGCCACTGTCCCGTCCTATCGACAGATCTTGGGCGCAGTTTCCGGCCTGCTCGGCACGGCGGAGACGTTCTGCGCCGATAAGGGAATCGCGCCTCAAGACTTGATTCAGGCCCGCCTCGCCGAAGACATGCAGCCCTTCGCCTATCAAGTGAAGTCGACGGCGGTGCACTCGCTCGGCGCCATCGAGGGTGTGCGCAGGGGTGTCTTTTCTCCCGATACGACGCCACCCCCTGAGACCTTTGCGGCGCTCAAGACGAGAATCTCCGAAACGCTCGCCGCGCTCGAGGCAGTCGACGCGGCCGAGGTCAACGCCTTCGTCGGGCGCGACATGCGGCTTGCGTTCGGTGACCGCCACGTCGACTACGTCGCCGAGGATTTCCTGCTCTCATTTTCGCAGCCTAATTTTTATTTCCACGCCGCGACTGCCTACGACATCCTGCGCTGGAAGGGGGTCGCGATCGGCAAGCGCGATTTCACCGGCAAGACGCGCAGGAAAAAATCGGCCTAAATGCTATAGTGACGTGTATGAACATCGTCGAATATTTTGAGATGCGCAAGCGCGAAGTCGAGGAACAGCTGGACGCAATCGAATCCGGCCGCGTGCTTCGGCTGGTTTGCGAGACAAAGACCGGCTCAGTCGACGTAACAGAGCAAGAAAAGCAACGGCTGCGCCAAGCAAGTAAAGACTACTGGCGCGCGGCAGAGAATCTCCGCCGCATCAACTCCAGCCAAAAGTAAGCATCGACGGACGGTGTTACCCGCCAGGGGCCGTCATGGCAATGCGGATTGCGGCCAGTGGCGCGTGATCGTCGAACGGCTGAGTTTTGGGGTCTTGGGGTACGCCGAGTCGGCTCCACAGCGAGTCGAGATTGGGTGCCTGCGGCGTGTTCTTGATCTGCTGGTAGAGATCCTCGAGTACTCGTGTACCCGTGGCAACATCCCCGATGCGAAGTACCTCATCGATATCACGATCGAAGCCATACCCGCCGGTCTTCTCCAGAATCGCACGCAGCGCCGTTTGGAGTCCCAGTCGATTGCCCGTCTGTTCGCGTATCGCGACTTCCGCTTGCAGGCAATACAGCGCCCCACCCCAATAGGTACGTCCCCACGTTGGTGTTTGGTCCATGCCGCCTTCCCCTTCTCGCGGCAACCCCATGGGCATTGAATGCCGGTACTCCGCCCAGACATCCGCGATTTCCCGATTTCCAGACTGCGCCCGAGCGATGCCTTCGACATAGGTGGCCAAGCCTTCCGCCAGCCAATTGTGCCGTCGACCCACTTCGGGTAGCGCGAGATGCACCATTTCGTGTACGAGAACCCAGTCATCCGATAGACCGGCCAAGGTCGCTCCGCGACCGACACTCACGCGAATGACAAGCCCTGAGTCATTGGTCGTGCGTCCGCCGCCGACACCCGGGCCCTCCATGCTCGGGAGCCTAAGCACCACGAGCGGCGCCGGAAATCGCCCGTAATAATCCGCCACAATGTGCGCCGAACGTTCGACCCACGTATGCAGCAATTGCCGTCGGGACGGGCTCGCGTCGTCCGAAACCAGACACAAGGTTGACCCCCGAACTTCCAGCCGGTCGGTGGTGCGAACAGGGCAGGGGGCGGCATTCGCGTGGGTGAACAGCGGAGCCGACATGAGTATGACCAGACCGATAATGGACGCTTTGCGCATGGTTGCTGCTCGCTCCCGTATAATCAAATCATACGCTTCCGCGCGTCTTCTTCCCTCCCCACAAGAGTTCATGCCTGCATGGCGGCAGTTGCAATCGCGGCGCCCGTCGTTTTGGTAGCATTCAACATATAAACTCGCCTAAGATGATTCGAATCAGGATCAGTAGATTTTATTGAGCGGTCTGGACGATCGCGTGGTCGCCTGCCGAGAGGACCGGACACGCAGTCGGGTTATTTCACCGTCCGCTTTCGAAGGTGAATCGCCCCATAAGTTAACGATCCAGTCACGAGGACATTTGCAATGATCCCGTCACGATCACAAACAGCCGGCAGCCACGGTGGCTGTCGAGCGGCCCGCGCAACCGCGCGATCGAATGGACGAATCAAAAAGTACCTCTCCCCGCCTTGTTTCCTGGTCCTTGCCTTTATTGCTGCGACGGCTGCAGAGCGCGCCGATGCTGCGGGAGCAAGCTCCCCGGGTTCCGAAACCCTGTTGAGCGCCCAGCACGATGACGCCAACTGGATCCTGCCCGCCAAGACGTATTCCGGAAACCGTTACACATCCCTGTCGCAGATTGACAAGACCAACGTCGGTTCGCTAGGCATGGCGTGGAGAACCGATATTGCAGATGACGGCGAACAGGAAGCTGCGCCAATTGTCTGGAACGGTGTCATGTATCTTTCCACCCCACATGATGGTGTTCTCGCTCTGGATGCGGGCACCGGAAAACTGCTTTGGCAGACCCCCTACAACCCAGCATACGTGCTGCTGTTTGCAGCGAATCGCGGCGTGGGCCTCGCCGGCGGCAAGGTGTTCATCGCCACGCAAGATTGCCGTGTGATCGCGCTCGATGCGGCGACCGGCAAGAGTCTCTGGAACGTGCAGGGTTGCCGGGATACCAGCAACAGCTGGTATTCGATGGCAGCCTACGTCTACAAGAACCAGATCATCGTCGGCACCGGCGGCGGCGACAACGGCAACATCGGCCTGGTCAGTGCCTTCCGCGTTGAGAACGGCAAGCGTCTGTGGGATTGGCAGACTATTCCAGGCCCCGGGCAGCCAGGACATGAAACTTGGCCCGGCGACTCCTGGAAGCACGGTGGCGGCGCCGTGTGGAGCGGCGTGGCGGTTGACCAGGTCACGGACACCTTGTTCGTGGCGCCCGGAAATCCCGGGCCGGACTTCGTCCGCAAGGGAAGATTCGGCAAAAATCTGTATACCGATTCGCTCGTGGCCTTGGACATCTCGGGCGCTGCGCCCAAGATCAAGTGGTACTACCAACTCATGCAGAACGACACGCACGATATCGATCCGGCCATGATCCCGGTCCTATTTGAGGGCCAAGTCGGCGGACAAATGCGTTCGCTCGTGGCGATCGGGGACAAGGCGGGAAATTTTGTCCTGCTGGATCGAAAATCGGGCAGCGTGGTGCATCGTCTGGCGCTCAGCAAACAGCTTGGACTCGACGCCCAGCCCACTCATGAGGGCAGCGAGGCGTGCCCGAATCACGGCGGCGGCATCGAATGGAACGGCGGCGCATATGATCCGAACAGCAACTCGTTCCTGGTGCCGAGCACCGAAGAGTGCGCCGTCTGGAAGATCACCAACGACGATCCTCAGTACATCCCGGGGCAGGTTTATTCAGGCGGCCCGTTTCCGAGGCGTCAGAACGGGACCGGCGTGCTGTCTTCCGTCGATGTCGACACCGGAAAATTGCGCTGGCGAAACGCGTTGCCCTACCCCGCAGAGGGCGGTGTCTCGATCACCTCAACCGGCATAGCCTTCACCAGCGACGTGGGTGGTAACGTCTATGCGTTCGATGCGGCAACGGGCCACCAATACTGGAAGGATTTCACCGGCTCGGCCGTGCTCGGGCCGATTTCTGCCTATAGCGTCAACGGTGTCGAGTATGTGGCATTGGTCGTGGGCCAAGCCGGAAATCAGCAAACGCCCAATCTTCCGCCTTCAGAGGGCAGCCGCGTGATCGCCTACCGGCTGGGCAACGCACCGACCATCGCGAACGATACGACCGGGCAGGTGGCGCTGGCCAGCGCCAAGAACGGTGCCGGTGGAGAATCCGAGCCTCCGGCCAAGTCCACGGGTTCGGCGCCCTATACCAAGCAGCAGGTTGCGCAAGGCAGCGACGTCTATGGGAAAGATTGCGCGGTTTGTCATGGCGCCAATTTGCAGGGCATCTCGGCGCCCGCGCTGACCGGGCCCGGCTTCGGGCGCTCGCACCTCAATGCTTCACAACTGCGCACCGTGGTGGCGCAAACGATGCCGCTCACGGCTCCCGGTTCGCTCAAGCCCGACGAATATGCAGCGGTCATGGCATTCTTGCTGAGCTACGACTGCGTACAATCGGCCGGCGATGGACAGCAGCCGTTTCCGACGACAGATCTGCCGGGCCTGCAACAGGTCGAGTTGGGCGGTGCGACGTGCCCGGTCAAATAATGAGCGCCAAACAGATCGGCATCGTGGCATGCAGCGCCGAGGGCGCGGCACTCTGCTTTCGCGAAATTGCTGCGTACTCGCAGAAACTCATGGGCGAGCACATGCATCCGCAGGTCACGCTCAGCTGTATCGCCCTTGGCGAATGGATGCCCGCATTCGATCGCGGCGACTATGAGGGGGTCGCCGAATTCATGCTGCGCGAAACGGAGATCGTTGCGAAAGCCGGCGCGCAGCTCGCGATCTGTCCGGACAATTCCGCCCACCTCGCTTTCAAACATGTCGTGGCGAGATCACCCATTCCCTGGCTGCACATCGCAGAGGAAGTCGTGAAGGCGGCGGTACGAGGCGGGTACCGGCATGCGGCGCTCCTCGGCACCCGTTTCACCATGAGCGGGCCGGTCTATCCGGAGGTGTTCGAGAAGTATGCCGTGAAGATCAGCTCACCCGCCGAAGGGGACCAGAAGATCGTCGACGACATCATCTTCCGGGAACTCGTCAACGGAATCTTCAGCGAGGCATCCCGGCTTCGCTATAACGAAGTCATCGACCGCATGAGGGTGCGCGGCTGCGATTGCGTGATCCTCGGCTGCACGGAGATCCCTCTGCTCGTGCGCCCGGACGATTGTCCCTTGCCGACGCTGGATTCCACGCGCCTGCTCGCCCGCGCAGCGGTCGACGCGGCATTGCAGTCGAGCTAACCACAATCGCATGCGCCAGCCGGCGCCCGATGTCTGCGCGTTCCCCCGCATTGGGATCAGTGCATCCCAGCCTCCGTCAGAGTCGCCATGCAACGCTCCAAGTAGACGTAGCTATCCGCACCGGCGCAACCCAAGACTACCGCGCGTCCCGCAGTCGGAAATTCATTTCCTGATACCAGTCTATTGTACGCAGACGCTTCTTCGGCTTCGCACCACCGCAAGTCCCAAAGCAACGGTCTTTTCCCCGACTCCCCAGAATTTGTTTTTCTTGCGCAATAAAGCACTATCCTATCCGCCGTCAGTCGGTTCTTCATTTGGGCCGGTATCCCGTTGCTCGACCAGCTCGACGATGCGCGATCATCGCCGATGTCCAAATTGGCCTTATCGGCAACCCACAATGATTCCCGATGGAAGTGCTCTTTGAAGTAACTGTCGGTGAGGAAACTGTCCTCCTGTCCATCGGATACTATGTGGTCTCGAACGCGGCTCGGCAGCGCACTGCCCGTCGCTACGATCGGCACTGCTTGAGCCGGCGGCGCGACAACGGCTTGAACAGGAGCGCTTGGAAGCACACTGGCCGTCGCTACGATCGGCACCGCTTGAGCCGGCGCCGCGATGGCAGCTTGAACAGGAGCGCTTGGAAGCACACTGGCCGTCGCTGCGCTCGGTACAGCTTGAGCCGGCGCCGCGATGGC
>Ga0210406_10008464_pt1 | contig 10291 bp, 4 predicted proteins | sample IncBWC30MmetaG_FD_155454 | JGI IMG/M metagenome (GOLD analysis project Ga0210406, IMG submission 155454) | Forest soil microbial communities from Barre Woods Harvard Forest LTER site, Petersham, Massachusetts, United States - Inc-BW-C-30-M | ecosystem: Environmental > Terrestrial > Soil >... | reverse complement strand
CGCGTTGGCGATCGTCTACAGCATGACGCATGCGGCGAGCGCGGCCGACTCGCAAAGCCTGCAGGGAGAGCTGGCAAGCGCAGAAACTGTGATTGCCGTCGAAGGCGCCGAGCATGCTCCGCGACTGACCACGCTGACGTTGCGGGGTGCGACCGCTTGGAAAAATCGGGCCGAGCGCAGCAACGCACCGACGCGCAGCGGCAGTTCGCGCTTTACAAATCGTCACTGCGTCCGCTGATCCGCGAGGCCGATGTGTATCACGTGGCTCAGCGTCCCGACGGCGTAAACTGGGACGGTATGGAATACTATTCACCCAGGCTACGGCGTGGCGTGCTGTTCTGATTTTTATCGAGGATGCTGGATGAAGCTGCGATTGTTCTCGCGCCTCGCGCTGATGGGCGTCGCGTTGGCCGTGGCGCCGCCGCCCCTTGTGGCTGATCCCGCATCCGGCCAGCGACTGTCGTTCGATATCGACGAAGGTTTGAATCTCAACAGCTTTCTGCGTGAAGGTCCGGTCGCCGCACACTTGTTGTTGCGCTCGGGAACTGATCCCCGCATCTTGATCGCGTTTCCCGCCGGCAACAGCGGCGTCGGTCTTTGGTTTTCGCACGGCGCGCAACCGGTGAGCTGGACTTTGATCGGCCGACCGCAGCCGGTCACGATCAAGGACGAGCGCGGACGCTCGCTGTACGGCATGACGGCCGAGGCCTACGTCACCGGAGCCACGGCCTTGTCCATCAAGCAGGCCGTTTTATCCAGCGTCCGCGTACTGCGGGATTATCAGGCGCAAGGTACGTTTCCCGCCGAAGTCGCCGCAAAACCGGTGATTCAAGGCTCGACCATCACCTGGGAGCGTGATCGCCTCGACGGTGCGGCCGGATATCGCCTCAGCATACAGGTCACTCAAGGGACGCTGCGCACCGATCATCTGGAGGCTGGAAGCAATGGCGAGATCGGATTGAAGATCACTGCGGCGAGTGGTGAAGCTCCACTGACGGCGCTTTCCGGTCAGGACTTGCTCAACGATCGAGCTGCTGGGGCGACGGCCCGCAATGCGCTGACTTTCTTGAGCTACCGGGAGAAATTTCTCGCCGGTTCCTGGCGCTTCAACACCTACTTCGGCCGCGACACCCTGATGTCGGTGCGCCTGCTGATGCCGGTGCTCGCACCCGAGGCGGTGGATGCCGGGCTGGGGGCGGTGTTGACGCGGCTGTCGCCGCAAGGCGAAGTGGCGCACGAAGAGGACATCGGTGAGTTCGCCATTCTCGATCACTTGCGCGAGAGCGGCAGCATATCCGATGCGCCTGCGTTCAATTACAACATGATCGACGGCAGCTACATGTTGGCGCCCGTCGCCGCCGAATGGCTGCTGGACGATGCGCGCGGTCGAGCGCGGGTTGCGCAATTCCTGGCGCGGACGGACAACCGCTATGGCGCGGCACCCCAAACCTTCGGCGCCGACCTGGTCGGCAATCTGAAATTCGTGCTGCAGGCCGCGGCAAAGTTTGCGCAAGATCCGCGAGCGCGGAATCTCATCTCGTTGAAGCCCGGTCTCACCGCGGGTCAATGGCGGGACAGCAACGACGGCTTGGGCGGCGGCCGACTTCCCTATGACGTCAACGCCGTATTCGTCCCGGCGGCGCTCGAGGCAGCCGGTCGCTTTTATGCGAGCGGGGTGCTCGACTCCTATGTGGCACCTGGAGATCGTGAGATCTTCTCGCATGCCGAGAGCATGGCGAGAATCTGGCGCGCCAAAGCCGGGCCGTTGTTCGATGTCAGTGTGCCGAGCGCGGCTGCCCGCCGCGACATTGCTCGGTACGCTGCGGTCGTTCACGTTTCGGACGAGAGCGCGCTGCGCTCGGTGGGCAACTCAGCGGTACGCTTCCATGCTCTGTCGTTGACCGACGATGCCAAGGCCGTACCTGTCGTGCATACCGACGAGGGCTTCGAACTGCTGTTTGGCCGGCCGAGTCCGGCGGCGCTGCGTCAAGCCGTGACCTCGATGATGCGCCCGTTTCCGGCCGGGCTCCTCACCGATGTAGGTGTGGTCGTGGCCAATCCGGTCTATGCATCTTCTGCCATCCAGGCACAGCTCACCAAGAACGCCTACCACGGCACGGTGATCTGGTCCTGGCAGCAAGCGGTCTTGGCGGCGGGATTGAAACGCCAACTTGGGCGCGAGAATCTGCCTCCATCGTTGAAGCACATTCTGCGCGAGGCCGAGGCACAACTGTGGCGCGCAATCGGTTCGGCACACAGCCTGCGCAATTCGGAGCTGTGGTCATGGACCTTTGCGGAGGGACGCTTTCACATTGCGCCTTTCGGCGCGAATGCCGCTGATGTCGACGAGTCCAACGCCGCGCAATTGTGGAGCACGGTTTATCTAGCCATTCCCGAGCCGCATTCGCCGCCCGGCACCGGACGCTAGCGCGTCCGACGTCGCCTTTGGTGGCAAAATTTACAATCTATCGAGTGTTGCTAATTCGCCTCAAAGCTTGATATCGATGAGAATTACAACTACATTACATAAAGATAGTTTTTGGCGGGGATGCTGAAGAACTATTTGAACCGGCGCATAGAGAGCTGCTGAAGCAGCCAGACACCGGTCTCGGCGTGGTCGGCGACCGTCTGGCATGCGGATGAACGCGCAGACGAGAAAGCGGACATGGGAGGCGGAAAATGGGGAATTTCCTGAGGAATAGTACTCGCTATTTTGTACGGTCGCGTGCCCGATCCGTGCTTCCGTCTGTTATCAACGCCCGCCAAGCGCCTTCTTCAATTTTCGACCACATCCACGTGCGCTGAACCTCAAGGAGGCTCGCACGCTCGATTTGCGCTGACGCTTGCTGCTTTTAATCGACTTATCAGGGGGAACAATTCGTGAGACAAAAACGCAACAGAGATCGACAAATGACGGCACGCCGGGCTCAACCGCGCACACCCGTTTCATCCATATTGGCGCTGCCGGTCGCTGCGAGATTTTCACGGTTAGGGCCCCGCGTTGCAGGCGTCAACGCCGTCGCCGCCGCGGTGGCGGGAATTCTTTACTGTGCCAGCCCGAATTACGCGCAGGCGCAAGCGGTTGCCGCCCCGGCGTCCGAAACATCCTCGCTGGATGAAATCGTCGTAACCGCCTCAGCCCAGGGTGTCAAGAAGCTCGACGCAAGCTACAACATCGTATCGTTGTCCCTCGACGAGATCAAAAACTCGAACCCCGTGAGCGTGGCAGACATTTTCAAGAACTCCCCCGGCATTTGGCCGGAATCATCCGGCGGTCAAACCGGCGCCAACATCGACGTGGCCGGCTTCCCCAACGGCGGCGGCGACTCCCCGTACTTCACCACCATGATCAATGGCTCGCCGCTCTACGGCTCGGCGGCTCTGTCGTTCATGGATTCGAGCTCGCTGCTGCGCTTCGACGACACCGTCGAGCGTGTCGAGATCGTACAGGGCGGACCGAGCGCAATTTTCAGCTCCGGCCAGGCCGGCGCCACCGCGAACTTCATCTTGAAGACCGGCTCGGACAAAACGACCGGCTCGGTCGGATTCACGTATGGATCCGAGGGCTCGGAGCGGGTCGACGCCTTCATCAGCGGCAAGATCATCGACGGATGGTATGGCAGCATCGGCGGGTTCTATCGCGTGTCCGACGGCGTGCGTGACCCGCAATATCCGTCCGACATCGGCGGACAGCTGACGGCCACCTTGAAGCACGATCTGGATGGCGGCTCGGTGATGTTCTGGTATCGCATCCTGGCCGACAAGAATCAGTGGTATGCCGACTTCCCCTATATCGTCGTGAACGGCAATGCGCAGCCCTACCCCGGCTTCAACCAGCTGAACAACACCTACAACAGCAAGCAGCTGCAGAATTTCCAGATTCCGTGCCCGAGCGGCAGCTTCTGCAACGACGACATCAGCAATGGCCGCGGTGCGCAATTGAATTACTTCGGGTCGAACCTCGACCTCAAATTCGGCGACGGCTGGTCCGCTAAGAACACGTTCTTGTGGGATGGCGGATACATCCCGACCAACGCACTGGTAAACAACGGCAATCCAACGTCGTTGACTGCCTATCTTGCCACGTTGACCCTCCCAACCGGGCTGACGCCGGCCGCCCTCCAGGCGCACTATGCCAACGGGCTGCCGGTCTCCGGCAACACCAGCGTCATCACCGAGCAGGTGTGGCAGGTGCGTAAGAAGCTCATGAACCTCACGGATGAATTCCGCATTGCGAAGGATCTGGGCTTCGGCAACACCCTGACAGCGGGCCTGTATGGCGCCTATTACACCGACAACGACGCGTGGTCGCTGGGCTCGAACGTGCTCATGAACAACGTGCCCAATGCGAGCCCGATCATCGTGCAGGGCGTCGCCGGCGGCAACATCTACAACGTCACAAGCCCGCAAGGCGTGCTGGCCAATGGCGGCTACAACATTTTGGAACAGGGCAGCGCGATCAACATCGCGGCTTACCTGTCCGACTCGTGGAAGATAAATCAGTGGTTGTTCGATGCGAATATCCGGGTGGAACACATCAACATGCACCAGCAGACCACGAACCTGTCGGCCAAGCAGTTGGGCTCGAACTTCGATCTATGGGATAACGCGGTCAATCTGCCGAACGGCACGTACTCGGCCAGCGGCGAGGTCAACACCTTCCCGACGTTCTCGGTGGGTGCCAACTATGAGTTCACGGACTCGATGAGCGCCTATGTGCGCGTCAACGACGGCGTGTTCTTCGACAACTTCGACGCGGTCCGCTGCAACGTGCAAGAAGGCAATAACGGCTGTCCCGCGCATCCCCCGCTCAACACGGTTCGCAATTACGAAGCCGGCTTCAAGATCCAGAACCGCTACACATACATCGACGCGGCAATCTACGACAAGGAGTTCACGGGCATCCTGTATCAGCCGATCAACTCCGAGCATCAGTCGCTCGGCCCGAACGCGACTTACGGCTCCACCTCCCGTGGTGGCCGCATCGTCGGGAGCGTGAATCCGTTCGCCGCCTTCGACCTGCAGCCGGTCAGGGACTTCAAGATCACGGTCAACGCCCAGTATGAGAGAGCGCACTACAAGGGCGCCAACGGTTGCTTCTTCTATCAGAGCATCACCGGAGCATCCGTCTGCGGCTCCATCAATGGTCAACCGCTCGCTCGCTTGCCGGACTTCCAGATTCGCGTGACGCCGAGCGACACGCAGATCTTCTCCTGGGGCTCGGTGACCGAGTACCTGACCTACGAGCACATCGGTCAGCACTATCAGGACAACACGGGCCTGAACCCCTTGGGCAGCTACTACGACCTGGCCGCCGGCATCGTCGCCGAGTACGGCGACAACTGGGAACTTCGTCTGTCGGCCACGAACCTGACCGATCAGATCGGCCTCACCGAGGGCAACGCCCGTTTCGGAGGAAACACCGCCCAGAACGGTGTCAACTTCGGGCGGTCGATCCTGGGCCGCGAGGGCAACATCGAGTTGAAGTACAAGTTCTGACGGTGCATCCCCTCGCGTCGACCGGCGCGAGGGGATTTCTCGCGGCGCTAGCCTTGCGCCGCGCCGGCCACGCTAGCCGGTAGCGGCTTGAGAATCTCGGCTTTAACCGAAAAATCGTTGATGTTCACCTCGTAAGGCGTGCAGTCGGTGCGGTAGTTCAGATCGCGCAGACTGAAATTTTTAGAGAGGATGTCCTTCATCTCGTGGATGAGTTCGCAATCGCCCTGGCCTATGAAATTGGGGTGATACGCACTCACCGTCACGGGCGTCCAACGTGCCTGCACGTTGTTGGCGGCATTGGCATCAGTGCTTGGAGCGAGCGAGTAAAAATCGACGTCGACGAGAGCGGTGCGGCCCGGCGCGTCATACCCGCCAGGGCATCCGTAGGCCCGCACGGTGAGATCCTTGCGCGCCCCCATATGCTGCAGCAGTGCACGGATATTGGATTCCAATCCGGAGCAGCTGTAGAGCGAGGTGATCCCGTCGTAGCGAAAATTCGCGTGGCGGTGCTCCCAGGTCCCTGCGACGACCGGCCCATCGGCGGGTTCATCGTTTGCGGCACTCGCTACCGGTAGCACTGCCAGCGCGAGAAGTCCGCCGACAACTGCAGAGGTCAAGATTCGTTTGCTGCGTTGCATGGTATCCTTCCAATCTCCGTCGATTTGAAGTCATGGCATACCGAGTTGCCTGTACTATCTCAATAGACTGCAGAAAGAATCAGCAGTTCAGCACTGAAAGGTCATGATTACCGACGGACATCTTGACTTCGCTCCGGGACGACGTCGAAAGCGACGGTGAGCCGCGGCTGTTCGCTATGAAAAGGCAGCGTGCCGTGCCAGAAATAAGACGGAAAAAGCACCAGCTGGCCAAGCTCTGGACGAACCGACAACTCAGCATTCAGCGAGGGCGTCGTGATCATCCCCGGCGCGCCAAAGCTTAAGATCCCTTCGGCTGTGTGTCCCGCTCTCATGCTATCGGGAAGCTGAATATAGCAAGCCGAGGATATCCATCCCCGAGGATGCACGTGGCTCGTGTGATAGCCGGCGCTGTGCAGACGTACCGACCAGCTGCCGTTGAAGCGTGAAGCTCCCCGATTGCGGCGCCGTAGAGCATCCTTCCCTTCGCCGATCCGATCACGGTAGCGCGCGATCGGTGCGGCAAAGGCGTGAAAGAGCGCCTGAATGACAGGGTCCTGACTGCGCGAAAGATCTTGAGTGGTCTCGGTGCCCCGGCGCAACGATTGGTAGAGGAGCGGGTGGCCGTGCGGATTGTGGAGCGCGCTCAAGCGCGCCGCGAGTTCCGTCAGGAAGCTGCCGAGATCGGACCACCCCGGAGGGGTCTCCAGGAATTGCGACTGCACCATTTTGTCGTAGTCGCAGACCGCTTCGTAGCGAGGATCGTTCAACAGCCGCAGCGCTGTGGTTTGCATGGCAATGAGGTATTGATCGTCGGGAGTCGCCTGCAGCAGGGTCGCGCACTCGGCCATCGCATTGGCTCCCTCCCCCACGCCCAGATACGCGGCGCAAAGGAGTTTGCGAGCCGTCGGGTTGTTGGGCTGTGCTCGCATGGCCTGTTCTGCAAGTCTTAGGGCGGTGGCGGGTTCAAACTCCAGCGCCGCCAGTCCCGCGCGGATGAGCAACGCCGGGGGGGACTGGGGTCGTGCGGCGCGTTCGGCGAGGCACGCGAAACCGCCGCGCGCGTCACCGGCTCCCTGCAACAGGGCGGCTTTCGTGGCCCACAGTGCATCGTCATGCTCGTATTTCTCGAGTGCCTGATCCAGATCGCGCGTCGCTTCTGTGATATTGCCGGTGCGCAGCCAAACGAGTTGCGCCAGACTGTCGTGCGCCTCGGCGCGGTGCGGCTCCAATCTGACGCACTCGCGCAAGGCCACCTCGGCTTGGTCGAATCGCTCCAAAGTAATCAGGCTGCGGGCATGCGTGAGGTGCAGGGCCGCCGTCGGTCGGGCGCAGGACAGTGTCTGACGCACTACACGCTCGCCCTCCTCCGGCTGGTTGGCCGCATTCAACGCGACAGCCAAGGCATGGGTTGCGGCGTGGTTGTCCGGAGCGAGTGCGACGAGACGACGATAGTTCGCCACCGCCTCACTTTGGCGACCCAGGGCGGCATAGGCCGACACGTGCAGCACCGACAAATCGTCATCGACCTTGCCGCTATTGCACCAGGGCGTCGCAATCTCGAGTGCCGATGCCGGCTGGCCCGCGTCCAGGTAGTGTCGCACCAATAAAAGTGCGGCTCGAGGGTAACGAGGGGAGCCTTGGATTGCACGCTGCAACAAGGGTACGGCCTCGGCGGCGCGTCCCGCCATCAGCAATAACTCCGCAAGGGTGGTTAGTGTGGGAGTCCATTTGGGGTCTATTTCGAGAGCGCGCCGTAGCAGCGACTCGGCTTGGGCGAGGTCGCCCAAGACTTGCTTGGTGCCGGCGAACAGCCGCAGGCCTTCCACGTATTGAGGATTTGCGGTCACCAGTGATTCTAATTGTGAGTGCGCTGCGCTGTATTGGCCGGATTGCAGCAGGCCGCTGATGCGGCGCATGGACTCAGCCAGCGTAACCGACATGGAAACCTCTGAGAGGCTTGGTTAAATTGGAGATTAGGCCTGGCGAGAGTGCGACGCCACACCAATTGTACTGGTTCCGACTACATCTGACACGTCACTTGCACGAGCGAGGTCAGAGCTCAGAGCAGTCGGTCGCCTAGCCGCCGCGCAGCGTCATCGCTGCCCTTCGCGGGGAGTCCCCACCCGCGCCGGCCAGCGCGGGTGGGGATTTGTCAATGAACTTAAGGCGCGACCGTGTAGCTGTACGGAATACGCACAGTTTCATCGCCGCTGAATACATTGAAATCGAAGGTGTCGATGTAGATGAACCCGCTGACCGTCTTGCCGACTTCGCTGGCATTGGGCGTGATGGTCACGTGGATCGTTCCGCTCTCACCGGGCGGCAACACCAAGGGATTGAACGTATTCGTGTTCAATGTCAGGTCGACCCAAACGTCGCCGCTGTCCGCGGACACCGCGCTGTCGAATGCCTGCATCAAGGCGAAAGCGCTGGTAGTCACCGGCTCGGTTGCCGCGCCGCCCGGACCGTAGGGCCCGATCAGTGACGGACTGACGACCCAGAAGCTGTAGGGCACTTCCGGTTCGGCCAGCAGAGCCGCGACCGTATTGGGCGCTATTGTCTTCGCAAAGATATCGGGCGATCCGGTGAAGCCCACGCCTGTACCGACACTATTGGACGCATCCATGGTGATTGGCACCGTTGATTGCGCTACGAAGGCCGCGGCACTGGTCTCGGTCGGAACGATGAATGCCCCGCAGGCCCCGGGAAGGGTGGTGGCCTTGGAGCACGTTTGCGGCGGCAACTGTTGGAAGGTCGAAGTAGCCAACCGAGCGTCTGCGAAGTACTGACGCGTCAATGTGCCGGTATTGGTCACGTGGATGGGAATGGTGACCGGAGCACCCGTCGCCGACAGCTTGACGCCGGCACTGTTGGGCAATGTCGGCGCAGTCACCTGCGCGGTGTTGAACCCGATGCGCGCCACGAACGGTAGTGAAGTCTGGTTCCCCGATGAGGTGAAGTTCTGCAGCAGCACGAACTTCCAGCGCCCCGCCTGCGGATTGTAGTGGGACAATGAGAGTGCGAATTGCGCACTACCGTTGACCGGATCCTGATTGGGCAGCACGCTCAGCTCCATTCCATTCGGATCCACCAACAAGCCTTCGAGCAAATATCCGTTATCGGAGATCTCGAGGTTGAGGCTCATGTTATTGACGCCCTGGGGCACGTCGAAGGCGAAGGTCTGCGTCGGGCCTGCACCCGCTCGACCGTTGCCGCCCGTGAGAGTCCCCGTGAAGCTGCCACCGGTGGGCCCGGTCGGAATGAGCGTGCGCAGCGTCACCGGAATTGACGAGAAGTTGGCTGACGCCGCATCCGGAGATTTATTGAAGCGGATGGCGGCGGCGGAATCGCCCGCATTGGCCGGCATCGTAAAGTCGGCAGTCACTGTCTCGCTCGCGCCGGGCTGAAGGACGAGATGCGAGGGGGAGACCGATCCGAGACTGACGAAACGCTCCACGCCCCAGGTCAACTGAATCGGTCCGGAATAACTTCCGGCCACACCCGTTTTGCGCGTATACACAAACGCGGTCCAAGTGCCCGCCTGCGGTTTGACCACATCAACGTGCTGGTAGCCGCTGCCCAGACCCTGAGGGTTTGAGTACGCTGCTTGTCGTCCGGACGGGTCCAGCAAGGCCAAGAAAACCAGCGGAGGATTGCTCGCGGCAAGACTGAGCGGTGACTGGAATGCGACCGCAACATCCAAGTGATCGGCGTTCGCCGGCACTTTGAAGGTCTTGGTCGTGTATACCCGCGTGTTGCCGGCAACGTTGATGAAAGCAGGATCCACAGCGGGGTCCAAAGTCAGGTTGAGCGTCGCGCCGTCGAACGGTGCGTCCAGCGTCTCCAAACTCGGCGTCAAATGCTGTGTGGTCGAACCCGCATTGGTAATCGTGAACGAACGGGCTTCGTGAGCGTTCGGCTCGCCGGTGACATGAGCGCTGCTCGGAGCGGCCAGCACCTCGGCCCCGCGGGCCTTCGGTGTCCCGTGCTCGTCCTCGATCGCCAGCGCGGCGTTGACCGCCGCCAAGGAATTGATGAAGCCGGCGCCCTGCTCGAAAGACGGTGCACCAAGATCAGTCGCAGTACTCATGATGATTCGCTTGACGGTGGCAGGCGACGGATCGTTGCCTCCGTGCGTGCTGCGGTAAGCCTGG
>Ga0210406_10008463_pt1 | contig 10293 bp, 9 predicted proteins | sample IncBWC30MmetaG_FD_155454 | JGI IMG/M metagenome (GOLD analysis project Ga0210406, IMG submission 155454) | Forest soil microbial communities from Barre Woods Harvard Forest LTER site, Petersham, Massachusetts, United States - Inc-BW-C-30-M | ecosystem: Environmental > Terrestrial > Soil >... | reverse complement strand
CGCCAGTTCCACCACCACCGAGTCCGCCGCCCGAGCCGCCGGCACCCGTTCCCCCACTCCCTCCACCCGGGCCTCCGCCAGTACCCCCATTGCCAAGGCCTTCGCCGCCGCCACCTTCTCCGCTTCCGCCTCCTGGTCCTCCACTACCTGAGCCAGTTCCTCCGGCTCCGCCGCCACCTCCACCCGCGGCCTTTCCCGCTTCCCATAGGCTTCCACCGGCGCCGGCGCCTCCGCTCCAACTGGAGCCACTTCCACCTCCGGATCCACCGGTTCCGCCAAATCCTGGACCGCCGCTGCCTCCTCCTCCGCCGCTGCCACCCAGGCCGCGATTGCTCTCGGCCGCCAGAATCAACTGCAGCAATTTATTGGGGTCTTCGAAAATGTCCCGGAACTTGTCGCCCGCGGAACCCAGAACTTTGGCCGTCAATTGCGCCGCAACTTTGATTCCCGCAATTGATCCGTCTTCCGCGACGAATCGAATTTCGTTGATCTTGATGCTTGTTTCTCCGGCCAGCGCGGACTTCAATTGCTCCGCCAAAGAACTAGGCTTGGCGTTTCCGCTGGGAAACGCGCGAACGAACCTGGCAAACTGCCCTTGTTGGAGACTGGGAGAGAAGTGAATGCTGGCGATTCCAGAGGATGTCAACAGCTGCGCAAAACTGCGTTCGCCGGCTGCGGTGCCTAGCGGCACACCGTCCAGCAAAATTTGGTTGCCGGAAGCTCCCAGCAACAGTCCGGTGTCCCCACTTTCATCCAGGGCTTGCCGCAGTTCCTTCCAGGTGGTCTCAAACTGAGCCGCGGTCCGCACGTGTCCAAACTCATACAAGCGCGCAAACTTCAACAGAATGTTCAAGCTTCGAACGAACCCGCGTGCCGTCGATCGAGTTTCCTTGCCCATTCTTCTACGGAGCGACCCCCGTCTATACCTTCTTCCTTCTTACACTAGGACGCAATCCCTTTCGAAACAAGCATCCTGGCAGCAGCTGTAACCTTTTCACTAATGGATGTTACTCTTCAGGCACAGCTCCTTCTGAGGCCGATTATGCCGCTCTATGGGGTTGCCCACGTGCGCTGGTCCTACGTACAATGTCACTAGTGCGAAGGTGTCGTCGCTCTGTCCGCGATCTCCTTCCTGGATCACTTGGCACGCTCCCAAGGGAACTTTCTCGCGATGACGGAACCCGCCCCAGCTTCCCGATTCAAAGCGGACATGCCGCAAATCCCGGGCGTTTCGGGCCCGAGCCCTCGGCCGCCACGCCGCCGCAATCCCCTTATGCCGCTGATCGTGGCATTCCTCGTGCTTGGCTTGGTGATTTTACTCGCTGCCCGTTGGTTCTCTCGCAGCAAACCGCCGGAATCGGTTCGGGCGGAGCCAACTCCTCAGATGGAGGTGCCGGCGCCGCCGCCGGATCCCAACGCGTTATTGCCACATGTCAGCGAATTCAATCCTGTTGTCGCCTCACTAGCTGATCTGGCAAAGCCCTGGTCCTCCGTCGATTTCCTGCTCCGCAACAAGTTGAATGGTGAAGAGATTCCCGCGACGATTGTCCGTCTCCCCGAAGGTTCGCCGGGCCTTGCCTCGGGTTATTGGGCCTTCTCTCGCAAACCAATTTACGGGAGCTGCAAACTGGAATACATCACGGACCTTACGAAGCTGCGCGATGAATACGAATTCCGTTCGCCGCGTCACCCGCTGGTCGGCAATCCTTGTACCCACGTCTTGTACGACCCGCTGAGAACTGCGAATCTTCCTGGGAACACGTGGATCCGCGGCGCCATCGTACAGGGCAGCGACATTCGCCCACCGTATGGCATCGAAATCAAGGTGCAAGGCAAGGAGCTTCTCGCCATGCGCGCCGAACAGTAGCGCCATTCTTCGCAACAACCCCACAGTTGGAGCCAGCGAGCAAAACTATCAATGGTCTTGGTCAGGCGGCGGAGGGGGAGGGGGAGCTTTGATCTTGTTCTTGGTGTCCACATCAAACAGCAGATAATTCGTCAACGTATGATTGTGATGGTAGCGGCGACCCATCAGGTCAAAATACATTTCACCCTGCCAGGTTAGCCAGAGTTCCGCGGCCGCGGACTGGAAATGGAGTTGGCCGTAGTCGACCATTAATTGCTCGCGATTCAAGCGCAGACCCGGGACAGGCTCACGCAGTGTCGTTTCCAGATGCATGATGTTGAAGCTGTTCGAGCCGATCCACTTGCGACCCTTGAGAGGAATTGGATAATCTATCTGCTTATAGTTCCACGAGCGCACGCGCGAAGGGACGTCAGCCCGTTGCACAAATAAAGCTGCCACGCCGGCTTGCCGTTCCTGTTACCTAGACCCTCGCAGGTAAATTGAAAATCCTTTGAGAACTCCGGATTTACAACCATGGACGCTAGAGAAACCAAACCGCGCGTTGCGAGCGTAGACGGGAAAGAGTAAAGCGATTCGCCACCGTTGCGGTCTTCGTCGAAGTAGTAAGGCAGACTCGGAGTGCGGTGAACGAAAATTAAATAGTCGAAATTCTGCGAGACCGGATTTCTCCATATCCCGCTGACATCGAGAACCTGGTGCTCGACCTTCTCCGTGGCACTGAACTTCTCCAAGTCTCCCAACTGCTTAAGGATCCGTTGTTGCGTCTTGCGGAGAACATCTTCTACAGAGCACGAAACCCCCAGGGGCCGTGGGAGGAATTCCGGCATCAACGTCTGGCGGCGCCCAGCGTCTTTCGACTGTCGCAGCAACAGCCACGGGGCTCTCTGCCTCCGACGGTTTCAGAGAGTCCGGCGAGGAGATCGCTGCTGCTGCCGCCGACTTCTTGGTTTCCTCAATCTTCTCTAAGTATTTTCTTGCTTCCGGAATGGCGTCGTCTTTCGGATAATCTTGGATGAAAGACTGGAGTGCCAGTTCCGCCTCGGAGTTCTTCCCTTCAACCGTGAGAATCTTGGCGCGTAGAAGCTTCATGGCGGCAGCCTTCTGCCGGTTCAACTCACCGGCACGGGTCGCCTCAATTTCTGCCTTTGACAATTCCCCTGTCCGTACAAAAGCGAGGGCCAATAGATAATGCGCGCGCCAGTTGCTTGCATCCGCTTTCACGGCTCTCTCGAGCGTCGCACTGGCCTCCTTATCCTCATTCGCTTCCAGCTGCATTTGCATGAGCAGGCTGCGTTCCAGTGGCAAGCACCAATTCAAATTGTTTTCTCGCGGCAGGCATATCTTTAGCCGTGTATTCCACCATGCCCATCAAGTACAAAATGTCCGGGTTGGAAGGCGCCATCTTCTGCGCTTTCGCGAGATGCTTTCGTCCTTCATCATATTTGCTTTGTCGTAATGCGGCGAGACTCTTCTCCAATTCCCTCTGGACGCTTGGAGCCAAAGCCACACCACTTGCTGGAGTGACTGCTGCTGAGCTACCCACAGGAGTCAAGAAAACATACACGGTCTGGCGCATCCCCTCTCTACTAATGCTCGTGTGCTCAGTGTCCTTGTTGTATCCCACCGCCTCGACATCAATGTCAAATTCGCCTGGCCCAAGTTGGAAACTCGCTGTACTTGCAGCGTTGACATAGATTCCGATTCAAAACCGATTGCTCGTCTCAGGCGTCTCGTACCGTAACAGAGGGCATAATAGGGCCAGATTTGATTGACTCTTCTGGTGGCCACTGCTCTTAAATCGGCTAGCAGACACTATCTGTTTCCCATGATTTCCGGAGACTGCAACAGGGCTCGCTGGATTGGACAAATGCGAGAAAAATCCGGGACACTCTCGAGACACATCTGAACTTTAAACGCGAGGTACACACCAAAGGAATCAACCGCAAAAAAGGGAGTCGGTTCCCCCGGCTCCCTTTGGCTGAAATTCGGTTTGTGTTAGAAGGTGATCTTCGCCGAGAGCTGAACGATTCGCGGTGAAGAGTCGAATCCGAGGAAGTTTCCATACGGGCTGGTCGGGACACCTATCGCAGGCCCGGAAACGATCGTGCCAAAGGTCGAATCGCCGGTGCTGAAGGTGTTATTCGGGAAAGGCATATTCGGGTGATTGAACACGTTGAACGCCATTAACCCAACGGCCAGGTTCGTCCGCTCCTTGAATTTGAAGTTCTTGAACAGCCCCATGTCCATGTCAAAATAGCCCGCCCCGTGATACTGATTGCGAGTCTGGTTGGGGAAGGCAGTCAGCAGATTAGCGGAGGTGTCGTAGAACGCACCGGCATTCAGGCACGGCGTGTCGATCGCTCCCTTTCCGCAGGTACCTGTTTGCGCAGGCTGTCCAAGGAGCGTACCAAGGAATATGCCGTTCCCATTTCCTACCGCTCCGGTAATATTCCCGTCCTGGATAGAGTATGGCAGGCCAGTGTGCCAGTAGACCTTGCCCGACCATTCCCACCCATTGATAAACCCGTGAACAAAGCCATTGCCCCTGTGGAATGTCGGAGTAATTACATAATCGGCACTGATCAAGTGACGAATGTCATAGTCCGTGTTCCCATAGTTGCCAGCGCGAAGGCTGGCGGGATTCAGCTGTTCCTGGATCGATTGTCCTTGAGCAAAACCATAGGCGAATACGCCACCATTCGAAGACTCGTCCAGGTTATGGCTGTAGGTGTAGTTCAAGTGCGCCACGATAATCGACTTGATCTGTTCCCGAAGTGTCACAGTCAAGCCGTTGTAGTTAGAGATCGCGCCGCTCTGAACTTGGTTGATGGTTGCATAAGCGGCGTCAGGAGCCGCTGACGGGATAAGCGGTGCCGCGAAAATCCCGTACTGATCGTAGGCATTCAACCACGTATTCGAGTAAGGTAGATGCTGGACGCTGTTACCTACGTAGTTCACTTGCAACGCTGTGTTCCGCCCGATTTGCTGCTGCACTGAGAAATTCCATTCATAGGCTCGCGGCGCGTGCACCGTTCCAACGATGGAATCGAATGTAGGCGGGCTGAATTTTACGCCTGCAGGCATGGAAGCCTGGATCTCATTGAAGCTCTTGGTAATATCAAACGCGTTTGCCGCCGCCTGCCAAGTGGCCGCACCACCGGCCGGGTCGAAGGGCAAAACGCCGCTGCTCGGTTGCACGTCGAATCGCACGGACACGGGCGGGTTCGCCAAAAGGTTATCCACCAGGCCTATGGCCGGATTGTCGTAGAACATCCCGAAGCCACCGCTGATGACGGTCTTGCCGCCGCCAGCGATCCACGGGAAGTGATTGGCTTGCCCCGGAGCCCAGCTGAAGGAGATTCGTGGGGAAAGATCCACAGCATCTACCCCTTGAAATGCCTGATGCTGGTTGTACTTGATGTCTTGGCTGTAGGGCACGTCCAGCGGGTTCGCTGAATTGTAGCTCGCAAGGCTACTGAAGGTGCCGGTAAAGTTCGCAAAGCAGTTCTTCTGGCACACGGGGTTGGAGGTTCTTTCCGCCCGGAGTGCCAGCGTCAGAGTGAAGTTGCTTTTCACCTTAATCTGATCCTCGGCATACAGACCGAGCCCCCAGTTAGCAATCGGCACATTGTTTGACAGGTTATCTGCCTGCCGGTATCGATAAGCGAGCCCATCAGCAAAATTTTGCAGCCCGTCTGAAGTGGAGCCAAAGTACACGGTCGGCGAGGTATAGAAGAAATTGTGGTCGCTGACATCATAACGACGGAAGTTGCCGCCGAATTTGAATGTGTGTCTCCCATGGCTCCAGGAAAAGTCGTCGATGAACTGGTACTGGGTGATATTGCGACCTTGTGGGAAGCGATACATTTGGTTCAAGGTCGTGAATGGCACAGAACTTCCGAAGCCCGAAGTTCGTACTGCGTAGGGGAAGGTGCTGTTTGCGAGTTCGTGGTTCTGCGCGAATTGCGCCACATAGTGGCTGCCTGCGGCCGTGAATACGTTGGTCATCGTGGAGTTGAAGGTGTGGGCTTCGTTCACTTGCACGTCCCACGCCGGCTGATTTGACAGCGCGCTGAAGTTCGGGCTGATTGGATCAACGAGAGACGGCTGGAGGCCATGATCGAGCTTGAATCTCCCGAACAGGCTGTCGTTGCTCCCGATCTTCTGGTCAACGCGTGCCGCCAGAATCCATTCGGTCGCAAGAGCCGTCGGATTCGCTACGAAATTCGCAACGCATGACGTCGTCGTGCCATCGAAGCCCGGCAGATTCAGGCCCTGACAATATTTGTCGCTGGGCAGTGCCGTTGCACTACTTGCGCCTTTTGCGTTCTGGTACAGATTGAGCATCGTCTGATAGGTTTGGAACTCCGCCGGCTGCGTATTTTGAATGTTATTCAGTACCGCAGTTGCAAATGCCTGCGTCGGTATATAAACCGCCGTCGAACTCGGCAACACAAAGCGCATTCCCTCATAGTCAACGAAAAAGAACGTCTTGTCCTTGATGACTGGCCCGCCGAAAGAGGTGGCCCACTGATTGGCATTAGAAAACGGAGCCGGGTTCGCCTGGCCTGCCGGCACCGTCCACTTATTGAAGAAATCGTTCGCATTCAAATAGCGGCCGTTCCACCAGTATTGCGCATTTCCGTGGAACTGGTTTGTTCCCGACTTTGTGATGAAGCTGACCTGCGCGCCGCTCAACTGCCCGTATTGTGCAGAGTATGGGTTGGTGATGACCGTGGCTTCCTGCACTTCGTTTGATCCGAGCGTCAGGTTCGTCGCGCCGGTATTGTTAATGTTGAAGTACGGGTCCATCGTGTTTTCACCGTTCGTGGTGAACAAGTTCGAGGTGCCTGGCAAACCGTTCGCTGTGAAATTGCCGTAACCCTGCATTCCGGGTTGAGCCGATGCCACTAGAACCCCTGGCGCCGTGAACGCGATGTTTGTGATATCGCCCCCCGGGTTCGGCAGCTTCGCGACTTGCTCCTGTGTGAACGACGTGCTTGTGCTCGTCTCGCTGTTTAGCAGTTCCGGACTCGTCGTAACTTCGATCGTCTCCGCCTTGGACGAAATCTCCAAAGAGATCGTCATTGACGACGTTTTACCCACGCTTACATCCACATTCTGAATTACACTCTTGAAACCGCCCTTTGACACCGTGACCTCGTAACGTCCTGGTCTCAAAAGCGAGAAACGGTAATAACCGTCAGAGCTCGTTTTGCCTTCAATCACCGCGGCAGTATCTAGGCTCTTCAAAACCACGCTAGCATCTGGCACAGCCGCCCCGCTCGGGTCGACGACGGTTCCAGCGATATCCCCAGCAATGAGCGACTGGCCCATCGTCGGAGTCGTCAAAATTGAAATTAGAAGAAAAGCAAACATGACGGCAAAGCAAAGCGGCCGCATGATCGCAGAAAGATTGTTTCTTAAGCGCACTGAAAACCTCCTCTGGATTTCCATATTAGCTAGTCTGTCTGAATCACTGCTCGCGCAAACTGCGATGACCCACCAAGCGCGTTACAAAGTTTCGGTTGCGAGACAGAAACCTCCGTTGCCATCACCTAGATTTTGAAACACAGATCGTAGATGCGGGTAATCCACTTAAGACCAAGCAACCGATATTTACCGCATAAAATTTTGAAACATTATTTACCTGGATACGAGCAATTCAAGACTAACCAACCGATGCTTCATCGTACTGCAATCAGAGTTCCAAACAGGCCGCTTTCTATTCCGGCCATATAACTTAACGTCTCCATTTACATTCACTTAAGAGGTCATGCAAATACTTATATAATTTACATCTTTATTCTGCACCGCTGCCTACAGTTCCTCATAAATCCTATGGATTCCCGAAGCCTCTCCTTCTGCTTATTGCCGTCTCGCTTTCAATCTTTCCGGGTTTTCTTGACATCGCACCTGCTCTCGCACCATCCTTCTTGCCCATGAGCCCTCACCGATTCGTTTCGCGTCGACGCTTCCTTCGTTCATCCGCAGCCGCCAGCTCTTCTGTTTTGCTTCTCTCTGCCTACGCCCCAGCGGCGGACTCATCAACAGGGAAACTTCCACCTGCCTTCTCGTACCTAAAGCCTCTTGGCGATCGAGTTCATCCCATTACGCCAGAGGAGTTCCACGCGCGGATTCTTCGTGCCCAGGAACTAATGGCGCAGGCCAATCCAAAGTTAGAGGCCCTGCTGATCGGTTCCGGTTCCACGCTTGTCTACTTCACGGGTATCCGTTGGTGGCCCAGCGAACGCCTCCTGGCTTTCGTCATTCCGCGAACGGGCGATCCCATCATCGTTTCTCCTGCCTTTGAGGAGGCGCGCATGCGCGAATCGCTCCGCAATCCGGCGGATGTCCGAGTTTGGCAGGAAGACGAAAGTCCCACCAGGTTGATTGCTGCCGCCCTCGCCGACCGCAACATCCGCTCTGGTCGCATCGGCATCGAAGAAACGTTTGCGTTTACTTTTTACGACCACTTCCGCGCGGCCGCGCCGGCCTTCGACTGCGTTTCCGCCGATGCCATCACCATTGCGTGCCGCGCCGTGAAATCGCCGCACGAACTTGAACTCATGCGCATCTCCTGCGAAGCCACCTGCGACGTCTTCCGCGCGGTGTTCGCCTCCCTGAACGAAGGCATGTCGCAAGAGGACATCGGCGAGCTGGTGGCTTCCGGTTTCGCGAAAATGAAGCTCCGAGGCGACGCCCTTGTCCTTATCGGTCCATCCGCAGCGCTACCTCACGGAAGCAAGCAACCGCAAAAACTGAAAGAGGGCGACGTCATTCTTATCGACGGAGGCACAAAAGTAGAAGGTTACGATTCTGACGTCACGCGGACTGGTGTTCTCGGCAAGCCGTCCACGAAGGTGCAGCAGGTTTTTGAAGTGGTTCGCGGCGCGCAGAACGCCGCTCTCGATGCGGCACGTAAGGGGAAACTCTCTGGTTCGGTGGATGACGCTGCTCGAGGTGTCATCACCAGCGCGGGTTATGGCCCCGACTATAAGTTCTTCAGCCATCGCCTGGGACACGGCATTGGCCTCGATGGCCACGAGCATCCCTATTTGGTTCGCGCCAGCACCACCGTTCTCGTCCCTGGCATGACCTTCTCCAACGAGCCCGGCATCTACATCCCCGGCGAATTCGGCCTTCGCTGCGAAGATGACATGGTCATAAGCGCTTCCGGCCCGGCACAACTCCTAACGCCAGGATTTCAAGTTTCTCTCGAGAAGCCCCTCGGCTAGCGCGTTCGCCTCAGCGTCGCTACGGAGGTCAATGTCGGCACCGCGCTTTTCTTCCCTTATTTCGTACTTCATTTCATTGCTTCTTCTTGGCAAAATTCCGCAATTCTCTCTTCCGCCCAAAACCGCTCCGCTCCTTCCCACTTCGATATGAACCCGCAATGCCCACCATGCTTCGGCGCCACAAATCTCACTAGCGGGTTTTCTGAGACTCGGGCCCGCTGAAACACGTGGTACGGCACAAATGGATCATCCTGAGCCGTCATCATCAGAACCGGCACCTTCACCTGCCCGATTACCCGCTTCGCTCCTGCTGCTTCGTAATATTCCTGCGCATCCTTATATCCAAAGGCCGGCGCCGTGATTTTGTCATCAAACTCCCGTACTGTCCTTACCCGCCCAAATCCATTTTTCGAATAGTGCTTCGGAAACAATTCCGCCTTTCGCCAGTACCTCGCCAGCAATCCCTTAACAAAATGCCGCTGGTAAAGACAATTCTCCCGCTTCTCCAGAGCATCCGCACACGCACTCAGATTCAGCGCCGGGCACACCACCGCAACTCCTCTCAGCTGCTTAGGCCCGGAATCCCCAAATTCCCCTGCCATCTTCGTCACCAGGTTTCCTCCCATCGAATACCCCGCGAAGAAAACCTGCTCGAAGCCATCTTTCTCGATCAATTCCATTAGTATGGCGCGATAGTCTCCGCTCATTCCGCTGTTGTACAACGTCGGCGTCAGCAGCTCGGTGCCCCCGCAGTTCCGTTGATTCATGCGCACGGCATGAAAGCCTCGTTGGTACGCCTTGTCCGCAATTCCAATCGCGTACTTCGAATCGCACGAACCCTCCAGCCCGTGCACAATCACAATCACTGGCGCATCAAGCCGCTTTCCCGGCTGCCAGTGGCACATTCCCTTCAACTGCGTCTCGTCATCTACGCGGAACAAGCGCTCCTCTGACGGTGGCAGCACAAACTTCCGCCGCAAAAACGGCCCTACCATGGTCTGTAAATGGCCGGTCCTCAACCAAGCGTGCGGCTCGAACTCTGGAATCTCGGCTGGCATGACCTTAACTTTATCAGGTCTCACCGCATCCTTCCGTTCATCCAGCCAGGCGGGCGTGCTCCCTTCCCTTTGCGCGCCATAAACTACTGCAAACAGGCAGATTGCAGGGTATTGTTAACACCGGCCTTGG
>Ga0210406_10008461_pt1 | contig 10294 bp, 7 predicted proteins | sample IncBWC30MmetaG_FD_155454 | JGI IMG/M metagenome (GOLD analysis project Ga0210406, IMG submission 155454) | Forest soil microbial communities from Barre Woods Harvard Forest LTER site, Petersham, Massachusetts, United States - Inc-BW-C-30-M | ecosystem: Environmental > Terrestrial > Soil >... | reverse complement strand
CTCTCCAATCTTCGTTCCGGGACTTATTGACCCCAATAAACTAGCCGCGCCTTCGACTACACCCGCCAACTAACCAACGTAGACGCCATCTTCACCCGAGTTCTTAAGGTTGAAACTCCTTTTAGGACTAAAGGACGTCTATGAGGCAGGATGAGAGATCATATGAGATTTCTATTACTGCTTCTGGCTCTCAGTCTCTCCTGTTCCCTGTCGGCTAGCGCCCAGCTTTCGGGCCGGTTTTATTTGAATAAAACAACCTTCGCAAGTAATGAACCCATCGACGTCTATTTCGAAATCTCAAATACAGGCACTGCCCCGGCAATGATCGAAGTAACCGGGGTTGCAAATTTCCCATTCTGTTCTGGCTATGTGGTTAGAGTGATGGAAACTCCTCGAACTGCCTCGCTGAATGATGTACTCGGAAATAATTGTGTCCTTAATGGGCCCCGTTTATTTCACTCAATCCCGCCCGGAAAAACATATACGGGAGACATACTGCTTAAGCATTACTTCAAGTCTATGGCTCCGGGCGATTACTGGATTCAGCTGAAACATATGGATCAGCCATCATTTGAGATGAAACTTCATTTTCTTGTAGCGACCAGTTCCACCCGTTAGATTCGGAGGATACGTCGGTGACTGACTGGACATGCAGTTCTCATAACTATGGTTAATAGTCTCATCCAAATCGTAGACACCGCCGTAGGCGACGCCTACCGCCGAGGCGGCCATCACCTCGTCTGCCATCCCGGCTGCTCCCAATGCTGCATCGGCGTCTTCCCCATCGCCCACCAGGACGCAGCCCGTCTCCGCGAAGGCCTAGCCGCCCTCGACCAAACAGACCCCGAAAGAGCAGCCCGCATCCGCACCCGCGTAGCCACCTCCCTAACCCGCCTCGACCCCTGGTTCCCCGGCGACCGCACCACCGGCATCCTCAACGAAGACCACGAGGGCGCCATCCTCTTCGAAGAGTTCGCCAACGACGAGCCCTGCCCCGTCCTCGACCCCGACCACGGCACCTGCGACCTGTACGAACACCGGCCGATCCTCTGCCGCACCTTCGGCCCACCCATGCGCACTGCCGGCGACCACGGCGAAACCAATCTCGCCACCTGCGAGCTCTGCTTCATCCACGCCTCCACCGAAGAGATCGCCGCCTGCGAACTCGATCCCACCATCCCCGCGCAGGAAGAAGCCAGCAACGAAGCCTTCAACGCCGCACACCACCTCCACGGCCAAACCCTGATCGCCTACGCCCTTCGCAAACCCTGAAAAATCTTGTCAAGCCCCTCCGACCCCATTTGGACACCGAAATCTAGCTCCAACCGCAAGCAAGACAGCCACTTACCCCACAGAAAATAAATCCGCGAAAAGTGGAAATTAGTTAGGCTCGATTCGGTAAAATAGAACTAGAAGATAAGAAAGGAAAAAGGCCCGGCGCAAGCTGGGCCTTTGCCCTGTCAGAGAGGAGAAATCGCGTTAACCCTTTTTGTTGGAATATTTTGGACGTAACCCATTTGTTTGGAATATTGTGGCGGCCAAGCCTTCGCCTATCACGATGAAAACAAGTGGTTTACGCGCAGGCAATAGGGAGGGGGGTACCCCCGGCAATCAGCGATAATCATCCAGTGCCCGAATCTGCTCAAACTCGCAACGTCACCCTCGCCGTAACCGGAGCCAGCGGCAGCATCTACGCCGCCGAGTTCCTGCGCGCCGCTGTGCAGGACGATCGCATCACCAAAATCAATCTCGTCGTCAGCGAAAACGCCCTCCGCGTCCTCGCCGAAGAGCTCCACTTCAGCGGTCGCCACGACCTCGTAGAAAAACTCCTCGGCGCTCCCTCCCCGAAAATCAAACAACACGCCGAAACCGACATAGGAGCCAACATCGCCAGCGGAAGCTATCCCACCGCCGCCATGATCATCCTCCCCTGCTCCATGGGTACCCTCGCGCACATCGCCAACGGCCTCGCCGGCAACCTCATCCATCGCGCCGCCGACGTCTGCCTCAAAGAAAACCGACCCTTGATCCTCTGCGTCCGCGAAACTCCCTTCAACCGCATCCACCTCCGCAACATGCAGCTGGCCTCCGACGCGGGAGCCATCATCTTTCCTGCCATCCCCACTCTCTACAACCACCCCCAGACCACCGAAGACATGGCCCGCAACTTCGTCCACCGAGTCTTCGCCCACATCGGCCTGCCCCAACCCAACGCCTACCAGTGGCAACCCGACTAGCGGCGTCTAAATCCATGTCATCCGTGAAAATCCGTGTTAAGCCATTCCCTTACCGAGCCGGAAACATCTTCACACCACCCCGCATAGGAGGCTCAGCCCTAAGAAACTCCACCGTCCCCTCCACCACCGGCCCCGCACACTCCGCCGGAGCCAGATGCCCGCAGCCCTCCACAATATTCAGCACCGACTGCGGCACGCTCTTATGAATTCTTTCACCGGCAGACAACGGAATCAGCTCATCCTGCGAGCCCCACACAATCAGCATAGGCCGGGTGATCTGATACAGCCGGAAGTCCAGCAGATCCTTCCCGTTAGTCATGGCAGACATGCTACGCTGCACCACCCAGGCATTTCCTTCCAGCTTCCGCAGCGCAGCTTCAGCCGCGAAGTTCGGCAGCGAGCGCGGCTTCGGTGTCAGCATCGCTATCAGCTTCGTTACCCCGGCAACATCGCTCGGAGTGAATAACGCCGGTTCCCACGTCGCAGGAAAATAAACCCCGGCGCTGTCATAGATCGCCAGCCGGTCCACCATCTCCGGATGATCCAGCGTCAGCTTCATCGCAATCCACCCACCCATCGACCAGCCACCCACATCGGCCCGCGGCACATGCATCGCCTGCATGAACTGGACCACAGTCTGCTCCTCAAGCGAGATCGAGTAATCCACATCCGGCTTCGGCGACCGCCCATACCCCAGCAGGTCCGGCACATACACATGAAACCCATGCGCCGCCAGAGCCGGAATCATCGCCGCCCAATCCTCACCCCGCGCTCCCAACCCATGCACCAGAACCAGCGGCGTCCCCCCGGCTCCATTCCCAGGCGACGCTTCAAAATAATGCAGCCTGTATCCACCCGCCTCGACGTACTCGCTCTTGACGCCTTCGCGCCACAGATGAAATCGAACCTGCTGATCCGCCACCCAAAGCGGATACCGGTAAAAAATCAGTCCAGCCGCAACCGCCACCAGCACCAGAAGAGCCACAACCCGCAGCGCAAACTTCATAGCCCCAGTCGTCCCCGTCCAGCTGTTTCCGTCCAGCCGTCCCTTGCCGCTACTTCAGTGGTTTGCCAAACTCTTCGCCGAACACAGTATGCGCCATCTCGAATCGGCCGCCATAAAACTTATCCGGGCCCCTCGCATGTCCGATCGCCAGCAGCGCCACCACCCAATAGCTCAGCGGGAGCCGCAACACCTCATGCACCTTATCCTGCTCAAAACCTTCCATCGGCGCCGTGTCGTAGCCCATCACCTCGGCCATCAGCAGCATATGCGTAAACGCCAGCATCACCTGCTTGTTAAGCCATGCCTGCATCTGTGCGCTGCTAAAGCTCGACATGTAGTTTGGGACGCTGTTCTGCGCCTGTGCCGCGTAGCTCTCCGGCATACCGCCCTTCCGCCCCAGCTCCAGCATCAGATCCAGATCCCTGCGCCACCCATCCGCATCCCCGCAAGCGACAATCACCGCCGACGCCTCTTCCACCTTTCCCTGGTTATAACTCGCCGCACGCAGTTTCTTTTTTTGTTCCGGCGACTGCACCACCACAAACCGCCACGGCTGCATGTTGTATCCGCTCGGAGCATGCAAGCCCGCATCGAGGATCTGTCTCAGGTCTTCGGCAGGAATCGGCGTTCCATCAAAGCTGGGCGTCGCTCTCCGCTCCTGAATCGCCTGGCTCAATGTCTTCTTCGATTTATTCATCATTCTCTTCTCTTACCAATAGGATGCCAGTCGCGCCTGGGAAAACGGTACACATTTGATACTCGCCTTACAGTCTTGCGGAGCGATTCTCAAGATAGCATCACCCCTTCAAATGCCCATTAGAAGATTGCAAATACAGCCGTCCGATCAGTGAATCTCGCTCATCGGCTGCTCCGTCGCAAAAGGATTCTGTCCGGGCACATCAGCGACGATCCACACCCCATGGAAAGGTTTCCGCATCTCCGGATACGCAGTAAGCAAAGCCAACATCGCATCGGAGTTTCGTTTACGAGCCGCCACTGGATCTCCGATCTGGTCAACCTTCAAGTGAGCCGTAATATCGATCTTGTCCTTCGCCAGAGAATCATCCACTCCCAGCGCGGTAAAGTGATATTCCACCCCATCCCGCCCCTTCACCACCAGCGGAGCCTCCGGAGTCACTCCCTCGGACAAAGCAGGAGGGGCTGCAGCACTCGCCTCCGTCTTCAACTTCTCCAGATGCGTGCTTTGGACAAAAATCGCCGGCTGCAGCAGACTCTCAGCCTGCTGGTAGTAGAGCCACGCGTTCCAGCGCTCCTTCTGCGCCGTCATCGTCCGCGCCTGCGTCCAGTACCACAGACCATCGTGACCCGCTGCGGTCAGCGGCTTCGGATAGAAGCCCGCCATCGTCCACCGCCCCTGATCCTGCCGCAGCAGGAAGGACAATCGCCACGGGGAACTGATATCGGCAACATCCACCATCACAAACCCATAACGCCCTGGGTCGAGCCCCGAGATCACGAAATCCGCCTCGGCCATCGACTTGTTCAGCGAACAAAAGAACTGCGCATCCGGCATCGACCCATCCGCCGCGCGCTTCAACTGCGTTCCATCCAGTAGATAGACCTGCTCGACAGCCAGCGTGCCGCCCTTCACTTTTGCAGCCGTACTGCCTACCACAGGTCCTATACCACTGAAATCCTTCGCATATGCCGCCGCGGTGGCCGCCTGCAACCCACTCACATCGTTTGCCTGAACCTTGGCCGCTAAATTACGCCCCGCTGCAGCCAGAGCATCCCTCTCCGCTGCGGTCATCTGCGACTGCGTCGTGCACACCTCGGCCGAGGCACCACTCGCTAACAGCGTTACCGCCGCCAGCAACCCAATTCCGATTCGTATCATCGCGTCCGCCATCAGTCCCTTACGATGCTTCGTCTGCAGCACACGAGCCTTCTCGATAGACCTCTGCCAGTCTAGTACAAACGGCGTCGCATCGCAGTCGGCCCGTTATCTTTCGCCTAGATGAAACCGTCACCTCGACGGAAGCAAGCTGCTCACGAAGTTTGGGGAAGCAGAGCGAAGAAATCCGCTGGTCAACCCAACTCCCTTTCCGGACACAACCCGCCGTCGCCCTTGCGGTTGCCGTAGCCGTTGCATTTGCCGTTGCCTGTTCCCGCTATCATCCTGAGCGCAGCGACAGATCGCGAGGACCTTGACCCTCCAGCGCTCTCCGATCCCTTTCAATCTGACTCTCAACCATTCGCTCTCGACCCACACACGGAATCACCCCCCTTTTGACTCAATCAAATCCGAAGCACCTGTATCCGCACGGCAATCCTTTACTCATCACCCTTTGACAATTCCACCAACCTCCCCGATTCGCGGTAGACTGTTCGCAACAACACGTCGCGAGGACGGGTTACCTCCGTTGTCGCGGAGCGTCCTACAAACCACATGCATCAATTTGCGCCAATCCGATTTACCGTAGTCGCGAGCGTGGTTTTCTCGGCATCGTTGTCGGCGCAATCGTCGCCCCACCCGCCGCAAGCGTCAACACAGGCGCCCTCTAACCTGCCGGCAACGCCAACCACCGCACCCGAACCGCCCCCCGTCCCCCTCACTCCATCGCAACGTCCCCCGCAACGCGCCCAGATCACCTACACCGACGGCGAACTTTCCGTCGCCGCAGATAACGCCAGCCTCAATCAGATCCTTCGTCAAATCGCCACCGACACCGGAATCAAGATCACCGGGGGCGTCGCAGACGAGCGTGTCTTCGGCCAATACGGACCGGATAGCCCAGCGCAGGTTCTGGCTGAACTGCTGGACGGAACCGGCAGCAACATGATCCTCGTCCACCACGACGGAGCCGCACTCTCAGAATTGATTCTCACTCCCCGGCAGGGCGGCCCGACTCCTCCCAATCCAAGCGCGGCCGCCTTCAACAACAGACCGGAACCCGAGGATTCCACCCGGACCGTGCAGCCGCCCCCCTACGCACAGCCCCAAGGGAATCCCGTCATCCCTCCAGCCAACGCAGGCGCGCCGAACGGAGCGGCCCCGGCAAATTTTTCCCAGCCGGACAACCCTAACGGAGTCAAAACACCGCAGCAGATCTATGAACAGTTACAGCGCATGCGCCAGCAGCAGCAGCAACAACCAAATCCGCCTGAATAACCTTCCTGGCACGAAAAAAGGGGCAGCCGAAAGGCGTGCCCCCATAAGACTTGAACAATAACCTTAGCTCTTGACTACCTGGGCCGGCGCTACCACTCCCCTGGATTCATTTCCCGCCGCCACCTGCCGGGCATGCATCTGAAACACCCCAAACATCGCCATACACACCCCGTAAGCCACCAGCACACCCACAGCCAACGAAGCCAACACCGCACACACCAATACAATCGACGAAGTCACGACCGCTCCTCAAGTTCCACATTTAGCCGCCAGACGCATTCCTGGCAAAATCTCGGCAAAGCAGTCGCTATTGTTACAAATCCGTCAGCATTTACAATGACCCGAACGTGTATCCCTATTGCTCCATCGGATACATCTTTTCCATCATCAGGTTGCCTGACCGGGAATCTCCCTCTCCACCCACCCATACCTCTCTTCACTTCAAATGCCGTATTCTAGAGACTTGGCCGAACACTGCCATACAACTTCCATGGGCATTACACACATCACCGTCCGCGGCGCGCGCCAGCACAATCTACGCAACGTCGACGTCAGCATTCCGCGCAACACCCTCACCGTGGTCACCGGGCTCTCCGGCTCCGGCAAATCCTCCCTAGCCTTCGACACCATCTACGCCGAAGGCCAGCGCCGCTACGTCGAAACCCTCTCCGCCTACGCCCGCCAATTCCTCGATCAGATGGAGCGCCCCGACGTTGACGCTATCGACGGGTTGAGCCCCGCCATCTCGATCGAGCAGAAAACCACCAGCCGCAGCCCCCGCTCCACCGTCGGCACCATCACCGAAATCTACGACTACCTCCGCCTCCTCTACGCGAGCGTAGGCCAGCCCCACTGCCCCAACTGCGGCCGCCCCATCACCCGCCAGTCCGCCGAACAAATCGTCGAGCGCATCGCCGCACTCTCCCCCGGCGAGCGCATCACCGTCTACGCCCCGATTGTCCGCGGCCGCAAGGGCGAGTTCCGCGAAGAGCTCGAAGCCCTCGACCAGCAAGGCTTCCGCGCCCGCATCGACGGCGAGATGGTCGAACTCACCGAAGGCATGCGCCTCGAAAAGCGCAAGAACCACACCATCGAAGCCGTAGTCGACCGCATCATTCTCAAACCGCTCCCGCCGAGCTCAGACCTCACAGCTCACAGCCTACAGCTTAGATACGACACCCGCCGCCTCGAAACCTCGGTCCTCAAAGCTCTCCAGATGGCCAACGGACTCGTCCTCATCGCCATCCACGGCATGGACGAAACCCTCTACTCCTCCTCCATGGCCTGCCCCGACTGCGGCATCAACGTCCCTCGCCTCGAGCCCCGCAGCTTCTCCTTCAACTCCAACTACGGCGCCTGCCCCAACTGCCACGGCCTCGGCAGCATCTACGACTTCGACCCTGCCAAGACCATCACCGACTGGTCCAAGCCGCTTCTCGACGGAGCCATGGGCCCCGGCAGTGGGTCCGCCTACCTCCTCCGCCTCATCAAGCTCTTCGCCGAAAAATACAAGATCAACATCAAGCAGCCCTTCGAAGACCTCACTCCCGAGCAGCAGAAGCTCTTCCTCTACGGCCCCCCGCGCAATGAGGCCGGTCGCACCGGCTTCCACGGCATCTTCAACTACCTCCGCGCCAACCTCGAAGACACCAAATCCGAGGGCTATCGCGAGTACATGATGCAGTACATGTCCGCGACTCTTTGCCCCGTCTGCAAGGGTCGCCGCCTCCGCCCCGAATCCCTCGCCGTCACGGTCAACGGAGCATCCATAGCTGACTTCACCGCCCTTCCCCTGGAACGCGCCCTCCAGGCCGCAAAGAACATGAACTTCACCGGCCGCGACCGCATCATCGCCGACCGCCTCCAGCGCGAGATCATCGAACGCCTCGAATTCCTCAACGCTGTCGGCCTCGGCTACCTCGCCCTCGACCGCAGCGCCGCCACCCTCTCCGGCGGCGAAGGCCAGCGCATCCGTCTCGCCACCCAGATCGGCTCTCGCCTCCGCGGAGTCCTCTACGTCCTCGACGAGCCCAGCATCGGCCTCCATCAGCGCGACAACCAGCGCCTCATCAACGCCCTTGAAAACCTCCGCGACCTGGGCAACACCGTCCTCGTCGTCGAGCACGATGAAGACACCATCCGCAAAGCCGACTACGTCCTAGACCTCGGCCCCGGAGCCGGAAAAAACGGCGGCCTCCTCATAGCCGAGGGCACCCCGCAACAAGTGATGGACAACCCAGCCTCGCTCACCGGCCAGTACCTCGCCGGAAAAATCGAGATCCTCGCCCGCAAAGCCCCCCGCGACCTCACCGGCAACTGGGTCACCGTCGAAGACGCCCACTCCCACAACCTGCAAAGCGTCACCGCCCACTTCCCCCTCGGCGTCATGACCGTCATCACCGGCGTCAGCGGCAGCGGAAAATCCACACTAGTCAACGACATCCTCTACCGCTCCCTAGCCAAGGAACTCTACGGCTCCCGCGAAGAGCCCGGCCAGCACGGACGAGTCATAGGCATCGACCAACTCGACAAAGTCATCCAGATCGACCAGTCCGCCATAGGCCGCACGCCACGCTCGAACCCCGCAACCTACACCGGAGTCTTCGCCGCCATCCGCGATCTCTTCGCCATGCTACCCGAGTCTAGAGAGCGCGGCTACAAACCCGGGCGTTTTTCCTTCAATGTGCAAGGGGGAAGATGCGAAGCCTGCCAGGGCGAAGGCCAGCGCCGCATCGAGATGAACTTCCTCCCCGACGTCTACGTCCTCTGCGAAGTATGTAACGGCCGCCGTTACAACCAGGAGACGCTCTCCGTCAAGTTCAACGGCTTCAGCATCGCCGACCTCCTCGACCTCCCCATAGCCGACGCCGTCCCCATCCTCAAAGACATACCGACGGTAAACATCAAACTCCAGACCCTCGTCGACGTAGGCCTCGGCTACATCCACCTCGGCCAGTCCGCCACCACCCTCTCCGGTGGCGAAGCCCAGCGCATGAAGCTGGCCCGCGAGCTGTCTAAAAGGCAGACGGGAAGAACCCTCTACCTCCTCGACGAGCCCACCACGGGCCTCCACTTCGACGACGTCAGAAAACTGCTTGAAGTTCTCCACCGGTTAACCGACCTCGGCAACACCGTAGTCATCATCGAGCACAATCTGGATATCATCCGCAACGCCGACTACGTCCTCGACATCGGCCCCGAGGGCGGCGAAGGCGGCGGCCGCATCATCGCCCATGGTACGCCCGAGCAGATCGCCACCGTCGCCGGCTCACACACCGGCAGCTTCCTCGCCCGCTACTACACCTCGCACGCGCTGAACTTCGCCAACCGCAATGGAACCAGCCACGCCGGCCCCCAACCCCACACCATCGCCGCCCCCGACGCAGCCAAAAAACCAAAAGCAAAATTCATCGCCCCTGAAAAGAAGACGGGCCTCGCTAAGGCCAGCAGCACGAAGCCCGAAGAAAGAACCAAGCCAAAAGCGAAAAAGAAGTCCACAATAAGCAAGACAGCAAATAAACCCACCACAAAGAAGACACCGAAGCTGTAACCTCATCCCGCAGAACAAGCATGAGCGACCTCACCCCCAACACGTCCCCCTCCGTCCGCCCTTTCTCCTCAGAAGAACCCGCCGTCACCGTGCCTGTCTTTCGCCCGCCTGTCAGCCCCGAAGACCAGACCCTCTTCTTCCCCAACGCCCAGGGCACACCACCCCCCGAGCCGCCCGTCCGTATCCCCCACCTCGGCCACGCGGCTCTCTTTCTCGCTATCGCCGGCCTCTTCCTCTTGCTCGTCCAACTCGTCTTTCTCGGGGTCAACCATTCAGCCATCGGAACCAAAGGCGCCGCTGGAACCATGTCCCCAAAGCTCCTCGTCGGCTCCGAGGCCCTCAGCTATCTCGCCACCCTCACCGTGGCC
>Ga0210406_10008460_pt1 | contig 10295 bp, 7 predicted proteins | sample IncBWC30MmetaG_FD_155454 | JGI IMG/M metagenome (GOLD analysis project Ga0210406, IMG submission 155454) | Forest soil microbial communities from Barre Woods Harvard Forest LTER site, Petersham, Massachusetts, United States - Inc-BW-C-30-M | ecosystem: Environmental > Terrestrial > Soil >... | reverse complement strand
CTGACCGTTCTCGGTGAGGACGTCTATGGGCTGGCGGGAGGCTTGGGCGGCGCGGAGAGCGGCACTCAGGACAGCAGGCGTCCACTTGCGCCCATTGATGGCGACCAGGTTCATGCCAGGACCCAGGCCTGCCTGGAAGGCTGGCGAGCCCGGCAGGGCGTCGACAATCCGGCCTTTCTCTCCCACCGTGATGCCAAGCGACGGGGAGAGGTCCTGGAACTTGTAATGCGATTCGAGTGCTGCCGTGAAGGCGTTGGGTTTGGCTTCGTAGTCCACTTGCCAGCCTCCGCGTTCGATGCCGCCAAGCGGGGCATGGGAGGCGGTTTTCGTAACGCGATCTTTCAGGAATGTGGCCCAGTCATACGGGGCGACTTCGTTCAGGGTACGCACGACATCGTCGAAGGTGTAGGTGACGACTTTCGGTGGACCGCTCTCGCCGCCGTGGAAGCGGTGACAGAAATCGTCGAGGGAGCGCTTGTTCGAGGTGAGTTGGCGAATGTTGGTATCGACATCGAGCCAGATCAGTTCGCCTTCGGGGTAATAGTCGAGGCCGCGGCGCCAATCCGCCCATTGCGGGCCTAGCATGCGAAGAGTCTGCACCGAGACCGCGGTGTCTTCAAGCGGGCGCCAGGAGCGGCCAACGTGGGCTTCCATGTTGGAGGCAGTCACGGCTAACGCGTCGCGATACTGATCGGCGGTCAAGAGCCCGGAGCGCGTCGCGAGGACGAAGCCCAGATAATCGGTCAGGCCTTCATAAACACGTCGCAGATTCCCGATCATCGGCTCTTGATAGTTTCGGGTCGCAAGGCCCGCGGGGCGCCGGTATTTGCCGTTCCATGAGTGCGCGAACTCATGCGGGAGCAAATCGGCTTCGAGCATGTGCTCCGTAGGATCGATAAGAACGCGCTCCGCGCCGCTGTTGTCGCTGGATTCATGATGTTCGACGCCGTGGTTTCCTGCGACGTTGGTGAGCGTGTAGAGGAAATGATACTGGCGGTAGTGGCGTGCGCCGAACAGCACGCCGGTCTCGGCGACCAGTTTGCGGTACGCGACCGTGTCCTGCGGACTCATAGCTAGATCCGCTTCACTGTCGGCGACAAGATCAATGGTATGGCGTGGCTCTTCCCCGCTCGGGACAAGTTCAATTTCGCGATAGTGCTCTCCGGCGATCAGCGGGGAGTCAACGAGGGTGGTGAGACTCACGGGCTGGAAGTCGATGTCGGCTCCGGCGGCATGAGCCACTGGAAGTGCGGTGCCGAATTTCCATCCAGCGGGAAGATGGATAGAGGCGGTGCATTGCACAGCGTCAGAAGCAGCGTCCGCGGGATAGAGGACAACCTGGTTCCAGTTCAAGTCGAGCAAGTTGCTCGACGCGGCATTGCCGCCCGCCCCGGCGCTGTCGGTAGTGGTCACGTCGAAAGTCGCTTCGACTTCGCGGGCGCCTTGGGGAACGGTGATGTGGAAGGAATACATCTCGATGGGATCGCGCTGCCAGGCAATCTCCTGTCCGTTCGCCTGGAAGTGCAGCCCAGTGAGGTTGGCGATTGGGCCGCTGGGGCGGTGGTTGCCAGGAATCCACTTGGGATAAGCGAGGATCATCGGGCCCGGAGTCGCCGACACCGTTACCGCGGAGTGAAAGAGATTTCGGGGAGCGTCAGTCAAGTCAACCCGGGCGTTGAGGGTCTGCGCGGAGGATGGAACTGCCAGTGCTGCGAAGATCAGAAGGAATGAGACGCGAACGCGCAAGGCGAGGCTCCCTGAAAATTGAAGGTTGGGTGAGCTTAAAGGAGCGGCGTTCTATTGCGCAAGCGCGGGCGACGCGGCCGAGCGACGCTGCTTGCGGTAACGGAAGAAGATTCCGCCGAGGCCCGTGGAGAGCAGGATGATCGAAGTAGGCTCAGGCGCTTCGCCGGGAGTGCCTCTACCGCCGGTGCTGCAGGGATTGCCGCCCTTCTTGTGCTTCTTTCCGCCGCCTGGAGCGGGTCCACCGTAAACCGGCTTGCGGCGCGGATTGCCGGGACCGCAAACACCCGCGCTGGGCGGATAGACAAAGCCGAACCTAGGTCCGCCACCCGCAAGTGCAATTTGCGGGGCGCTGACGAAGACCGGCATAGTCGGCCGATGCATCGAGGACTCAAACAAATTCGGTGGTGGCGGCACTGGCGAGGATGGGTCGAAGAAACGCATCGGCTGATCGAGCAGCGCAACATTCGGTTCGTGAGGCGAGACTTCCTGGCGCGGATTCACCGAAACCTGGTTGCCGCAGCGCGTGCGGATGGTGATGACGCCGTCGGTGATCAGCATCTCCCCGGCATGCAGCGGAATGCGGCGGGTGGTCCAGTACACTTTGCCGGCGATGCGATAGGAGACGTATACGGTCCGGTCTTCCATGAGATGGATGACGCGGGCGCGGCGAAAATCGAAACCGCGATAGTGCGAGGCCAGGACCGGATCGTGCTCGAAAACGTCGCGAAGTTCTTTCACGTTGCGCACGCCGCCTGGCACGAGCGAGTAGGGGTAGACGTCATGCTGTGAGGGTGGCGGATCAAAGACAGCCATCGGCACTGGAATCACTGGAATTGGCTTCCCAATGGTGACGGAGTGATCGGCTGGCAAGAAGGAGGCAAGGTAGGAACCGAAATCCTCCGGAATGAGAGAGAACCAGAAACCCAGCAGCATACCGGCAACGGCGGCAAAGAAGATTGCCCGGCGCAGTGATCGGTTGCGCTGATGGCGGCGAGTGCGGCGACACCGACGGACGACGATCACCGTTGGCTGCCCTGACTGCTCCATTATTCGAAATGGCTCCTGAGAAGGCCTGCAGCGGATACACTGCTCCCGGGGAAGCTGCACCCGAATGAGAGCATTTCCACTTCCAGACCGTCTACCCTACATCTGATTGGCAAGAATGGGAATAGCCTCCTAGTGCCGGGCACGGGAAAAGTTGTGTAAATGAAGTTGCGCAAATGCAAACGCGAGGTGGTTGGCGGGGCAACCGGCCCGGCGGGTTGCCGGTATCCGACAGCCTTCGTTAGACTAAAAGTTTGCGCGTACCTATACAGGTGATGCTATAGCGTCCGGTCTGACGTTGGGCGGGCACAGAATTTGCACTATGACCTTCGAAAGAAACTCGAGAGACCGCACTACGGCCGGGATGCAAGGCCCGGACTGGTCTGCCGCCGACGCTGAGGTTGCGACATGAGCACTACGGCGTGCGTGGTGGGGTTGGGCAAGTTGGGAGCTCCCATGGCGGCGTGTCTTGCAGCACAGGGCCTGAACGTGGTGGGTGTGGACCATGACCCGGACAAGGTGGAGAAGATTCGGCGGGGCCTGCCGCCGGTACATGAACCGGGACTCGCCGAAAAACTGAACCAAGGGCGGGCGCGGATCACCGGAACTCTCGACATTGAAGAAGCGGTGCGACAGTCACAGATCACCTTCATCGTGGTCTCGACACCAAGTGAAGCGAGTGGGGGCTTCTCTCTACGCTATGTGGACCCAGTCTGCCGGTTGATCGGCAAAGCGCTGGCGGCGAAAAGCGAGTATCACGTGGTCTGCCTGACCAGCACGGTGATGCCGGGAACCACCGGCGGACCGGTGCGCGACGTGCTCGAGAGCGCGAGCGGAAAGAAGATGGCCGTGGACTTCGGGCTCTGCTACAGTCCCGAGTTCATCGCGTTGGGAAGCGTGATTCGCGATTTTCTAAATCCGGATATGTTGCTGATCGGCGAATCAGATCCTCGGGCGGGAGATACCCTAACCGCGCTCTACTCGCAGGTTTGCGAAAACAAGCCAGCCGTGGCGCGCATGTCATTCGTGAATGCCGAGATCACGAAGCTCGCGGTCAACACTTACGTCACAACCAAGATTAGCTACGCGAACATGCTGGCGCGCATCTGCGAGCAATTGCCCGGCGCGAATGTGGACGTGATCACCTCAGCGCTGGGGAACGATACGCGTATCGGCCCAAAGTATCTGAAGGGAGCCGTCAGCTATGGAGGCCCCTGCTTCCCGCGGGACAACCTCGCTATGGCTCAACTGGCGCGACAAATCGGAGTCCCGCCGGATCTTGCGCAGGCAGTGGATCGGTTCAACCGCACGCAGATCCAGTGGCTGGCGGACCAGGTGCAGCAGCGCTGCACCGGCACGGCCGGAATTCTCGGCCTTACGTACAAGGTCGGAACCGACGTTGTAGAAGAAGCGGCGGGTTTTTTGCTGGCCCAGGAGCTGGCGGTGCGTGGAGTGCGCGTGCTCGCCTATGATCCAGCCTATGGAAAGAGTGCTCACCACAAAAGTGACGGTTTCAAGATGGCGGCGAGTCCGGCTGCCTTGATCGCGGACTCAGACCTTGTTGTACTGGCGACGACTTGGCCCGAGTTCCAGGCAATTCCGCGAGAGCAGTGGTCGCGGCATGGAGCACCGCGGACGGTGGTGGACTGCTGGCGTGCGGTCAGCTTTTTGCACGATGATCCGGGCGTGCAGTACTTGGCGCTGGGGATCGGAGAAGGATTCGTATGAGTGGTAGCGGTACGAGCAGGGCGCCCCTTACGATCTTCGCGATTCCGAAAGGCTTTCGTGGGCATATTGGCGTGATCCAGCGGAATGCGATCGAGGCATGGACGAGGATGCGTCCAGCGCCGCAGGTTTTGCTGTTTGGAGACGACGAGGGCGTGGCCGAGGTGGCTCGTGACCTAGGTGTGCGCCATGTGCCCCGAGTGCAGCGCAACCGCTGGGGAACGCCGCTGGTCAGTGACTTGTTTGGGCGGGCGCAGGAGATCGGGGGCACTCGACTGCTGTGTTACGTCAACGCCGACATCATCTTGTTCGATGATTTTATAAACGCGGTGGAGCGCGTGGCGGCATGGCAGAACCGCTTTCTGATGATCGGCAGAAGAACCGATACCGATATAACGGAACCGATTGCATTCTCGCAGCCAAATTGGACCGAGCAAGTTCGGGAAGCCGCGCGCATACGAGGCAAGCTGCAAATCGCGCGCAATATTGATTACTTTGCGTTTACGCAAGGGCTGTATCCGGAGATGCCACCGTTGGCGGTCGGCAGGTTCTGGTGGGACAACTGGCTCGTATGGAAGGTTCGCTCGATTGGTGCTCCGGTGGTCGATGCATCCGAGGTGGTGACAGCGGTCCATCAGAATCACGATTACTCGCACACGACGTATGGGCCGGGCAAGAATACGATGATGGCCAGCGAAGAGTCGGTGCTGAATTGCCGCATGATCTGCGAGCAGAATCCAGCAGATTTTGACGCCGGCTTGTCCTGGCGGTACGTGTACACGATTGACGACGCGACGTATCGACTCACGGCGGACAACATTAGAAGCAAGCCACGGCATTTCTGGAAGAACTTCAAGCGGCATACCTCACGCCCGGCGGGTCTCGCAAAGCTGATGATGCGCGGCTTGGCGGGTACGAAGCCGAAGTCAAACTTTCCATCGGTCCCGGGACGCTGATGGCCGAACCTGCGAGTTGGCCGAAGATCACGCTGGTCACTGCCGTCTTTAATTCGGCGAAGTATCTGGAAGCCACGATCCAGTCAGTACTCAACCAGAACTATCCCAACCTGGAATACGTGATCGTGGATGGCGGCTCGACCGATGGAAGCGTCGACATCATCCGCAAGTACGAAGCTCAATTGCATGCCTGGGTCAGCGAACCGGATCATGGCATGTACGACGCTCTTAACAAGGGCTTCGCGCGCACGACGGGCGAAGTCATGGGTTGGCTCAATGCGTCGGACGCCTTACACGTGGGCGCGCTGCGGGTGGCCGGCAGCGTGTTCGCGAAGTTTCCGGAAGTCGAGTGGATCACCGGACGACCGACCATTTTGAATTCGGCTGGAATGACGATCGGTGTCTTGAGGCAGAAGCGGTGGTCGCGGTTCCGCTTCCTGGCTGGAGCGAACCGCTACATTCAGCAAGAGTCCACGATGTGGCGGCGAAGTCTGTGGGAGCGGGCGGGCAACCGCATCGATGACTCGTGGGGCATCCCCAGCGACTTCGGATTGTGGGTGCAGTTTTTTCGACACGCACGGCTCTATCCCGTGGACGCACTAATCGGCGGCTATCGCTTGCATGCGGACGCGCAAGGGTGGAGAGACCTGGAAGCTTCGCATAAGATCCACGACCGGATCATAGAGCAGGAACTCGAATCACTCCCGGGCAAGCGGTGGCTGCGGGCGTTCCGCTCCCTCAGCAGCGAAGTTTTACAAATCCCGGCGCTCGCGAAACCGTGGAGGAAGCTTGTTTTGGGGACCGTCATGAAGTGGCCCGGAGAGGACTTGCCTCCCGTCATCCGCGATCGCGGGGGCGATTGGGTGATGGGCGACACGTAATCAGAAGACCGAAGTCGAAAGTCCTGTGGAGTAACCCTGCAGTTAAATCCCAAAATGGTCTCGCAAGCGCAAGCCCGCACAGCAACGGCAGTTGCGGGCTTTGGCGACCATCTACGATCGCCGGCAGGACTACGCGGAACAACCAATTTGCCCTAACAGGTGTCCAACTGATTATTGACAGCGCGCTGAGGCTTGCTAACATGACGCGCAAATGGCATCGATGAAGAAAGCCAGTGAACTCGGAGACTTATTGGAGCTGCACGCGCTGCAGCGCGCTGAGGCAGAATTCGCCGCGGCGAACCACACCCACCTTGCAATGCAAGTGCACGGATTGTTGAACGCGCTGCGTGAGATGGAGGAGTTCACCGACCGGCTGAGCGATCACCAATTCAATGGAGCAATCCGCGAGGCGATCCTAGCGTGCGGGTTTGCCGACGAAGTCGACGCCTGGCAAGGCATCATGGAACATTTGCGCTCGGGGCCGTGCCACGACTTGTCATGCCAGGAGCAGTTTCCTCTCGGATAGGAAGATCGACCACGGATCTCCGCGGATTCACGCAGACCAATCTTAGAAAAATCAGGAAAGCTCCACAGCCTTTGCTCATGGCCTGAGTGCGGGAGCGTGTTGAAGCTGAGGACTGTCCTTACTTCGCCTTCTCGAAATCTTCCACCACATACAAGCTGCCACCACGGTCCGCGATGCCAATGCCGACCGTGTCCATGTCGGAGTCGAGGATGTTTGCGCGATGTGTCGGGGAGTTCATGAACTGCGAGTGCGCAGTAGCAGCATCAGTGGACTCGACAATGTTTTCCGACAGCCAGCTAAAGTGCGCGCCGGCATGCGTGGCACGGCCGGCCAGCGAGGGCTCTCCGGGAAGCGTGTGTGCGACGTTGCGCTGAGCAGCCATCACCCCGGCGTGCTGCCGCGCAGCCGAAGCAAGTGCATCATCCCAACGCAGAGCCGGTAAACCACTCGCGCGGCGTTCCCGGTTGATCGAAAGAAACAGGCTACGCTCTGCGCCATTGGCAGTTTGGGCTTGTGCGACGCCGGTCAAAGCCTGTGCGAGCAGCAGCGCCCCCAGTCCCATGATCATTCGAGTTGCAGTTCTTCGTGGCATCGGCGGGCACTCCTCACTGCGCTTCAACCCTTCTTAGCAGAAGTTGTTGCGTGGGGCACGACGCGAACGTGCTGTCACTTGGGTAACCGGGTTGGCTCAGGGTCTGTGTGTCGGTGCTTTAGTGCAAAAGGGCGCGGGCGCTGGGTCTAAAATAGGGATAGAGGGCAATCATGCAGCCGAATTCAACCAATCAGCCTCAAAAGCCGGAGACGGCCGTTGAACAAGTGACGCACGCGCACGCGCTGCTCAAAAACCTCGAAGAAAAAGTTGGCCAGCATCCAGAGCTCGGACTAGCGATCCACAAGCTGGAAATGGCGCTCGCCATTCTCGGCGTACAGACCGGCGGCATGCTCTAGCGAGCTCTCGGCTAATGCAATGCTCTCGGCAGGTTCCAATGCCGCCAGAGCGGGGTCTCGCGCAGCAAGAAACAGGTCATGTGTCCAAAAACCGCCGCCCAGTTTTTGAATTCTTTGGTGGAGCTAGTCGGGATCGAACCGACGACCTCATCGTTGCGAATTCTCAACCCCTGACCGTGGCGACACGACACCGAAGAAGACCGAGTGAAGCCGAGCGCTACTGGGCATGCAGCCTTGACGCTAGTTCCCTACCCCGCCTCTGACTCCAAGCGACACTACCCGATCGGGTGCGATCCGGGCAGGGATGGGCAGGTTACGACACAAGTCACGACACAAAAAAGGGACAGCTCGGAGGGGATGCCTGAGTTGTCCAGCGCGGAGGGGGGTGGGTCGACAGCGACATACCACCCTTCGCCTCCGGGCGTGCCCATCAAAATTTTAAAAATATTGCAACTGCGAAGACAGCAAAATTGTCGCAACCCACGCGCCGGGCACGCAAGCGCCAACTCCCTGGCTACCGCGCGTCCACCACGGCAACCTTGTTCACGCCTCTGCAGGCCAGGTACAGGCGCCCGTCAGGAGTCGCAACTATGTTCCGCGCGGGGCAATTTTAGGAGCGCGCAAGATGCGGATCAACGCCCACCGGGGGTAGTGGAGCGCGAGGTAAAAACGGGGCCACTATGGTGTTTGGAAAAGGCAGGAGACTACCTGGAGAATTCTTACTGCAGCTTGGCCGCGGCTGCCCGCGCGTCTTTCAGGACCGGAATGTCCGGATCAGCGTCTTTCCAGAGATTGAAGAAATCCTGGTAGGCAGCTTTCGCTTTCGCTGTGTCGCCCCCTGCCGCGTAAGCTCGGGCCAACTGCAGGCGAGCCAGCGCTCCCAGCGGGAAGTTCACGACCACGCCACGGTGGTCGATGAATTTCTGAAACTCGGCTGCAGCTTCCGCGTTCTTACCCGCTTTCAAATAAGCCAGGCCTCGCAAATACGGCGGATACATCGTTCCCAACTCAAACTGCTGGGGCGTCCCCAGTTCGTAGGGCATGGCAGCCTCTAAATCCACGACTGCTTGCTCCGGAGTGCCCGCCGTCAAATCGATGGCCGCCCGCACCGTCGGGAACCAGTACAGCTTGAAAATCGTATTCGTCGGATCCGATTTCTCAAGTTCCGCCAGCAACGCGCGGGACTGAATAGTCTCCCCGGTCCGCGCCAGCACCAGCGCCGACAGAATCCTCACGTCGCGTCCAGGGGCGAGCGCAAGGGCAGCTGCAACTTCCTGCCTGGCCTGCGCAAAATTGCCGAACTCCGCCTCACGGATTCCGGAATTGATACGCCAGATCGCCGCCGTCTCCTTGGAATCGCCGCGTATCGCGGAGTCCACCGCGCGCCGCGAATAATCTCGCGCCTTCTGCAGTCGTCCGTAATAGGCCTCGGTGTCGGACTGCGCCGACAATAAAACGTCTTCATCCCCGGGCTTGCCTGCCGCCCACCCAACCTGCTCTGCCATCGCGGCGTTATCTCCGAGGACAAAAGCTTCGTAGTACATCGCTTGGCGCAGCCACCCGCCGTCCAAGTTGCGCCCGCGACCCTGGGCAAGAGTCGCCTTCGCATCATCGAAATGGCCGAGCGCCAAGTCCACCATAGCCAGATTCGCATAGGTGTTGATGGCATTTGGTTCGATATGCAAAGCCATCTTCGTTTCCGTCACCGACTTCTCGTGCTGCCCTAAGAAGCTGTACATCGTTCCCAGGTTCGAGTGCGGCACCATGTCATTGGGATAACTTTGCGCCCAGAGTTCGTAAGTCTGCGTCGCCTTCTCGAGTTCGCCCGTGACATTCTGGTAATAGAGCGCCGAAATGCGATATTTCTCGCGCTCGCTCACCCGGTCGCGCAGTTCATACGCCTTGGTGATGTTCTTCGCTGCCAGGCTGCTTTGCCCGAGGTTGCCGTAGGCCATGCCCATGCTTCCATAGGCCACAGCGAAATTCGGATCCAGCTCGATCGCCCGCTTGAAAAATGGGATCGCTTGCGCCTCGCCTCTCTCCCGCAGAGTGGTCACACCCAGGCTGAAGGTTTTCAGCGCTTCGAGCGACGGTGTGGTCGCCTCGATCGGGACATCGAACTTCTGCACCGAGGCCAGCGACTCGCCGAGTTTTGTTCGCAGGCTGGTTGCGGCCTTATCGAGCGCTTTCACCACCTCTTCCTTATTCGTCGCCTCCACCTGTTCTTTTGCCAGGTTGTCGCCATTGGCGCAGCTCGTCGCCTGCAACCCGACGATGTATTGCGTCCCGATCTTCGATACCGATCCCGCAAGCATCGCCTTCGTGCCCGTCCGGACACAGATCTCCCGCGCCATGTCAACGGTGATGCGTTCAGTCGGACTGCGTCCCATGAGCTGCAGAGTGTCCCCGATGCGCCGGTCGGAAAGAATATTCAGAAACGGAGACTGTTCCAGCTGCGCGGCCAGAGCT
>Ga0210406_10008459_pt1 | contig 10295 bp, 20 predicted proteins | sample IncBWC30MmetaG_FD_155454 | JGI IMG/M metagenome (GOLD analysis project Ga0210406, IMG submission 155454) | Forest soil microbial communities from Barre Woods Harvard Forest LTER site, Petersham, Massachusetts, United States - Inc-BW-C-30-M | ecosystem: Environmental > Terrestrial > Soil >... | reverse complement strand
CGAAATCATCCCGCTGCGCCAGTGATTAATCACCGCGTCGTAGTACTGGGTGATCCGCAGTTCGCCGTAGTAGGACAGGAAGGGGTTTGGCGGCACCTTGCCCGTGCCGTCACCATTAGGCTCGGATGGCCCTGTAAAATACGCATAGCCGAAATCCCCGCTGTAAGGAGTGTGCTCGATCCACTGGACGGGCGCGACTATCGGCCCCCAGCCTGTCCCCCAAGAAAGTTCGTGCTGCAGGTACTGATTAAAATTGGATGCGAACGCCAGGCTGTACCCGGCAGGCGGAGCCGCCAGGCAGGCAGAACACAACAAGGTTAGGATAACGGGTAATAGTTTAATGGTTTTCATGGGTCGGCGTTCGGGTTGCGTGTTGGTTTCTGCTTTGGTCTGCGAGTTTTCATTTCACAATCGGGATGGCGCGTTTGCCAGACTGGCGTTCCGCCTTGGCGCAGCAACAATTCCTCAGAAATCATGGGTCGCCCGCAGACCGCGCACTGAACTTCCCTGGTCCTGCCGGTCCTGATAACCTGTCGATCAAATGCCGCTTCTGCCATTTCTGCTCGTTTCCTTTCGTCGTAACCGATCATACCGTGTGGCACGCATCGCGTGAAGGGTGGTGCGGGTGGTCGCTCTGATTCTTTCATGTGAGTTCTGCTGCGAACCGAATAGCCATAGCTGCCACATGTCGGGCTTCAGTTCTAAGCCGATCCTTTGACGGTACCCTCTCCTTTGACTCATCCCAGAGCTCGTCAAGTTCCTCGAGTATCACAGCGTACCCCTCGTGTACGGAGTTGAACGGATTCCACTTAGCGCAAGCTAATCGCGACTCGGCTAGCGCCGCGTCGGCCGCTTGTTTTAACGCTTGATCTCTTTCGATTTCTCTCATACGCGAATTAAGAAACGTTGTTTGGAAGATCCGTACGGAGCTGCTTAAGAGCTTTCTTTCTCTGTCTCTGATTCTGTCTCTGACTCTGATTGGGCTAACATCGGTTTACTGTGCTTACGTTTGTTTACGGCTTGTTTACGCCTGTAACCACGCATATAGGTGGCCATGTACTCTTTGCGGTCCTGGTCATCCCGCCGCAGCTTGTATTTTTCGCCGTTGAGTATTAGCCAACCGTGATCTACACGTTCGATGCGACGACCGTCGAATTCAGGGTCACCAGAATACCTGTCCGGGCTGCTGAGTTTACCGATAGCCATTTCGCAATCTTTTACCGACACCCTGGCCTGGTGGGCCACCCCGTCTAACGATCCGCGTGCAATATTGTTCGGGCCTCGCATGGCAAGCAGCGTGATCCAAACAATCCTGGTCTTGTCGTCCTCGTTCCATACGGACGAACACAGGATATCGCTGAATAGCTTAGTAAAGCCCACGGATAAATTACGTTTCTAGACCGTGTCTTTTGCTATGGCATGTCCCGCAGAGGGCTAGAAGAAACTTTTTATCACATATTATACCCTGCTCATATGATAAATGATGAACACATGTGGCCTCTCCCGAACAATCGGAACATGTATAATTTGCGTCTCTTAACACCTCATCTCGCAAAGATATCCACGCAGGGGTGCTATACATGGAGTCTTTGCTGTACGGGTGAACACGCTCGATGTCCTCAACTGTTACAAGCTCATTACTAAACCAATACAAATACCAATCATCTCGCTCTTTTGATAACCTACACGACCTAATGTGGCGTTTTAACGAGTCGTCTTCTATGCCTCGCTTCGCGTTTATATCGTACGCTCTGGCATGACCGTATACTACCCTCTGGTTGTCACCCACTGTAATCCAGCATTGCAAGACATCCTTAAAACAACCCTGCCCATCTAGTTTAGGTCGTCTCCTTCTATCGAGTTGTTTTACGAGCAACTCAGCCGCCCAATCGTACGAATCTATACCTTTCTCTCTAAGGAAATCAGCGGTAGACTCTATAACCTGAGATAAGCTAAAACGCCCATCCTCAGCAACGTCAACCACTATCTCCTCAATTTTTTGGTAAATCTCACCTATATTAAACATTGCTTATTTCCAGTTCGCTACTATCTCCTTGAAAACCTCTAAAGCGGCCTGCAACCGCTGTTTTGATAAACCCAGTTCATATGACTCAGGTGTAATAGTTCTAAAAAGGTTTGCAGCAGCCTGTTCGGCTGGCTTATACATTGGGTCAAACAAGTTTACCGCCGCAGCAAACCTACTAGCCGTCCTTATCCTGTATTCCTGCTCTTCTTTCTTCTTCGCCTCGATTGCTTTTTCCCGAGGATCTAACGGGGCGGTCGACTCAGTCACCTGCTCGCCAGCATTGTCTTCAACGTGGGTTTTTGGTGCTGAATCATTTGGTTCACTTTCTGAGTGTTCTTCCTTGGAAAAATCATCATCCTTTGAACCATTTGGTTCACTCAAATCTCTTCCAATAGTGGATTGCCTCACTCCGAGCACGGCTGCCGCCTCGCGTTGCGATAAGCCTGCTGCAATCAATTCCCTAGAGGCCTCCTTTCGATCTGGAATGGATAGGCGTATTTTGCCACCTATTCGAGATGCCCAATCCGAATAAGACAATCCAAGCGATTCGTGAACTTTTAACTCGTAGGCAAGCGTATAATTTCTTACCAAACCCTCGCCGCTCAACTCAAGTGTTTTAGTCCATTCCTCGGCGTGTTCTCTTGACATCAGACCATTCTTCATAAACTTACCGTTTACGTTATTACCCGTTCATAACGCCTGAGTCAACGCCTTTTTCATGCCTTCGACGTGCGGCCGCATCCATGCCGAGTGCTCAAAGAGCCAGCCCTGTCGCATCTCGACCTTGCCCTGGATATGTAGGTGACATCGCTGGCAGAGCGCCGCCAGGTTCCAGTCGGCGCAATTTGACTTGTCGTTGTCTAGGTGGTGAATCGTTAGCGCGTATCCGTTATCGGGATCATGCGCATGGGCGCAGCGCTCGCACTTGTTACCGCGAGCTGCCCGGAAAGCGTCTCGGAACTCCTTGGTCCATGTTTTGGGATATGTGCCTATGAATTTAGTCATTTGGATAAAACCGGGCCAAAGAATTCCACCGTAACCTTTGCGAAACGCCAGGTTTTACTGTCCCACCCAATCTTACCGTAAACAGATCCAGGTTTTAGAGAGATTCGCCCGTTCTCAATCGACCGAATAGTATCTATTGGGATACCCATTTTTGCCGAAAATTCCGCCTGACTCATTTGTAACTTATTCCTAAGAACGCGCATAGGATTTTTGACATTCTCAGATTTAGGAAATCTAGGCATTAGTCTATATACTCTATTTCAACGTAGGTTCCGATTTCAGCTTTGCTTTTGACCTTCGTTTGCTCGACTTCGAGCCGGATCGACTCCTCATCATCGTCAGTGATAATCGCCGTAGCGCGGAGCTGATCAATGATAATCTTTGCTGATGCCCATAGGTTGTCTCGGTCGAGCATTCGTCGAGAGCGGCGTGTAATGCGGACCAGAGGGCGCGCTGAGCCTTTAGCTTTTCCTCCGTCATCTTGCTCCAGTGCCGTCGATAGAGCGTGTTCGGTGATGGGGTTAAATACCCTGGTAGAAATAGTGTTAGTTTCATCTTCGTTTCCTCCATGAGAGTGCTCCTCGGCATATGTGTCGAGATATCTGTCTTCCATCATGTTGTTAGCCTCTCAATCTCGCGTTGCAGTTCGTCAATCTTCTGTTCAGCCAGATCCAGTTCGGATTGTGCTATATACTCAGGGGGCATTGGTAGATCGGACCAAGGAACGACGTTTTCCATGTCCTCATGATCCGCGTACTCATAGCAAATGTCACACATCCATTCGCCGTTTGGTGTGACTCGCAATTCATTTCGGTCATCATGCCCACACGATTCAGGATCATTTTCGCGGCATGAATCGCAAACGTACATTATCATGGAAACACCTCCTTTGGTTGCGGCCGCCTGATCCCCAACTGGTTTGGTACATTCGTTCCGTCTGGAAGCTGAAAACTGGCACAGTTCAAAAAATTGTCAGCATTCTCCACGTGTTCAACGCAACCGCAACAAATATCCCAGCCGATCTCGCGATCGTGGTAGCCAAGCGTGCGGTACATGCCGCACAGGTGACAATGACCTAACCGTCCTAAAATCAGTTCAGTGATTGAGATGCTCATTGTATCGTATTTTCTGCTCCTTGATTGACAATTGGTGCGAAACCTTCCACCGGGTTTTGTGCGACGCGCGACCACTGGCATAAGGGCCCCAGCACAACCGAATAGTTGTTAGAGCTTCCCGGAACGATGGTATTGCCAATAATCGAAACAGTCGTGGCGCCGTTAATGTCGATTCCGATGCAATTTGGAGCCCCGAGATAAATGGTGTTGCCGGTGACCGTCATGTTGGTTAGCCACACGTATCCTTGACTAGCCTGGCAATCTATCCCTACCAGCTTAGCGTTAATCTGATTGCCGGTAATCGTAACGTTGTAGAAGAGTGATCCCGGTTCATTTTTAAGCACAATTGCCTGGGACACCCCCTCAATCGAGTTTGCGGTCAGTAGGAGATCCCCGGTTATCGCTCCCGGCGACAAGTCTAGGTAATAGCCATACGCAGCCGTGATTATTTTGCACGCTGTCACCTTTAGCCCGCCGCTGGACCTCTGGTAAATGGCTGTGCCTCCGCTATTGAAGAGGCAATTCGTGATCGATGAATCGCCAGCGTCCGGGTTGACGTCGTCGCCCACTTCTACGCCGACGCTCGAGTAAGCTTCGACTGAACACCCAAACATCCTCCACCAAGCTGCGGATACAAACGAAAAACCGCTATAGACATGTACTAGCATCAGGCGCTCGAAAGTGCTCTCTCTATTAATTCCAACGGGCGGAGCCACCAAAATAGCAGAGCCGCCCGCCTGTTGCGCTATGCTGTCAATTCGGAATTTCTCCCAATGTACTGCACCCTGGGTCGTAACTACTAATCCGTTCGCTCTCGGATTAGCTAGCCGGATCACTGATCTCTGCTCGGACTGGCCGCTGATGTCGCAGTTAGCGATTACGGGCGAGCTAATCCTGTAGACAGCCGACGCTAACTCCACCGAATCGTTGGTGGCCAGAGCCGCGTTACAAGCCGATTGCAGCGCCACAGTGTCGTCAGCCACCCCATCGCCTGCCGCCCCATAACTGGATGGTGACACTATTGCTCTGCATTCGCAAAGCGCTAAACACATAATGCCATACGACACGATCAGCGCTTTCATTTGATCGCCTCCCTGGCGCGTCGGATTAGGTCAAATTTCCTATCGGGATGATCTGACCAATGGCCAATAGTGGGCGCAAACTCATCAGCCAGTTCGCCTATGAGCTTATCCTTGTCCCTGAGCTTCTGTTCTGCCCTAACCAAGTGATCCTGCACGATGTCGTAAGCCTTTTTTAGTTCTCGTATCTCAGATTTCTCTTCCGCTATCTGCTTCTCGAATGTCTTGAAAGGATTGCTCATTTGATCGCCTCCCTGGCGCGTTGTAGAAGGTCGTAAACGTTAAGCCTAGTGGTGTCTTCGCGACAATAGTAAACATGCAGCGCATCAGCCAGTTCGCCAATGAGGTTATACCTTTTACCTAACTGGACCGACAGTACACCTAAGCGCACGCCCGCTTTGTGAAGGTTTTCTTCGGTATGCGCCAACTCTTCCTTCAGCCGCTTGATCACGGCGTCTTTCTCTTTGATCTCGTTAAGGTACCCTCTAACTTCTGGTGTCACGGCTTAATCTCCTTGGCTCGCTGAATCAGTGGCCTGAACTTGTTCTTTATTTTTTCTTGTGAAAACTCGAATTGCCACTCAATAAAATCCTCGTCTTCCTCGAGCGCATCAGCCAACTCACTGATGAGCTTCAAAGCATCCTTCTTAAACCATGCCAACTCAGCAGCTTCGCAACTGTGTTCCGTGACGATAGACTTCAGCCGCTCGATCTCGGCATTGAGGAATAATTGCGTTTTGAGAGTTTCTTCGCTCATACCCGATCCTAACGCCTGACGTTAACCGATTGTTTAGGGCTTAGTTTGATACCCGGAATGGTGTCCGGCTCAATCGTTACCCCGGACTCTTCCAACTGCTTGATCATGTCCTGCACCGCAGGCTTGTTAAGCTCGCAGCGCAACAGGTGGGGTTGCGTGTTGACTACCTTCACCTTGTCAACTAGCGACGGTTCCCACCCGACGCGAATCGTCAGGTTATCAACCGGGGTAACGACGCTTTGGCTGGTAGCAACCGCCCTGCCGGCCAGCTGGTTAAGCTTCTCGGCTTCCTGTGGGTCCGCTTCGCGCATGGCTGCCAACCGCGCCTTGGTGGCAAGTTCCTCCAGTTCCCGTTTCTCGTCCAGTTCGCGTCGGCGGCGCTCAGCGTAGATGCGGCTCATCTCGGCTCGTAACCGAACAGACTCAGCCTGCAGCGGCGCCAGCACCTCTTTTTCTTTGGCGCAAATTGTTTTGTGCGCGTCGTGATATGGTTTCTTGAATAGGCTGACGCTGCCGATCAGCTGGCCCTGCACGTCCTGCAGATCGGTTTCGGCCTTGATAAAGGCCTTCAGGTCGGATTCGTCCTCGATTGTGCTGAGTGATCGACTAGCCTCCAGCGCCTCGTCAATCGCTATCGCGGCCTCATCGGTCAGGCGCAACTCAGCCAGCCGGTAACCAGTCGGGTTCTCGTCTCGCGTGAGAACGAGTTGGAAATCTTGTGTGCTCATAAAAGCTCAAAGCATTATGTCGTCTGGTTCCTGTTCAACTGCCGCCTGCGTTTCGGCGCTTGGCGCAGGCTGCACGTCCATAACCTGGAACACGTCCGGCTTGCTGCCCGCCAGGAGCCGCAGCTTGACATCGAGCCCGTTGGCCTCGATCAGCATTTCGCCCACTTCCGGCTTGCGAGTCCAGATCCGACCCAGCGCGATCTTGGCGTTGTACCATTGGCGCTTGTCCTTATCCTCGGGTTTCGGTGCGTAATCCCAAACCTTTTCAATCACGCCCTGATAGGTATGCTCCTTCGGATCTACTGCTGTCTTCTTTTCATTTCCAAACACATCCCGAGGAACTTCTTCTGCGGGAGTCGTGGCTAGATTAGGGATCTTCATCAGCACGGCTACAAACGCGAACTTGTTCCGGCACACCCGGCTTATCGCCCGCGTCTGAACCATCGCCTCGTTTGCGTATTGGGCGCGATCCTTCCAGATCTCGTCCTCGCCCACATACCCATACGCCTCTGAGATCACCATCCCATCGCTATCACGTTTCAGTTGCGCCTTGCACCTGTAGCCGTTTGGCGTCCTGTACGGTTCCTCAGTTGATGGCGTGTAGCCCCAGGCGGCCGCGATTGATTGCCAGCCTTCCACCGGTATGTAGCGTTTACCTGCAATCGAGACCGCAGTTGCCGCAACGAAGGCTCGGCACAATTGCGCTACCTTAGCGGCCAGATCCCAGTTGTTTTGCGTGATAAACTTAGAATTGTCCGTAACGGCCAGTTGCGTCTCTTGGTTCTTTTCTGTATCGTTCATTCTTGAATAAGGTTGGGAACCCGCACTCTGCTTAGTCGTGGTGTGCGGGTTCTGTTTGTTGTTGGACCTCGACGATATCGGCTAGCGACATATCGCCGCCAGCCTTCCGGTAGATGCTGAAGAGCTGGTCACGGCGACGGTCCCAATAGGGAAAGCACCGATCCAGGCTCCAGCGATTCAGTTGGCGAATCTCGCTTTCGAGCGCAACCAGCAGCGTGAGCTGCTCTGCTATGCTTAGGTGCAGGGTCAACATCTCTTGATCTCCTTCACGGTTTTTCTATCCAGCCACTTCTCTAGCTCGACGAGCCGGATACGGCGCGCAGAGCCGATCTTGACGACTCTCATCTCTCCGGTGTGAATCGCCAGATCGATCGCGGGCCTCGACACTCGCGCGTAGTCGGCCGCCTCTTTGACTGTCAATAGTGACTGGCCGGCAATTGGTATGTTCTTCTTTATCATGGTTGTGTAACGGATCTTAACGTCCTAGAGAGCGCCCCCCTAGCGCGCTCTTTTCATTATCTGTTTTCCAAGTTGCTCTCTGGTTAAACCAAGCTCTTTTCGTAGCTCGGCGAGGATCAACCTCAACTCTCTCCTCTTCTCAGTGGTCATCGCACGTTTCGACTCCGTCTGGTATCTGGGGATCATACTTCTCTACCTCCTGTCCGTGCGTTACGTAACCAATATGTAACGCTTTTCGATTAGACGCAAATGTTTTTGAACCAATTCAACGAAAAATAATCCTTTAGTAGTAGATTCGAAGATTTTCGAGCCTTTTAGTTTGATTATTAACTGCTCTTAACGTAGGATCATGTTGCTTTTTGCAAGAAAGCCTTATGAAACCAGCAAACCGACCACGGTCCATCAGCCCTGGACCCAAACCTAAAAAGGAGGATAAGGCCGAGCGCAGCTCGGCATATCGCGAATACAGCGAACGGATGACGATCTCGATGCCAAAGGGTCTCGCCGACGTGTTGCGCGCGATCTGCATGGAGCTCGATCTCGAATACTCGAAGGTTTTCAGACGCGGGCTAGACCGTTTCATAGAGGAGAAGCATCGCAACCACGAGATAAGCTCGCATCTCTACGCCCGCTTTCAGGCGTTCCGGCGTTCGGTAGAACACTGGGACTAATCTCAAAATAGGCCCGAGCATCCTCCTGGCTGACCAACTCCCGGTAATGGCGGTAAAGGGTTTCCTGGTTCTGGTGCCCCATCTCGTGCGCCGTCAGGGCTGCGTCCCGGTGTAGGGCCAGGTGGTGGCTGGCGAAGCTGTGCCGGAACACGTCAGGAGCCAGCTCGACGCCAGAGGATCTGGCAGCGGCCTGGATCATGTCGCGCACATGCCAGTAGGTGTGCCCTGGCGGGTCCCATCCATCGAGCCACTGTGCCAGGTTGCCAGCGATCGTAACATGCCGGCGCGACCGGCTTCGGCTGCGCTTACCCGTCACGGTAAGGACTCTGGCCACCAGATTAATATCCTGGCGCTTGAGGCGAACAGTTTCGAACGGACGCAGGCCCGCGAACAAACCCAAAGTGACGTAGGGGTAGCACATTTGGTTACAACTTTGTAACAGACGCGTAACGGAATGAATCCTTATAATGGCTGGCGGTCGATCAAAAAATTGCGGTTTAGGCATATTTTTCGCAGGATTGCGCGTTGCACGACCTCTGCTAATCGCGAAATTGAACACAATCCCGAGGTCCCGCCGATAGTTGCGCCAGGTGTGCGGCGTGCGTGCTCGTAAGCGCACGTAGGCCTCCAGCTCTTCGGTTGTGATCTGATCGCAGGGCCTATTCCCAAATACTTCCGCGATCCGCTCCAGCTTGACGCCTAATGGCCCCAGGTGCGCTTCCGTGACGCCCAGGTCGCGTTTGTGAAGCAAGCAGGCATGCACTGCCTCGCCAAAGCTCCACGGCTCGTCCAAGTTCGACACGAATTTTATTTTGATCCATTCTCTGACTACCTGATCGATCGTGACCTCATAGGGTTCGATCAACTCCAAAGCCCTAATTATTTCTGGCAACTTGTGGGTCGGAACCGAAACAACATTGTAACGCGCCTTATCGAGCTGGTCGCGGATCTGCCGCTCCCAGATCTGCGCAGACTTCAGCGCGTTCTTGTGGCGTCGTACCGTGAAACGTTTACGGATCTTCTTCCCGCGAACCGTGCCGGCCAGGACATCGTACCAAAGCACATGGCCATTGGCATCAGTTGTAGGCTTAATCCCCATTTATAGAAATTATTGTCCTGTTTTTGCCCTTTTTTACAAGACATATTTCGACTATTTTCGAACGGATTCGAATGGATTAGAAACGCGCATTTTGCAAGATACGCTGTGTAAGTCCAACGCTATACGCGTAATACGCTGTTACGTAACGACTTAGGACGAATGCCAGGGGGCGGGATTGAACCGCCGACCAAGGGCTTATGAGGCCTTAGGAGTTCTCTCGTGCGTTATGATCCGGTGCGCGCCGTTGACCTCATTTTGCCCTGGGTACACGAGTCAACTGATCGACATGTTGACCGCAGCCGCGGCGTTGTTACCTTTACCGTAAAAGATGTAGCTCGTGCCAGCGGCCAGGCTAAATCCGGTGGCGTTCAGGTTAATGATTCCCGCAGCAGCTCCGGCCGCCTTTCCATTAAACGGAAGAGAAAAACCCGATGGCGTCGAACCCGCAAATTTCAGCACCAGAGCGCCGCCCGTCGAGTTGCTACAGATCACCGCTACCTCGCACCCGTACCGTAGATTGGTCAGGGTCAGTATAATGGCGGCCGTGATTGTCAGG
>Ga0210406_10008458_pt1 | contig 10297 bp, 9 predicted proteins | sample IncBWC30MmetaG_FD_155454 | JGI IMG/M metagenome (GOLD analysis project Ga0210406, IMG submission 155454) | Forest soil microbial communities from Barre Woods Harvard Forest LTER site, Petersham, Massachusetts, United States - Inc-BW-C-30-M | ecosystem: Environmental > Terrestrial > Soil >... | reverse complement strand
GACGAGGCGCCACCGCCGAGTTCAGGTGACGGCGACAAGTGCCTACGCCCAACTTCCTCGCAAAGAAGGAAGTCGAGGGCGATTACCAGGTGGCAGCACCTGCGGGGTCGAGAACACCCAACAATTACGACCGCCCTGTCAGACAACGCTCTCTATATAAAGGTTAAGCGGATGGGTTTGTCTCTTGGATCGGTCAAGGCTTCGAAATAGGGCGGAATTTTTCCACAGCACAGAGCTTCGCTAGGCAGGCGATCGGAATGTAACAATGTTACATTGCGTTGAAAACCGCCGGATGGAATTTTTGCGGACGACACCTGAGCATGAGCTGCTCTGAGGGCATCCGCAATTTGAATCGCCAGTTCCAGCATCTCGTCGGACGGAAGCGGTTTGCCAGAAATGCGTCCCTTCAAAGTCTGCCCGTCGAGAAATTCCATTGCAATAAACTGCTGGCCGTCCTGCTCTCCGATGTCGTGAATGGTGCAGATGTTCGGGTGATTCAATGCGGAAGCGGCGTGGGCTTCGCGGCGGAAGCGTTCCAATGCAGCGCAGTCGTGAAGCATATCGGCAGGAAGGAATTTCAAACCCACGGCGCGATGGAGCCGCGTGTCTTCGGCCTTATACACCACGCCCATTCCGCCACCGCCGAGCTTCTCGATGATGCGGTAATGCGAGATGGTCTGGCCGATGAGCGAGTCGGTAACTGGCATGTGCGCTCATGTTAGGTTGCGCTGGAGAGCAAGTCAACGAACAGAGACAGTCCCCCTCGTCCGTTCCACCTGCAAGGTAAGCACGAGTCAGGCAACTCTCTATCAACGGTGGGAGCGGGTCCTGCCGCTGCTCCTATCTGGCCCACGAAAACGTGTGGTGCTGGAAATCAAACGCGATTTGCTTCAGGCCGAGTGCGGAAGGCCCGAGCAGTCCATCAAACTCGCGGCTCTCGTCTTCTTGGTCCTCCACGACGAAGGCGTTCTGTTGACCGAAATCCGTTTCGGCAAAATTCGTTGTCGCTAATAACACGCGTTGGAGCCGAAAGTCGCCTCCCATGTTTGATGACCTACGCTCGCCGAGGCTAATCAGTTGCGGCAGTCGGTCCCGAATTCGACTCTCAAAGAGAAGAATGCCTGACGCAGCAGTGTCGAGCAGCAGATCAATGGAAACTCCATCCACTGCCATCCGAACGATCAACCAGGGCGGTGTACCTTGCAACGGGACCGAGAAGCCGGAGACCGGCGTCATCCCGAAAACGATCCGTTTTGTCGTGTAGTTGATGCTGAAATTGCTCAGACTGAGCACATCTAACCCAATGACGGCGTCGATACGGGTTCCGAGATCCTTCTGCAGAGAGCCTAGGTCTCGGATCAAGACCGGGAGAAACTCGGCTCGCAGAGGGCCTATTTTCAGGCTTGGCAACACGGCTTGCTGCACTTCGACGATTTGGTTGTGCACGGCAAGTCTTCCGACTTCTCCCACCATGTGTAATTTTTGGGCGATTCTACTGTCGATCACACTCGGATCGGTTCCGGTGTCGATGATGAAATTTAGTCTCTGGGTTTCGCCCAGAGATCCTTGAACAACGATTAGATAGCCGCGGTACTCCTGGAAGGGAATTTCAAGATGTCCTGGGCTCGCCTCGTGTGTGGGTTCGCTGCTAGGCACTGCGTGAGATTGACTGAATCCTGAGCTGGCAAGGGTTAATGCAAGGCCTAAGAGCAAACTTCCCTGGGCGATCAGCCTTCTGTTTTCTGCCCTCATGTCATCCTCCTCCACAAATGCGTGGTGAGGGCGACCTTCCGCTAGGTAGGCAAGTGCCTCAATGCAAGGCGTCTCAAAATCCCGGCAAGGCGTCTCAAAATCCCATCATTTTCAGGTCATGCAACGATCTGGCTTCCTTGCAGTGACTTAGCGGCGGTGTGAGTGGAGACAGAGATTTCCTGTGCGATGTTCATAGGAGCGAGGCGTTCGTTCCTCGTATGGTAGAATCCCAGAAATTCCAGGGGGCGCTGTGAAGGGATTCGATAGATCCCCTAGGCTGGTTCGCTTCGAAGGATTCCAGCTTGACCTACGTGCGGGTGAGCTGCGCCCGGACGCGGGCAAGACTCTACGGCTGTCGGAGCAGCCGTTCCGAATCCTTATCATGTTGCTCGAGCGCCCCCGCGAAGTGTTGACGCGAGAGGAGATTCGCAAGGAACTCTGGCCGGACAACACCATCGTGGAGTTCGAGCACAGCATCAACGCCGCAATGAACCGGTTGCGGCAGGCTCTGGGCGACTCAGGCGACCATCCCCGTTACATTGAAACTCTGGCCCGCCGAGGCTATCGCTGGATGGTTTCCGTGGAGGGGATGGAGGTCGGGCCAACCCCCGACGTCAAGCCTCGCCCTTGGTGGCCCTGGGCCGCTGCCCTTTTGGCAGCCCTGAGCCTGGGCGGCGTTCTATGGTTTGTTCGTCCAGCCCCGAAAATTCCGGAACCGCGGCTGACAGTTACTCCACTGACTGCTTCTACGGACCCTGAAGGCGACCCAGGCTTTTCGCCGGACGGCAACCAAGTGGCATTCTTCCGGCGGGAAAAAAGCCAGAGCGAATCACACATCTACGTCAAACTCATCGGCACTGGCGGGGAGCCATTGCGGCTTACTACTGGTCCGGTCTTGGACTACAGCCCCGCATGGTCGCCAGACGGTCGCTACATCGCGTTTCTTCGGCACCTCACTCGGGAAAAGAACGCGGTGCTGCTGATTCCAGCCTTGGGCGGTCCGGAGCGCAAAATTGCCGAAGTCTTTCAACCGTACTTATTTCCCTGTACCTATCTGACCTGGTCGCCCGATGGCAATTCGCTAGTCGTCAGTGACCGAGACACACCCAAGAAGCCTACCGGGTTGTTCCTGATAGCGATCGACACTGGAGAAAAGCGGAGACTGACGTCCCCACCTTCTACAGCGATGTGGGATTGGAGCGGCGATACTTGTCCATCCCTCTCCCCAGATGGGCGAACACTTGCGTTCAGCCGGACAGTCGATGCCAAAATCGATCTGTACTTGTTGGCTGTTTCCGATGGACTCAAGGCGGTGGATGAACCGAAGCGGATAGAGGTGGGGAATCTTCGCGCCTCTGCTCCGGTTTGGACCGAGGATGGGCGCGAGATTGTTTTTTGGGACGAGGCCCATGAGTCGGCGTGGAGAATTGACGTTTCCGGCTCTGCAGGCCGATCCGCCGAACCGCAGCGACTCGTGGCTCTTGGAGAAAATGCTATAGAGGCAGCGATTTCGCGACGTGGGCACCGCCTTGCTTACACAAGTACTTCTACCCATTCTAGTATTTGGCGCATCGCCGCGCCGCGTGGCTCAAAGGCAAATGAAGTGACGAGCGCAGGATCCGTTAATCGGGCTAGCCCCTTCATCTACTCAACGCGAGATGATCTTGCTCCTGAGTTCTCACCAGACGGAAAGAGAATTGCGTTCATGTCGAACCGCTCGGGAAATTGGGAGATCTGGGTATGCGATAACGATGGTTCGAATCCTGTCCAATTAACTTCTTTCCGCGGTCCGTGGGTCACATTCCCGCGCTGGTCACCCGACGGCGGACGAATTGCTTTTGACTCTGCAGAAGGAGAAGGAGAACCTGACATTTGGGTGACCAGCGCCAGTGGAGGAAAGCCTCAGCGGATGACCACCGATCCTGCGAATGATGGCAACCCGAGCTGGTCGAGAGACGGACGATGGATCTACTTTGACTCTGCTCGCACACGTGAGCAGCAGGTGTGGAAGATTCCGGCGACCGGCGGTGATGCGATCCAGGTCACGCGGGACGGTGGCTTAGAGCCGCTTGAATCGCCGGACGGCAAATTTATTTACTACACCAAACTTTTAGGCGAGGCCAGCGTTTGGAGGGTCCCCGTGGGGGGCGGTCAGGCCACCAAGCTGATTGAAAATCATAAAGATTTCCGGAGTCTAGTCATAGTAAGCGAGGGAATTTACTTCGTCCCTGGTACGGCCTGGGGCTCTTCTATCGAATTCCTGGACTTCGCGACTAATCACACCAAGCGCGTCGCTAGTCTTGGAAAACCTTTCGCTTGGGGCCTTGCTTTGTCTCCGGATGGGCAATGGATCTTGTATGGCCAAAAGGAGCAAGTGGGTTCAGAGCTGAGACTCGTGGAGAACTTTCGCTAATATTAATTCTACATTTGGCCACTATGCTTCGGTAAACGCACTTCGCACTGCCTACCGAGTGGTAGGGTGTTGATAATCCTGCCCGCGGAATTTATAAGTCCCGATTTAGGAAATGCGCCTTACGAACCTCACATGTAAAGCGAATCGTGGAAAACGAAAGACACGTTCTGAAGCGAATCGTCGGCCCAATTGGATTTCGAAATAGGATAGCGACCCAAGCCCTAAGTCCCGTTCGGGAAAACGTGAGATTCGCCTGGCTAGCTTTGTAACGACACCACCCTCGCCTTCCAAGCCGAAGGCGCTACGGAAAGGCGAGGAACACAGGACGATTTCGCGTTTGAGTTGTTGACCGAGGATGGCTACGATCAATAACAAATGCTCCAGTTCCAAGTGGAGCGATTGTCCCAAATGATGTCTTCGCAATGCGTTCCATCGAGTCGTGCCGCGATTGCAGCCCGATGTGGGCTACTTCTTAAACACCTGAGTCCTATGGTGCTCGAGAAAAAATGATTGTTCGACGTTGAAATAGCACACGTTAAGATCTGAGGCGATGCCCCGGAAAGCCGCTTCGTCCAAAGGCACACATCGAAGAGTTAATACCTTATCTTCCAAAGAAGTACTCTCTTCCGCCGGGTACACCTAAAATGACGGTTATACAGTTCGTGCAGGAAAAGAAGCCTCTTTTTTATGACGATTTGGGAGCACACCTAACAACCAGACTGACAGGCCCCGCCGAAAACTTGATATTCCGCAGGGACATCATCCTAGATTTTGAATTTGACGCAAACGGGAAGCTCCTATCTTTTTCACAAAAAGAATATCTCACTGGCCCTTAACAACATTTAACAACAATTGGAATTGGGGCAGTGGCACTAAGTCATTGCCGTGCAGGTCTTTGTGAAGTAGGGATGCAATTTCGATCCATGCCCCTACCAACCATCCTTTTTCCCAACAACGACTTAGCAATCTGTTGAGGCGGCAATAAGAGCTTCACGGGTGGCACCAGTGGCTCGGAAAAACAAATCCCCGCGGGATCGCGAGCGAGTTGGTGTCTGGGCCTCCGCTGTGCGTTCCACCAGCGCTAATGTATTCATTTGAATGATTACTCTCCGAGTATGTTCGTTACCACCATGAGGACCGCACGCATCTCGGACTTGTTCCACAGCTTCTGGTCGGGTCCTTCACAGGAGCGACTCAGCAGGCTGCACCATCGTTACAATCGAATCCTGCCGTCACGTGTCCCCTTTCTCCGAGCGGCATAGTCCGGATCGACTTTCCGTCGGCCCTTTATATATGTGCGCTCCACGCGCACTCGGGTTCGTCCCCTCCAGAGTCTTCAGTTTATATCGAGAAGATAATCGTATCCAAGCCTACTCTACCAAGAACCGACTCGTCTTTGGTCTCGGCTGAAGTTTTCGCGAAGCAGTGCGACCAAAATTAGGTAGACATGTTCAGTAGGATGGGAGAAAGACAGCAACGTATTCCATTGCAGTGCTGGGCATCTGTTTTTTTCAGCCCGATCAGACTGGGAGAGTGCTCTTCGTTCTGGAGAAGGGCCCCGTTCGCGCTTTCAGAACCTATGTTGCATGACGGGCGCCTGCTTACCCTGGACGATACCGTGGAATATTTCAACGTAATCCTTGGCACCAAACTAACCCCGCAAGAAAAGAAGGATCTTGTGGATCTTCTGTGCGCTCTTTAGGACGGACCAGAGACGAGTCGAGCATTCCGAATTTAACGTGCATGAATGTTACTGAAGAGCGCGCTTCGTAATATCGTGTCCCGCAATCCGCCAAACCGCTTCATCTCTCGACACTATGAACGTGTGGATTTCGGAAAATGCAGGGATGTCGTCGCCGCCTTTCAAAGGGATTCCAGCGGAGTAAGAGATGTCGGCGTGAACGATCACGACATCGGGACGGGTCGAGCGTATCTCTTCTACGGTGCACACCGGATGAAAGTCATCCCGACGAATCATCTCGAATCCCTCGGCCCAGAAACGCTCTTCGTCGCGTTGTTGCTTCGCCACGTGCAGTTCGCCGAAGCGATCCACGATTTCGATGTCCGGCGATTCCAAGCCTGCAAGTTCCTTCTCGTTAAGATCGCCGTATGCGGCGCACCATCGTTCGATGAGTCCGCGAACTGATCCTACTGCACTCTTCGAGACGGGATTCGTCGTTGAGAGCCTGTCGGTTTGCCAATCGAGTGATCTTCCCGCATATTCGTTCGAACCACTAGGTACGCTCGTGTGCTCACTCGAGTCGGTATACGTGGAATTCGTGAAGAGTAGAATCCACATTAGAGCGCAAAAGAAAAGTCTATTCATTTCTTGTATCGCGTGTGTAAACCCGATTTGAAGTTCGCGGCTCCGAATCCTGATGTTTCGGTCCTGATTCGATCGAGTCTGTGAACTTGCGAAGAAGCTGTCACAACATCCTACTGGTCGACAACCAGATGGCCTTTCATGCCCCGATGCCCAAGGCCACAGACATGGCAGCACTTGAATGAGTAAGTACCGGGAGTTTGCGCTAGAAACTCAATCGTCGTTGTTTCGCCCTTCTTGAGTTGCCAACACTCTTGTGGAGAAGTGAATACCAACCCCACGGAACCATTCGATCCGGTGCCGTCGGGAACCGTCAAAATCGAGAAACCGTGGTCATGGTCGGTCGCGGTGATCTTGAGCTGAATTTTCGCTCCGCTCTTCACATGAATAGGCGCGGGCGAATACTCGTACTTCTTGGCTGTGACTTCTATGACTTGAACGCTGTCATTGAGTGCCAGCGCCGGCCTCGGATGCAGAAAAAATATCGCGGGCCACAATACAATCGCGGCCAAGGCGGGGAACAGAGTACGCGACACAAGCTTCTTCATTGAGCTTCCTGATTGCTCCAAAATATGTGGACATTGATTGCAAACGTTTGGAGGGGCCACTCGGGCTCCGAGGGGGAGTTGTGGTCGGAAATCCAGCGGGCTAGTATCCGCTGAAAGTTGCGGAATCTGTATTCAAGAATGATGCCTACCGCGCTGTCATTTGTCATTTTGCAGCTGCCCCAGCGAATGCGGCATCGGATTCAGCGAGATGCTCGCGCACGGCCGCCACGGTTAAACGCGAAATCGGAAGGCCCAGGGTTGTTCCGGTACGCGGCGAATTGAACAGGACGACCGATTCCATTTTGTCTGGAATTTCTTTCAAAATGCCCACGTACCTCCCGCAACCGGCCGCAGCAATCGACGAGAATTCCGTTTCGCCCAAGTCCAGAGCCGGACCGGTATCAATCTCCTCGTGCCGTGGCTGTATGGAGTTCTTCATACTCTTTTAACCGCGTCGCTCTCGTGTTTATTCCAGCAGACTTGCGTTCGGTTGGTTCCGGAAGAAAGAGATAGCTATACGTTTTTCGCCGTCTTGCTTTCTTGTCCGCGGCCAGTTCGACAACAAGAAGAGACTTGGGACACCCCGAAGCAACGATTCAAAATGACCTCCCTTGGACCTCAGCCTATGAAGGCAGCCTTATCCGGCCAAGACGCGTGTCACAACGCGTTCCGAAGTGTCTACGGCTTTGAACCGACGGGGAGATGTTCTAAGGTTCGGCCTCCCTTTCCGAGATCCCGAAGAGTAGTTAGTAGAGCACCCCGAACAAGTGAGAGTGCTTGAAGAACGCGTGAACTGATCGCCTTTGTGGATGTTTGCTGTTCAACTAGCCGCAACTCTCTGCTCGGACGATTCATATTGAGCGATTATTGAGTAGAATTCCTCGCGCTGTTGAAGTGCTGTGAGAATTGCCAGTGCTTTGCCGTAAGCTGTTATCGCTCCGCTCAAACTGTGGAACGCCGGCGAGTCTTTAGGTGTTTTGCGTCTTATTATTTGGGCGTCCGCTGACAATTCGAGTACTCGTTCTATAGCTTGATCTGCTTGACCCGAGATAGACTTTTTCATGGACCGGGCCTCCTTCTCAGAACGTCATTGTGGATAACTATTGCTTTGAAGCTTTTATTCCGAAAGGGCGGCGCTCAGCACCATCTCATCCTCAAAGCGTGTAGAGATGATGAGACGCGGTTTTTCGCTACGAAGCGACAGAATCGAACGGCAAAGAATGTGTTTCTTGTTCGTCATTTGATCTCGGGATGCAAGTTACAATGGAGAGCGGACCCTTTAGGACAATCCAGTCTGCTAGATCAGCCAATCCTCTCCGCCTGCTTCTAGCACGACGGTTGGGGAACCTCGGCCGGTGCAGTACAGATGCATCGAGCGACCACTAACGTGATAAAACGCGCCCGGAACCCGATAACGCACTTGCAGAACCGCGCCAATTGCAATATGAGAAGAGCAGAGGTGAAGAAAGCTAAGGCAACTGCAACCCCGACGACAGTCCAACGACGATTCCTTTGTCTCGATCTCACCGGGGAAATTCTCCCATGCAAATTGCTTGTCAATTCCTTCAGGCAACTCTACTCGTACCGGAGCGCCACGATGGGATCCACGCGCGTAGCGCGGCGCGCGGGAATGTAAGAAGCGGCAAGCGCGACAGCGATCTGCAAAAACGCGAGGCCGAAGAGCGTAACTGGATCGTAAATGCCAACATCGAAGAGGAGGCTGGCCAGGAAACGCGCAAGAACGAAAGCGCCGGCCAGGCCAAGCCCAACGCCGATGAGGGTCAATTTGAGAGTTTGCCCGAAAATCATTCCGCGCATATTCGCGACCTGCGCCCCAAGCGCCATGCGGAGCCCGATTTCTTGCGTGCGCTGGCTGACCGTATAGCTCATCACCCCATAGATTCCGATGGCCGCAAGCAAAAGCGCGAGAGCCGCGAAGATTCCAACCAGGAGCGCGGAAAAGCGGCGCGGTGAAACCGAATCGGTGATCAGTCCATCCATAGTGGTCACGCGCGTGATCGGCAGATTGGGATCCACGTTGTGGATGACGTCCGTAATGGCAGCCGCAACGCCGGCGGGATCGGAAGCGGTGCGCACCACAAGATAAGGCGTCCATCCTCCGGACAAATAGGCGTCAAAAGTCGGCCCGGCGTCGAGTCCAAACTGGTGGACGTTGCCGACGATTCCGATGATCGAAAACCAACACGGTTTAGGGTCAAGCGAGCAGAAATTGACACGCTTACCAATCGCATCGCCTTGTGGCCAGTAGCGCCGCGCCATGGTCTCATTGATGACCAAGTTGAGAACCTTCCAGTCGTCCTCACTGAAAGTGCGGCCTGCACGCAATGGAATTCCCAGAGAAGAAAAATAGCTCAGGCTCACCGTGCGAGTCTGAGCGATTGGGCGGGCGCCCGCGGCGGGAAGTGGCTGGCCCTCGATCACAAATCGCGACGCTTGGCGAAGCTCATTGCCAAGGGGCAAGACATCGATTCCCCCAGCTTCCTTGACACCCGGCAGGACCCGGATTTGCCCGGCAATATGTTCAAACTGCAGAGATTGCTTCTCGCCCAGCTTGAGCTGCTCTTCCTGAGAGAGTTGCTTAATTTGCCCGAAAGAAAGGGCAGGCTGCTGGATTTCCATTGTCAGGATGTGGTCGACATGGAAGCCCGGATCGACCTCCAGCAGATGCTGAAAACTTCTTAGCAGGAGCCCTGCACCGATGAGGGGAACTAGAGCCATTGCGACTTCCGAAATAACCAGCAGGTTGTGCGTCTTGGGATGCCCGGAGGAATTGGCTCCCTTGCTACCCTGCTTCAGCACCCCGGCCAGGTTTGTCTTTAGCGTGTGCGCGGCGGGCAGCAGACCGCAAATGAAGCCTGTTGCGAGGCAAATTGCAATTGTGAATCCCAAGACCCACCCGTTTAGCCCTGTCTCATTCAAGATGACGAGATTGGCGGGAGCCAGTGCCATCAAACCTTTCAGTCCGACAATAGCGAAAAATACTCCCAGCACTCCGCCGAGCAAGGAAAGCAAAGTGCTTTCGATGAGCAACTGGCGGATCAATCGCCAGGGTTTAGCTCCGAGGGCCGCACGTATGGCAACTTCTCGTTCACGGGCGGTGTTACGCACCAGGAGCAAGTTCACGATGTTAACGCAGGCGATCAGGAGCACGAGTCCAACCGCGCCGAACAAGACAAGCAGGGTGCTACGGAAGCTAGCCGCTGAGGGATCCTTAAGTTTTTCCACTAGGACGCCAAATCC
>Ga0210406_10008456_pt1 | contig 10298 bp, 11 predicted proteins | sample IncBWC30MmetaG_FD_155454 | JGI IMG/M metagenome (GOLD analysis project Ga0210406, IMG submission 155454) | Forest soil microbial communities from Barre Woods Harvard Forest LTER site, Petersham, Massachusetts, United States - Inc-BW-C-30-M | ecosystem: Environmental > Terrestrial > Soil >... | reverse complement strand
TTGCTGCCCAGCGTCAGATAGGCTTGCATCGCGGAGCAGAGTGCGTTCACGTGGCTGTAGGCGTGGCGACCGGCGAAATTGCTTTGGCCTTCGGCTAGCGGATTGAAGTATTCGTCGTCGAGATATTGAGCGCCTAGCGTGCGATAGCGATCGCCCGCGCCTCGTTGGTAAGCGAGGAATAGATTTTCGGCGATGGTGTACGACTCGTCCATGGTGTACGTATTATCTTTCCCCGGGCGCCAACTTTTGCCGTGCTCGATGGCTCTTCCGGGAAGATGGGGCAAGGCTACATCGGTAGTGTGTTCGAGAATTCGCAACGCGTCGGGATCTCTTGCAAGGCGATGCGAATCCATCAAGCCGCAGACCAGCTTGTCGTAGCAGTACGCCGGGAATCGATTGTTTTCGTAGAAATCGCCCGAGATCGTTTTCGCGTATTGGCGATTCAGGCGGAGAACTTTGTTGCGGATTTTTTCGTCCCGGTTGATCGCGTATGCGCGGGCCAAAGCGGAAACCCATTGTCCGAAAGTTGCTGCGGGAGCAAAGCCGGGGCCGAGGGATCGACCGTCGAAGTTCGGATCATAGAGATACCAGCCTCCGAGGTCATCGCCGGGGGCTCTCTGTCCGGACATTTTCCTCAGGGGCTTGAGGAGGCTGTCCTCGCTCAGTTCCAAGAGTACGGAAATGTTGTCTTTTAGTTGCTGCTCGTGAAGTTCGCTCGAGAGAGTTACGTCGGAGTAGTCGAACTCTTTGAGCGGCGGGCGTTCGCCAGAAGAATCGAAGAAACCGCGAAGAGAAAAGTGCGGAACGGCGAGTGCGGCGGTGGCGAGCGGCGTGGTGGAGAGGAAATGACGTCGAGAATACTTAGGTGAGGACATGGCTTCGAGGCACAGCCTACATTAATATCTGACGAGCGGAAGCTGTCAAGCGCGTGGCCAAGAGAAAAAAGATTCTGTGCCGAATTGCGGCACAAGAAGGGCACGGCTTACCGTGCCCGTACAAGGAAACATCAATACGACATGACCAGGTGGACCAGGGTGCGGAGGGCAACACCGGTCGGGCCTTTGGCTAGCCACGGTTTGGCGTCGTCGTTCCAGGCGGTGCCGGCGATGTCGAGGTGTATCCATGGAGAGTCGCCGGTGAATTCCTTGATGAACATGGCGCCGGTGATGGCGCCGCCGCCTTTCCCGCTGCCGATGTTTTGGATGTCGGCGACCGTGCCTTTGATGAATTCGCGGTAGTCGTCGTCGATCGGCATTTGCCACATTTTCTCGCCGACGGCCTTGGAGCTGGCCAGGAGTTTGTCGGTGAAAAGTTGGTCGGAGCCGAAGACGCCGGCGTTGACGTTGGCGAGGGCTACGACGATGGCGCCGGTGAGCGTGGCGGCATCGATCAAGTGCGTGGCGCCTAGCTGCTTGGCGTAGTGAATGCCGTCGGCGAGGATGAGGCGCCCTTCGGCGTCGGTGTTCAAGACTTCGATGGTTTTCCCGGACATGGCCGTTTGAATGTCGCCGGGCTTTTGGGCCGTGCCGCCAGGCATGTTCTCCGTGGAAGGCACGACGCAGATGACCTTCACGTTGGGCTTCAGAACGGCGAGCGCGCGCATGACACCCAGCATGGTGGCGCCGCCCGCCATGTCGTACTTCATCTTTTCCATGCCGTCGGCGGGCTTGATGGAAATGCCGCCGGTGTCGAAGGTGACGGCTTTGCCGATGAGGCCGATAACCGGCGCGCCGGGCTTGAGATGCGCCGGCGTGTAGGTGACGACCATCACCCGCGGCGGTTCGGGGCCGCCTTGTGCAACGCTGAGCAATGCGCCCATCTTTAGGTCAGCGATTTTTTTCTCGTCGAGGATTTCCACGGCAAGGCCCGCTTGTTTGGCCATGGCTTCGGCCTTTTCGGCGAGAATTTTCGGCGTGAGCTTGTTCGAAGGCTCGTTGATGAGGTCGCGCGCGAAATTCTGAGCTTCGGCAATGATGCGGCCGCGAGAGAGCCCCTTTTCTCCTGCTGCGCGATCAGCGTCGGAATACCCGGTGAGCACTAAGGTGTCGATGGATTTGTCGTTCTTCTTTTCGGTCTTGTACTTGTCGGATTCAAAGTTGGCAGCCAGCGCTCCTTCAGCGATGCTTTGCGTGAATTCCTCGGTCGCGTTGTTTTCGCGAATCAAGAAGGCGAACTGCTTTACGGAGCGGGCTTTAAGGTAGCGCAGCGCGGCGCCGGCAATCTTTCGAAGAGTGGCGCTGGTGAATTGCTCCCGCTTCCCTGCTCCAACCAAAAGGAGGCGCGCGGCTTTGAGCCCTGCCGGGGCATGAATCAATGTCATTTCCAGGGTCTTGCCAGTGAGTTCCCCGCTCTTGGCGAGGTTGCGCAACAAGCCGTTGGCGGACTGATCGAGTTCCGAGATGCGACCTTGAATCGGGTCGGCCTCTTCGAACACGTAGGAAACGAGAGCATCGGTTCCCAGTGTGGCGTACGGCTTTGCTTCGAGTGTGATTTGCATGGTTCTTTAACGCCTCCGGTTGTTGTACATCGCTTTTTCAGTTTCCCTGCGGGCTTCCTTGTCGCGCTCGTCCTGGCGGCGATCCCACGACTTCTTGCCTTGCGCCAGGGCGATTTCGACCTTTGCCAGGCCATTGCGGAAGTAGATGCGCAGAGGAATGACCGTCAAGCCTTTGGACTGGGTACGCCCGGCGAGCTTGTAGATTTCGTTCTTGTGAAGCAGAAGCTTGCGCGAACCGAGAGGTTCATGGTTCCAGGGACCGCCGGGCATGTACTGTGCAATGTGCGCGTTAACGAGCCAGGCCCCGCTAGGCTTGAAATCGACATAAGCATCGCGGATGTTCGCTTTCCTTTCGCGCAGAGCCTTAACTTCGGTGCCGTGGAGGACCAAACCGGCCTCGAATCTGTCCAGCAGATGGAAATTATAGGAGGCAGCGCGATTCTGAGCCACGATCTGCTCGCCGGCTTTGCTGTCCTTCTCGGGTTTTTTCGCGGGCTTGGGCACAATCCTCCATGATAGCTGGAGTGTTAAATCTTGGCTACAGGGATGAAAAAAACCCTATTATCGGAGGCGGTACAGCCAACCTTCCGCGTCTTGCCCATGCTCTAAAGCGAGTGATAGACTGCAATGGCTTCGTGTCGAGGCCTCGGAGAGTTCATGCGGCGTTGCTGTAGTGCCATCCTGTGCGTGGGAATAGGTCTGTTCGCAGCGGGCTGCCCAAAGGGGCAGACGGACTATAGCAAGGGGCGGAAGGCTGAGACGATCGAAGATTACGATGCCGCGCTGGAGTTTTATCAAAAAGCTCTAAAGGCCGACCCCAACAACGCCGGGTACAAAATCAGAATCAATCAGGCCCGCTTCCAAGCGGGAGAGATGCATATAAAGCTGGGCCTAAAGCAGAGGGAAAATGGGGACCTGCAAGGCGCGGCGGCGCAATTCCAGCGGGCGCAAAACGTTGACCCTTCCAGCCCGATTGCCGGGCAGGAACTGAAAAGAACGCTGGCGATGATCGCCGAGCAGACGCACGCCGGGGATAACGCCAGGCCGCAAGCGGAGGATGATGCGCAGCAATATTTATCGGCGCCGCCACAACTTAAGCCACTTTCCAACGTAGCGATCACCTACAAGGCGTCTGGAGACGCGAAGATCATCTTCGACACGATTGGGAAGCTGGCGGGACTCACGGTCATCTACGACCCGGATTTTCCCGCTCGCCGAATCTCCGTGGATCTGAACAACTTGACGCTGGAGCAGGCGCTGCAGGTTGCCAGCTTTGAGAGCAAAGCGTTCTGGATACCGCTGACGGAAAACATCATCATGGTGGCGCCGGACCAAACGACGAAGCGTCGCGACTATGAAGAAGAAGTGCTCAAGACCTTTTATCTGTCAAATACGGTGACGCCGCAGGACTTGACGGAAATCGTTACGGGGCTGCGGCAATTGTTCGATTTGAAACGCATCGTGCAGCTCAACTCGCAGAATGCGATTATGATCCGGGCGACTCCGGACGTACTGACGCTGGTCAGCAAACTGCTCAATGACGTTGACAAAGCCAAACCAGAAGTGCTGATTCAAGTGGAGGTGCTGGAGGCGCGCACGGATCGTATAAGGAACCTGGGGGTTTCGCCAGGGCAGAGCGCATCCATTGCTATAAACCCGAATGCTACAACGACGACGGGGAGCTCCACGACCTCAACAACAACGAACAACACTACGCTGAATACGTTGAGACACCTGAACGGCAACGATTATAGCGTCACGCTGCCAAACTTTACGGCTAACGCGGTCCTTACCGACACCTACACAAAAATCATTCAAAATCCTGAGTTGCGGTCGGTGGACGGGCAGCAAGCAAAACTCAAAATTGGCGACCGCATTCCGATCGCAACGGGAAGTTTTCAAGCCGGCGTGGGCGTAGGAGCGGTAGGGTCGGCAGGCTTGGTCAATCCGCTGGTCAACACACAGTTCCAATATCAGGATGTTGGCGTGAATATTGATATAACGCCGCGCGTACATCCGAATCGCGACGTAAGCCTGAAAACAAAGATTGAGGTGTCTTCTGTTACGGGCACGTCGACCATCGGCGGAATCAGCCAGCCGATTATCAGCCAGCGAGTCGTCGAGCATGACATTCGGCTGAAAGATGGCGAGGCCTTTATTCTTGGGGGCCTGATCCAGCGAACAGACTCGAAGACATTGAATGGGTGGCCTGGGTTTGCGAAGATTCCGGTCTTACGCTACCTGTTCTCGACTGACAACGTGGACCATCAGGAAGATGAAGTTTTGATTGTGATGATTCCGCACATCGTGCGGCTGCCGGATTGGACGCGCGAGAATTTGCGGGGGATTTACTCGGGCACGGATCAGAGTATTCAGGTGAAGCGTGAAAGTGCAATCCGTACTCCTGTTACGGAGCCAGCTAAACCTGCGGCGCAAGCTCCTGCTGGTGTGCCGCCCGGGGCGGCCGTTCCCGCGCCGGGTGCGGGTGCGAGCGGACCTGGCGGCGCGCCAGCTGTGAATTCGCCGCAAGGACAGCCGGGCAAGATGCGCTTCGAGCCTGGCACGCTTGCGCTGAAAGTGGGCGAGACCAAGACGGTCGCGGTGGTCGTGGAAAACGTGAGTGACCTGTTCTCGATACCGATGCTGTTGCAATACAATCCGGCGGTGATCAGCATCGAAGAGTTTCAGCATGCGGTGAGTGAAGGACAGCACGGCGGGTTTCTCTCCGGAGGCACGCAGGAAATCGCCATCGTTTCCAACATCAATAAGGAGAAGGGTCAGGCGGTCATTTCCGCGACCCGGCAGCCAAATACGGTGGGGGTGAGCGGAAGCGGCACGTTGCTGGCGATTGTGATCAAGGGGATCGCGCCGGGCTCATCGAATTTGTCGATTGTGCAGCAGAATGCGAAAGATTCGCAGCAGCGGCCCATTCCGTTGGTCACGAGTGAGGCCGCGGTGCAGGTTCAGCCGTAGTTGAGGCAATGGGAAGTGAACAATGGTGCGGCGCGAGTTTCGTTCCAGTGGACGCTATGGGCAGTGGCGCCTTCCGCCAACGGCGGGGATGACGCTTCTGGAATTGATTATTTCCTGTTCTATTCTTCTGGTTTTGTCCTCCATGGCCTTGCCAATCTTCCGGTATGCGGTGATCAGAGAGAAGGAGTCCGAACTTCGCTATGACCTACGAACGATGAAAGATGCCATCGACCGGTACAAAGAGCTGGCCGACCAGCACAAGTTCCGGACCGAGGTGGGGAGCGATAATTATCCGCCGGACTTGGAAACACTGGTGACAGGGGTGCAGTTGGGAACCGGAAACGACAAGAAGCTGCGGTTTCTGCGCAAGGTTCCTGTGGACCCGATGACGGGCCGAGCGGATTGGGGATTGCGCTCGACTGGGGACGATTCGGATTCGACGATCTGGGGCGGGAAAAATGTGTTCGACGTGTATTCGAAGTCGACGGGCACGGCGCTCAATGGGACAAAATACAGCGACTGGTAGATCGTGCCAGGTTCGTGGCGAGGTGTTGCGATGAATGGATGGAGACGATGTATGAATGCATCGGCTGCACGGCGAAATCGAGGCGCGGCTTGCACGAACTGCGGCTTTACGCTAATCGAGCTGATGATCGTGATCGCGATCATTTTTATTCTGCTGGGATTGGCCGCGGGGCGTTACGACATGACGATCCAGCGGTCGCGCGAAGCGGTGCTGAAGCATGATTTGCTGATCATGCGAGAAGCGATTGACAATTTTACGCTGGATAAGCAGGCCGCGCCGCAATCACTGGATGACCTTCAGCAGGCGGGTTATCTTCGGGAAGTTCCAATGGATCCTATGACGCAAGCAAAAGACTGGGCGCCGGTATTCGACAATATCGTGCTTAGCCCAGATCAGGTAACCACAGGGATGGTCGACGTGCATTCGAATTCGGGGAAGACTTCGCAATTCGATGGGACGGCATACAACACCTGGTAGGGTTTTCCCCACGAGGAATGGTCATCCGCGTTTGAGAATTCTTTGAAACTCTCGCGACCTCTGGACTTAGCAAAGTATCGAAGTTGCACAAGACGGGCAACTCGCGTAGTATTAAAGACGCGGGGTGGAGCAGCCTGGTAGCTCGTCGGGCTCATAACCCGAAGGTCGTCAGTTCAAATCTGACCCCCGCAACCATTTTTTAGTTTAGATACAACGGCTTAGGAGCCTCCACTCCTGAGCCGTTTTCTTTTAGGGTCCAATTGGGGTCCAAAACTCCCCAGACTGCCTGAGTTGCGTTCGCATGACGGAAGGCATGGAAGCCATTGCCGCGTGGCACCTGGATACCAAGCGCCCGAAGCAGAGGCTTGAACTTGCGCTTGAGCAACAAGTTCTGATCCCACGGTGTTCCGTTGCGAGTGGCGAAAAGCAACCGACGCTCGTTCGGATGCCATGATTGCAAGAACGTCCTCAGGTGCCTGCGCGGCCCGCATTCAGTGCGGCGATGAGTTCATAGCCTCCGTCATGGCAACGCGCATGCTCCTGGGCTTTGGAGCTAGAAATTGAATTATTTCGCGGCGACCAACACGCTCTTGGCTCTGCTAAGTGTCTGATCGAACGCTTCATCCAGCTTGGCGTTTGCACCTCGGCAACCGGCAACTACCTGTTCGCTCCATGCCAGATATTCCCGTCGACGTTGTAGCGACCAATCTACCGGAGGAGTGTCTGTGATGTCGCGGATGTTGCAGATCTTGTCTGCGATTTTTAGCTGTTTCGCGCGAATCGAGGAATCCGGGGCGTGCTTGATTTGAAGCCGCTTCCGCTCAGCCTTTTCCAGGGACTTGTCGTCCGTCAATTCGCGGACCAGACCGGCAACCTCTGAGCCGAAATGTTCCTTCAGCTCGACAAACGTGGTTTGGGTGTCCTCGACTGTATCGTGTAGAGCCGCGGCGATAAGCGTTACCTCATCAGATACATCACCTTCGGCTGCCAGAACTGTGGCGACAGCGATCGGATGATTGATATATGGGGACGCTTCAGCGTCCTTGCGACGTTGGTGCCGATGCTTGTCTGCGGCAAATGTGATTGCCTTTAGAAGTTGCGTGGGCTTCAACTGCGTTGCCCCCCTCATGCATTCATTTATTGTCGTCCAGTTTCCTTGCGATTCAAGTACGGTCGCGTACGGGAACTTCGAGGCATTCTTATCTCTTCTGGCGGCGAATCCTGGACCAAACGAATCATCGCGCTGATCCCAAAATCCTCCTGTAGTGTGCGAAAACTCCACAACAGGCCTGCATGTCCACTCGTGTAACATGTTACACGCATGAGATTCACCTTGTTCAGAGTTTTGGGTAGGGACAGGTCTAGTAGTCTTCTGATCTTTCCTCGAGAAAGTAAATCCTTGCCTATTCCGCGATGAACTGTTTAAATCCCGATAATTTACGTTCCAGATATCGCCCAAGAGATGTATGGATGGCTGGGCAAGGAGCAGAAGATTGCTGGGGAGCAAGTCCTTGAGATCTATGGGCAATCAACGGCAAAGATGAAAAGGTTAACATCGCGATTCTGCACAGGATTCCATGTGATCGCATGAGGAGGAGTAACATGACTTGTCACTGCTTAATTGTTCCCCAGGATGTTTTGAAACGGTTTGCATCTGATCCCGAGCTTTCAGAAGAAATTCGCAAGATCTTTGACTTCACCTCTGATGTAAGTGACGACGTTCGCGATGTACGTGAGGCGCGAAGGAAGTTGACTCACACTGTCGAAAATTTTCTCTCGCTGACTCCTAGGGCTCTTGTTTCAGCGCCGTGTACCCCGCCGCCATCGGAGGTCTACGATTGCCAACACGGTTCCCTGCCCGGGGTTCGAGTGGCGAATCCTACAACCTCCGCCGATGCGACTGTTAAGCGGGCCGTGGATGAGGCAACGGCAGTTGCGAAGTTCTACTGCGACATCTTCAAGCGCGACTCCATCGACGACCGTAACTTGACGCTAATATCATCTGTCCACTATTTGACGAACTTCAACAACGCCTTCTGGAACGGATCGCAAATGGCTTATGGCGATGGGGATGGTCAGATTTTCGTAGACTTTACCCTCGGAAACGATGTGATTGGGCACGAACTGACCCACGGCGTCACACAGTATTCGGCAGCCTTCGTTTACTCCAATGAGGCTGGAGGTCTCAATGAAAGCGTCTCAGATGTTTTCGGGTCGATGTTCCGCCAATGGCAGGCCGGCCAGGACGTCAATTCCGCCGACTGGTTGATCGGTCACGACATTATGGGGCCTGTAGCCAAGGCAAGAGGCTATACCTGTCTGCGCGACATGGCAAACCCTGCCGCGACGCATTGCCTTGCTCCGCAGCCGACCAATTTTAGTCAGTATCATGCTGGAATGGACCCTCATTACAGCAGCGGAATCCCTAATCTGGCTTTCTACAAGGCATGCAAGGCAGCTGGCGGACAAAGCTGGGACGCCGTTGGCCAGATTTGGTATAAAGCATTGACCGGATTTGGGACCAGCCCCAATATGTTAATGTCGGGGTTTGCCAACCGCACCCGCACGTTAGCAACGAACGTAGGCAATGCGACTATCAAGAACGCTGTTGATAATGCTTGGACTGCTGTCGGCTTGTAACCCGCCTAGGCCGCCGGCCCAAGAAGCCAAGGTGGTCCCGATGGGCAACTTGATTATTCAAGAAGTCGGCGGGTTCGCTACCGGCGGAACCCCTGGAGCACACTTTCGAAAGGAGGGTCGGTTAGCCTTGTCCGACCTCTCGGCCGAGGACCGCGAGCGTGTTAGCGCAATGTTTGCAAATCCCAAGCCTGTAAACGCGAACTTCTACTACAAGATTACCTTGGAAGGCCCTTCCGGGCAGCAAACCATCGAGGTGTTGCCCGAAGCGGTACCGGCGACGCTGATTGCCTCGGTGAAGACCACGTTGGATTAACTATTGCTCGCTATCTAAGAATGTCGTTCCTGGCAGGTCCTAGTGACCGCGGACGACGGCGTGTCGAGCGTACTACCCAAGGCTTTTGATAACTGGAACACAAACAACGCCAGCAGTACAAACGGCAATGGCACGGGAGTGAAGTTGCAGGATTAACGCATGTGACGGCCACACTGCGACTGCAAAAAGCACCCACAATAACAATGGCAAGGACTGCACCACGAAAGCGAGCCATATTAGTTTCCTCCAGTGTTAGGAGGATTTCCTGCTCTGGCCCGGCCTAAGAGGTGCTCTTCGCTTTCACCTTGGTCACGAAGAGGGTGGACCAATGTTTCGTGGTGCCTTTCGGAATGGGTGGAGCCGAGTTCGTATAAGTTATAAGTATGCTGGCCTTCGAGTTGATGCCCGGTGATGATATGGAAGTCTTCTGTGCTGGGGTTGTATCTCAGGAAGAGCAAATACCTGGTTGGGTCGAGGGCAAGCGCCATACTCCTTAGGTTCCGCCTATCCGTTGCTCCCCGCTTCCTTTGGGAGTGCCTCAGTAGCCGAACCGTAAGCTGGGTTCCAGCCCCCTGTGGTACGCAAGAATTCCATCCGGCTCCCATCTGACAGAGATGTTGGCACTTATTTGTTCGGCTTACGGGACTTAGCAAACCCGGGAAGCCAGGTCGGCTGGCAGAAAATACCTGTCTCTGGCGAATTGATACGGTGGCAAGTTTGCGGCCGAGCTTATGTCGAAGTTAGGAGCCATTCTGAATAAAGCCCGGGCTGATTAGATGCGTCAAGGCGCAAAGATTTTGTCCGAGTTCTGTCCGAGAAGGCCATACAAACAGGTACAAAACGGAGCAAAGCAAACGGACAGTTTTCCTCTA
>Ga0210406_10008455_pt1 | contig 10299 bp, 7 predicted proteins | sample IncBWC30MmetaG_FD_155454 | JGI IMG/M metagenome (GOLD analysis project Ga0210406, IMG submission 155454) | Forest soil microbial communities from Barre Woods Harvard Forest LTER site, Petersham, Massachusetts, United States - Inc-BW-C-30-M | ecosystem: Environmental > Terrestrial > Soil >... | reverse complement strand
CCTTTGTCCGGATTGGCTGTGCTTCGCGGTCGGTCAAATACCTAAAGCGGCCAACAGCGCGGAATATTTGGTCACCAGAGCGACCAGTTCCGGGTGAGACGCTTCAAAGTTTTCCACGGATTGTTTTAGCTCGTGCGAAAGTGTCTTGGTCTGTTGCGGTTTTTTCTTGGCGCGAGTCGCTTCATGGGCCGAGGCCTCAACCAGACGGGCGATACTCTGCGCGTGCTCGTGATGAGTCTCTGAAACTTTTGCAATGGCTGGTTGCAGCTTCGACAGCAGGCGCAACAACTCAGCCTTCTTGTTGGCCGGAATATTTTCAGCCGACTCAACGGCTGATTTGATCTTCTCGATGCGCTCGTCGGTCATCTATGAATCCCGATTCTATCCGCTTGCTGGCGTTTCTTCAATGCAGGAGCGTTCATTCAAGCGTGAACCACGCCGGATTGAGATGGGCGAGCGGCTCTTTCAACTTCCCCAGTTCCGCCGCCGGGCCATGCACTTCGACCCGGGTGAGATCCGCCATGGTGAGCATTTCCGCGAGGAGCGCGCCCACATTGTCGAGATGCGCGAGAACGCCTTCGGCGTCGGTGTAACCTTCGCGGCAGAAAATTTCGTCGCCGTTGACGCTGAACCCATAGAAAAGATTCTTTTTCTCGGTCGCGGTTCTCTCCACGAAACGCGGGAATCCGGCTTTGACCGCATCGAGTTTTCCAGAGTGCACTTTAAAATACGGATGCAGGCTGACGAAGTTCGAGAGAGCGCTCATCCTCGAAACGTATGTCTCGTAGCCAAGCGTGTCGAACAATCGGGCGTCACAACCTTTGCCGACGCTGTGACATCTCACGTCTCACTCATCACTCATCACTTTCCGTATCGGCCGCCTTTTCCCATTTTTTCATCGACAAAAATGGAAGCTTTTGTCATGCTTCGCAGTATAATTAAGTAGAAACCCAACTTATTATGAAGACAAAGTCGATTCTGTTCGCAAGCTGCGTTGCAGCAATCACGTTGAGCGCCTCGGTTGCCATGGCCGGAGGGCATGGTGGCGGGGGCGGAGGTGGTGGCGGCGGTGGTCGAGGGGGCGGGTTTGGCGGTGGAGGTTTTAGAGGGGGCGGCTTCCGCGGTGGTGCGGGATTCGGTGGAATGAGGCCCGGTTTCGCTGGAGCCGGATCGCGTTTCGGTGCCGGAATGTCCCGGAACTTCCATGGTGGTCACGATTTTCACCACCATCATGGGTCCCATGATGACTTCTTCTTTGGCGGCTTTGGTTACCCGTTCTTTTACGGTTCTTATTACGACGGCTACTATCCTTACGGGTATTACCCGTACGGATATTATCCTTACGGATATAATCCGTACGGCTACGGCTACGGCGGCTATGGATACGGTGGCCATGGATACGGGGGATACGGATATGGATACGATTCTTACGATCAGTCCGGTTACCGTGGCGCCGGGTACGGGAGAGCTTCCTCGGTTCGGGGAACTCAGATGCGTTTGGCACGTGCAGGCTATTACCGCGGAGTCATGGGTCCTCGAACGCGTTATGCAACCCGACCTTACCAGCGTTCGCACAGTTCGCGCGTGACGGCGCGATAACGCCGCCGCGAGACGACGGAGCGAACGATACAACGATTCCCTGGGTCGCCGCAGTCCCGCGGGCTGCGGGACAAAGGCGGCTCGAATCTCAACTCTTCTTCGCCAACGGACGAAATCGCCGTGGCGACAACGCTCTAACGCCCGCGACATGTCTTAATTGGATGTTGGGCGTTGGACGTTAAGCGCGTAAAGCGCCGTGGGCGCCACGCGCCTTTACGGCGTTCGGCGTTTGCTTCTCTTTCGTCCCCTTCCACTCTCAACAATCAACTATCAACTCTGTCGCGCTAGCGCCTCGATTCTCTTCCACTCCTCCGCACTGAACTGCAATTTCGCCGCAGCCGTGTTCTCCTCGAGATGCGCGAGCGATGATGTGCCCGGGATCGGCAACATGACCGGCGATCTTTGCAGCAACCAGGCGAGCGCCAGTTGGACCACGCCGACATTGTGAAGTTTCGCTTCGGCTTCCAATGTATTGCCCGGCTTGCTCAACGAATGGCTCCCACTCCCGCCGATCGGCGCCCACGGAATGAATGCCATCTTTTCTTTCTCGCAGTAGTTGAGCGCGTCCTCCGACTTGCGGTCGGTGATGTTGTATCGGTTCTGGGTGCTGACAATCGGCATGACCTTTTTCGCCTGTTCGATTTCTGCCACCGTCACTTCCGATAATCCAACGTGCCGGATTTTTCCGGCCCCCTGTGCCGCTTTCAGCGCGCCCAACGATTCTTCGACTGGCACATTGGGATCGATGCGATGCAATTGATAAAGATCGATCCGCTCGAGCTTCAATCGTTTGAGACTTTTATCGACGCATTGTGCCAGATAGTCCGGCCGCCCGTCGGGCACCCATTGTCCCGGACCGGGCCGGGTGTTACCGCCTTTCGTCGCGATCACCAATCCTTTCGGATAAGGATACAACGCCTCGGCAATGAGGAGCTCGTTCGTTTCCGGGCCGTAAGCATCGGCAGTGTCGATGAAATTGACGCCCAGCTCGACGGCGCGCCGCAAAACTTTCTTCGCGTTCTCTCGATCAGGCGGCCAGCCCCAGATCCCCTCGCCCGTCAATCGCATCGCGCCAAAGCCGAGCCGGTTGACCAAAATATCGCCGCCCAACAAAAATGTTTCCCCGCTCTTACTCGCGCTCGTGCTCGCCGCTGCCAGAAGCTCCGGCAATCCCCCGGTTAAAACGCCAGCAGCACTTGCAGAAATCGCCCCCAAAAAAGTTCTCCGTTTCATCGCAGATAAAATATGCTGCCGCTATCAACTCTCAACTCCGTAAAGGAGCGTGGCTCCAACGGAGCTTTACGCTCTCAATTGTTCGCCAAGGGACGAACCCGCCGTGGTGGGTCGCGTCTGCTCGTATTTGGTCAGAATTGGATTGAACGCCGCATCGCAACCTGTGCACGTTAGAAGCCGCGGCTGATCGAGAATAGTTCGGTGCTATGGAGACCCCATTAACTCCGCTCGAGTTCGCGCGTCGGAGTCGAAAGCTTTACCCCGAACGCGAAGCCGTCGTGGATGGCGATCTACGGCTAAGTTACGAGCAATTTTTCGACCGATGCGACGCGTGGTCGGCGGCGTTGCAGGCGCTCGGTGTGAAACAAGGCGACCGCGTCGCCTACATCGCTCCCAACACCCATGCGCAGCTGGAATCGTTCTACGCCGTGCCGCAAATCGGTGCCGTTTTGGTGCCCTTGAACTACCGTTTAATCGCCGATGATTTTGCGTATATGATCGAGCACAGCGGCGCGCGCCTTGTCTGTGCGGACGCCGATTATCTTGAAACGGTCGACAGTATTCGATCGAAAATCCCAGACGTATCCTCCTTTGTCGCGCTCAGCGGAAAGAGATCAGGATGGTTGGATTACGAGACATTGATCGCACAATCGCCGAAACAATTTCGCCGACCGACCATTCTTGAAACCGACCTGCTAACCATTAATTACACCAGTGGCACGACTGCAAAGCCGAAGGGAGTGATGATCACGCACCGCAACGCCTACATCAACATAGTCGGCACACTGCTTCATCACCCAATGACCCTGACGGATCGTTATCTTTGGACAGTGCCGATGTTTCACGCCAACGGCTGGACCTTCGTCTGGACTGTCACTGCGGCGGGCGCAACCCACATCTGCCTGAGGAAAGTTCAGCCCAGTGCTGTATTCGAGAAAATTAAAGACGAGTCGGTGACAATGCTTTGCGCCGCCCCAACTGTATTGATCAGCATCGCCCATGGTCCGGAAGAACTCAGACGCGAAGCGCGCCGTGGCGTGCGCGTTTTGACTGCAGGAGCTCCTCCGGCAGCGACAACGATCGAGCGAATTGAAGGAGAACTCGGATGGCATATTACTCAAGTCTACGGGCTAACCGAGACATCGCCTTTTATTACGATCTGCGAATCACGACCTGAACACGAAAAGCTTTTGTGCGCTGAGCGCTCCGTCATTAAGGCGTGCCAGGGAGTAGAACTCCTCACTTCAGGTGAACTGCGGGTTGTCGATAAAGAAGGACACGATATTCCACAAAATGGTGAAGCGATTGGTGAAATCATCGTTCGCGGGAATGCTGTTATGAAAGGCTATTATAAAGATGCTGAAGCGACAGGCGAGGCCATGCGAGGCGGCTGGTTTCATACCGGTGATGCCGCCGCCGTTCACCCCGATGGCTACGTGGAAATTCGGGATCGATTAAAAGATGTTATTATTAGCGGTGGCGAAAATATTTCGTCGGTGGAAGTCGAAGGCGCCTTGCTGCGACATCCAGCCGTTCAAGAGGTGGCAATCGTAGGAATGCCGGACGAGCGCTGGGGCGAGGCTCCCCACGCATTTGTCGTCTTAAAAGCAGGCGCGACCGCGACCGAAACCGAGCTGCGCAATTACGCTCGTGATCATCTGGCGCACTTCAAGTGTCCGCAGAAAATTCGCTTCGTGCCCGAGCTGCCAAAAACAGCGACGGGCAAGGTCCAGAAGTACGTCCTTCGAGGAAAGCAGCCGGCCATTTCCAAACAGTGACGAATTCTGACCTCAGACTTCAGACATCCGATTCCGAGCATGAGCACGAGCAAGAGCAAGAACGTTGCATTCGTGCTTCGTCATTCCTTCGTCATTCGTCATTCGTGCTTCGTCATTCGCCTGTCTTCTTGCGCTTGAAGCAACGACAGATTGCTTTCATTCTCAATTGAGGTGGATCAAAAAAATTAATGAAGTCCGTGAAACGAATTCGTTCTAAGGCGAAGAAGAAATCCGGATCGAAAACGCACCGACTCAAGCGAGTTCGCGGATCACTGAAGGGCACAAGAGCAATGGAAGTGTTCCTTTCGGAGCGAAAGCACGAATGTTAAATGTTGAGACCTGATCTTGCTCTTCTCCGCGGCGATAACTTGAATGTCCGCTGCTATCCTCGAAAAGTGGAAAGTGAAGATCAGACCCCGGTTCTTCCACTGAAATCAGGGCAAGCCCAGACTGACCCCATTCTCATTCTTGGCCGAGTTGCTCATCCTTCAGGTGAGTTGTCTGAAAACTTGGTTTCTAGCTGACTGAACACCCATCTTGCCCAGTTCTTCAATTCTTCTGTTCGATAGTTACCTGTAGTAAGTTTTTCAAATTCCGCTCGCATTGATATTTCAAATGTTAATGTTTTGCATTTTGCCGCTATGTCCGGTAGAACACCGGAGTTAGCAGGAAGATTTTTAGTTCCTGAACCGCTACCAGGCGTAATGACAATTTCGAGCCTAAAAAAGTGAGGTTTTACCAATACCAGTGAGTGTGTTTCAGAAGAAATCCTCTCGGAAGGCTCGCCCCGGCCCAATGTGATTCGCGTATTTGTAGGTAAACGCGAAGGGTAGACTTTGATCGTCTCCTGCTCGACGGGGTTTCGCGAAAATCTGTTAGTGGTTACTTCTGGCGCGACGCCGACAATTGGCTGGTTAGTGAATTGGGTCAGTCCGAAGGCGTTAGACTTACCCACCGAGAAGCCCGGTGTTCCGACTCTAACGGTGACCCACGGATGAGGATTCTGCACCTTAATGATTTCGATGAGGAGTCTGTATTGCAGGAGTTCTTCATAAAACCGCGTCTCGTCCTGATCATTTTGCGGCCCTTCAAATAGAAGAATCTCATTTCCCGACTGATCCTGAATCTTCGGTGAAGCTAGACCTGCATATTCCAGCGACCTGTGCATGAGGGAATTCGGATCTTGTGCCAGTGTAAAATTGCTAACGTCGTTTGGGGAAATGGGTAAATGGTTATCGGTGTTTACGATTATGAATGTTGTAAACGCGCTGCTGAACGTGTCTCCCTTCAATATCACACCCAGGGTGCAAAGACCGGCAAGAGTACCAGCAAGCGCAAGCCCAAGTGCGCCAAATTGCGTATAAAATTTATTCCAGTTAAGACTGCCTAAAATAATTGTCGCGCCTAACAGAAATACGAAGCCAAGCCATGCAACAATCATTAAAGCTTTGAACATTTTTGTGCTGTAAATCTCTGTAAAATTTCGCGAGTGAGAGAAAATAATATCTGGCAGATCATCATAGCCTCGTTTACAAAGTTTCAAGCCTCATCAGGAAAAACAATGGAGTCGGATCTCAACATTCAACATTTGTTTTCGACGGCTTTTACCGCGCAGAATGAAGATGTCGATCTTCGCATAGAGTGATGTCTGGTCGCGCGACAAGAGTTGCGCTAGGCATCGAACAAGGGGACACTGCGCGCCTTCCGCAATGCTGACCGTTTCCAAACTTTCAAAATCTTTCACCGGCCGGGCGCTCTTCGACGACGTGTCGCTCCAGGTCAATCGCGGCCACCGGATCGGGTTGGTTGGCCCCAATGGGGCTGGCAAATCAACCTTGTTTGCGCTTCTCCTCGGTGATGTCTCGCCCAACAACGGGACGATCGCGATCGAGAAGAACGCAACGATCGGATTTCTTCCGCAGGAAACCGCCGCCTAACTCATTTTAGATACTTCTCCGGATTAGGTTCTCAGCGCTTTCTTAGATTAATGTCTTATATAGGGGATTAATATACGACCCGCTTGAGAACCACGGCCGAGACAGCGGAAGGCACGACCGCTCGCGAGGGCAGGCGCTTGCTTTACGGCCGCCCGATTAATCCCAACAGTTAATCCAAGTGCCCGGCTTCCCTAGCCACACTCAAACTCTCGGTGGCTCCCGCCGTAAAGTTCGGCTCATTGTTTTAAGAACTAGCACGTCCCGCACAATTACTTTCGATTAGCTGACCGCGAGATTATCTCTGCCGTGGAGCCAATTCTTTAAATTATGAGCCGAACGCCTGCTGCCAGTAAATGTTCACGATCCACCCGCGAATGTTTTCGGGGTTGATGCCGCGCATGAACGGTTCGGGATCGTCTTCGTTGTGGCGCGACTCCCGCCTCCGCAGCGGTACGGCGCGGCAGGCATAAATGCTCAGACATGGGCGATGTTGCCAAAGCCACCAACGCTCAACTATTCAAGCATCAACGATCAACTGACTTTGGATCACATGTTGTCCGCCGCCGCGTTTTCGGATCGTGGCTGGTTTAAAAAAGTACTAAATCTTGCAGTCGTGAAACTCCGATTGAACTCTTCGACAGAGTAGAAATCACCTCTCTGTTTTGATCGCCAAAGAATCCGACGCCTTCGCCAGCGTTTAACAATCGCGTCGATATTTCCAAGTCATATCTTATAGGGTTGGATATGAGATTTTGGCGGAAGAAGGGCGATCGCGTTTTGGTCGTCGGCATTTTCCAAAGCGTGGGAACCGGCCGGGCGGTATTGCAGAATCTCTATCGCGCTCGGTTTCGCCGGACTGCCGCGATCCATGCTTCGGCCAAAGGCCGGCACCGGGTCGAGGAACACGGGATTTCAGCGATCGGCGGATCGGCCGCCGCTTCGGTTCTCAGCCTCGTCCTTGGCGCATTTATCTTCTGGGAGCGCGGAATGCTAGCGGATTACCGGACAGCCGCATTGGCCCTGCTACTCGCTGCGTTCGCGTTAGCAGGTGCGATCACCGGCTGGATTCTCGTTCAGTTGCTTCGCGAACATGTCGACGCGGCGAGCCTCGCCAGATTCACGAGCACGATCTTGCCGAATGAAACGGTGGTTGTAGCTGACGTCGAAGCCAGCGAAGCCTCGCGCGTGCTGGCGATTTTGCGGGACGTGGAAGCCGAGGCGCCCGTGACGTTCGGTTTTTATCCGCCGCCACCTTTCTCTATCGACCCGACCGCACGACCGCTCAGTCATGAACTGCCTTCGGGTCAACGTCTCGTGGAAAATGCGGCTAGCCTCGCACGCGCAATCGCGGTCGGCCGCGGAGCGAAGCCACGCGGGCAATCTTTTCTGCACCGGTTACTCGAAATCGAGGACGCGCTGGAATGGACGAACATGAGTCTCACCATGTCGGCCGAAGCGCACCAGGCTTTCACGCTTTCGGCGGAGTGGCTGCTCGATAACGCCTATTTGATTCGCGAACAGGTGACCGATCTGCGGAAGAGTCTCCCGCAGAAACAGTATGGAAAGCTGCCTCTGATCGCCAGCGGCCCAGCTGCGGGATTGCCCCGGGTTTATCACGTTGCCGCGGAAATGGTCGACGAGACCGACGGAGCCCTAGAGCCTGAGATCATCCGGAGATTTCTGGCCGCGTTTCAGGCGATCACGCCACTGGATATCGGAGAACTCTGGGCTCTTCCACTGATGCTGCGATTGCAGTTACTAGAATGTATTCGCGTGCTCGCGATCCAGGTCGACCAACAGCAAAGGGAAAGCGAGGAGGCCGATTTCTGGGCAAATCGGCTTATCACCGCCGTCCGTCACAGCTCACCGCGATTGCTCAAAATAATGGAAGAGCTGGTGGAACGGTATCCCGAGCCGACACCGCATTTTGCGAGCGAACTGGTGGCGCATCTCTACGACGACGAGGGAGCGCTCCCGGTGGTGAGCGGCTGGCTGGAACGCTCGCTCCGTTCGCCGCTGATCGAGGTGATCCAGCAGGAACATCGTTACCAGGCCGTCCAACAAACCGCGCTCACCAATGCGATCAATAGTTGTCGCCGCCTTGCGCAAGTTCAGTGGCGGGAACTTTTCCAATCGACCAGCTGGGCAGAAAGCGAGTTGGCCGCAGATCCGGCGGGGGTTTACGCGCGCATGGATTTTGATACGCGTGATCGATGCCGGGGCGCCGTCGAGGAGATCGCCCGATGGTCAAATTGTTCGGAACAAAAAACTATCGATCATGCGCTAGCTCTGGCGAAGGCCGCAGAATACGAAGTTGCGCGCCACGTCGGCTATTATCTGATCGATGCGGGCCGGCCGGTGCTTGAGCAAGCTACAGGCGCCAGAGTACCACTGGCGGAACGGTCGCGCCGATGGCTTCGCGCCCATGCAGCAGGCGCTTACTTCGGAAGCCTCTTCCTGCTCATGGCCGCCTTGGTGGCGGCTCCTCTCCTTTTCGTTGCTGAGTTGGTTCCTTGGATGACCCTGGCGCTCCTGGGATTTCTGCTACTCATACCCGCGAGTGAGCTAGCGGTGCTGGTTTTGAATTATTTCGTGACCTCGCTCTTGCCGCCGCAGGTCTTTCCGAAAATGTCCTTCGAAAAAGAAGGCATTCCCGATGATTGCCGCACGCTGGTGGTAGTGCCGATGCTGCTGACGACTCCAAGTGCGATCCAAAACCAACTCAGCCGGCTTGAAATTCATTACCTCGGAAACACGGATGCGAATCTGCGCTTTTCACTCCTGACAGATTTTTCTGACGCACCTCGGCAGAGCATGCCGGAGGACGCAGAGTATATCGACATCGTGGCCCGCGGGATCGAGGAATTGAATCGCCGACACGGAGCAGGGCACTTTTTTCTTTTCCATCGCGGCCGCACGTGGAGCGAGAGCGAACAAAGCTGGATCGGTTGGGAGCGCAAGCGCGGCAAGCTCGAGGAACTCAATCGATTTCTTATCGGCGAATCCGCGCCCGAGCTGGAAGGATTTCTCTTTGCGGGCGATCGCGCGCAGCTCGATGGCATTCGGTTTGTCATCACTCTGGATGCCGATACCCAACTGCTGCGTGACACCGCCCGGCGGATGATCGAAACCCTCGCGCATCCGCTGAATCAGGCGCGGCTTTCGCCAGATGGTCGCCACGTAGTTCGCGGTTATACCATCATTCAACCAAGCGTCAGCGCCTCGCTTCCCAGCGCGACAACGTGGTTCTCACGCATTTTTGCTGATCCGCGTGGGATTGACCCTTACACGCACGCGGTCTCCGATGTTTACCAGGATTTGGTCGGCGAAGGCAGTTATCACGGCAAAGGCATTTACGAATTGCAGACGTTTCACCAGCTCTTATCAGAACGATTTCCAACGGCGCATTTGTTGAGCCATGATCTGCTGGAAGGATGCCACGTCCGCGTGGGCCTGGCCACAGACATCGAGTTGCTGGACGTCTTCCCGAATAGTTACATCGCGTGGTGGAGTCGGCAGCACCGCTGGGTTCGCGGGGACTGGCAAATCATTGACTGGCTCAAGCCGCGCGTGCCCGTGGGTGGCGGCAAGATGGAACCCAATCCGCTTTCTGTTTTCAACCGCTGGAAAATCTTCGACAATCTGCGCCGGAGTCTGGTGCCAGCGGGGATTTTGATCCTCCTCCTGGCCGGCTGGTTTTTCACACCTGCTCCGATGTTATGGAGTGGAATTATCGCGGGCCAGGAGGAGGA
>Ga0210406_10008454_pt1 | contig 10299 bp, 12 predicted proteins | sample IncBWC30MmetaG_FD_155454 | JGI IMG/M metagenome (GOLD analysis project Ga0210406, IMG submission 155454) | Forest soil microbial communities from Barre Woods Harvard Forest LTER site, Petersham, Massachusetts, United States - Inc-BW-C-30-M | ecosystem: Environmental > Terrestrial > Soil >... | reverse complement strand
GGCCGGGCATGCGGATCGGCGTAACTCAAGGCAGCACGTCGGAACGAACCCTGCCGAAACTTTTGGCCAATGCGAAGGTGGTGCCCACGCAGAACCTGACATCCGCGATCCAGACGCTCGATCAAGGGGAACTCGACGCGTTCGCAACCAACAAGCCGACGCTTTTCGAAATGTCCGACCACATCAGGGGAGCGCGCGTGCTGGATGGCCGCTGGGGCGAAGAGCATATCGCCGTTGCAATTCCCAAAGGCCGCGACAGCGCAATGGAATATTTGCGCCGTTTCATCCAGGAAGTGCAATCGAATGGAATTCTTTCCAGAGCGGTGGCGCAGGCCGGACTGAGGGGCGCGGTCGAGCCCAAATAATCACACGCTGGCCGTCACGCTTGTCTCAGGCGCCGGGTCGCCACTGGTTGCCCGCGATTTTCGCGGCCGCAATCACCGCCTGCGTGCGACTTTCGACGCCGAGTTTTTGCAGGATCGCCGACACATGAGCCTTGATGGTGGCCTCCGACACACCAAGCTCGTAAGCGATCTGCTTGTTGAGCAGGCCTTCCGAGAGCATCATCAGCACCCGCACTTGCTGCGGCGTCAGCGTGACGAGCCGATCGCGCAGCCGGGCCAGTTCCGGATCGGTGGCCGAAGACAGGTCCGTGTCCGGCGGAATCCAGACGTCACCCTCCATCACTTTCATGATGGCATCGCGCAACGTATCGACGCCGAAGCGCTTGGGAATGAATCCGGATGCTCCGAAATCGAGCGAGCGGCGGATGGTACCACCATCGTCGCTGGCCGAAACGATAACGACGGGAATGGCGGGATATTGCGCCCGCAGGTATATTAGTCCGGAAAAGCCGGAAATCCCCGGCATTGTCAGGTCGAGCAGCACCAGATCGACGTCCGAGTTCTGCTCGAGCAGTGCCGTCAACTCCTCAAACGATCCCGCCTCGTCGATCTTCGCCGACGCCACGACGCTGGCGACCGCCTGCCGCAGCGCATCGCGAAACAGCGGATGATCGTCGGCAATAACGAGATGGGTGTTGGCGGCGCCAGTCATGTATTTCTTGCAAAGGGTTACGGCAACACATGCCTTCGTCAGGCTTGCGAAGCCGCGCTCGCAGGTGAATTGTCCCCCGGCGAGGGAACGCATGCAAGGGCACATTATCGCCATGCGGAATAGCGGTTAATCGGCGAAGCGCTTGTGCGCCGCAATAACGCAAATGCGCGCCGGCATCCGGCACCCTGAAATCGGAGTGCCCAGTTCCCAGACCCCCGGACGGCCGAAAGTCTTATTGGGTGAGGTTTCACGGCGATGTTACCGTGAATGGACATCTCCTCGCCCGATCCAGATTCGGTGTACGGGGACAGGTTTTCCAACAACGGCTTCGGGGAACGCACGATGACGATGGCAGCAACAGTGGGCGACATCCGCACCACGGGAGGAATGACCGCGGAAGAGCGAAAGGTGATTTTCGCCTCCTCGCTGGGTACCGTGTTCGAGTGGTACGATTTCTATATTTACGGAACGCTCGGCGCCTTCCTTGCGAAATACTTTTTCTCCAACGTGCCGCCGAACGTCGGCTTCATCTTTGCTTTGCTCGCCTTTGCCGCGGGCTTTGCCGTTCGGCCGTTCGGCGCCCTGATCTTCGGCCGCCTCGGCGACATGATCGGGCGCAAATATACCTTCCTGATCACCATGACCTTGATGGGCGTCGGGACTTTCTTCATCGGCCTGCTCCCAGGCTATGCCACCTGGGGCATCGCTGCACCTGTCGTGCTGATCGCCTTGCGTCTGGTGCAAGGCCTTGCGCTCGGCGGCGAGTACGGCGGTGCGGCAATCTACGTGGCTGAGCATGCGCCGCAAAACCAGCGCGGCTATTACACTTCCTGGATCCAGACCACCGCAACGCTTGGGTTGTTCCTTGCGTTGCTGCTCATCCTCGGCATCCGAACCTGGATGGGCGAAGATTCATTCGGCGTCTGGGGCTGGCGCATTCCATTCCTGCTCTCGGGTATCCTTCTGATCGTCTCGATCTGGATCCGCCTGAGCCTGAACGAATCGCCGATCTTCCAGAAGATGAAGGAGGAAGGCAAAACCTCGAAGCGGCCGTTGACCGAAGCCTTTGGCGAATGGGCGAACGCCAAGATTGCCATCCTTGCGCTGTTCGGCGCCACGGCCGGTGAAGCTGTGGTCTGGTATGGCGGACAGTTCTACGCGCTGTTTTTCCTGACCCAAACCCTCAAGGTGCCGGGCGTGACCGCGCAGATCCTGATCGTCGTTGCGTTGGCACTCGGCACACCGGGCTTCATCCTCTTCGGCTGGCTTTCGGACAGAATCGGCCGCAAGCCGATCATCCTGGCAGGTTTCCTGCTCGCGGCGTTGACCTATTTCCCGATTTTCAAGGGCATTACGCACTTCGCAAATCCGAGGCTCGAGGCTGCTTTGGCGTCGGCGCCGGTGACGGTGATCTCCGACCCCTCTGAATGCTCGTTCCAGTTCAAGGCGACGGGCACGGAAAAATTCACCACGGGCTGCGACATCGCGAAGTCGGCGCTGGTCAACCTGTCAGTGAATTACCAGAACCAGGAGGCGCCGAAAGGCACGCCGGCTCAGGTGAAGGTCGGCGAGCAGACGTTGACCGCCACCGCAACGGATTTCGCCAAGGCGCTGGCAGCGGCCATCAAAAACCACGGCTATCCGGCATCGGCTGATCCTGCCGACATCAACTACGTCATGACCACGTTGTTGCTCTGGGTGCTGGTGATCTATGTGACGCTGGTTTACGCGCCGATTGCGGCGTGGCTGGTAGAACTGTTCCCGAGCCGAATCCGGTACAGCGGCATGTCGCTGCCATACCATATCGGCAACGGCTGGTTCGGCGGATTCCTGCCGGCGACGGTGTTTGCGATCGTTGCGGCGACCGGAAATATCTACTCCGGCCTCTGGTACCCGGTTGGAGTTGCCGTGATGAGCCTCATTGTCGGTTTCCTGTTCCTGCCTGAAACAAAGGACGTCGACATAAGGACCAACTGACGGCGCAGGTTGAGGATCGCCTGTCGACAATATCGTGTATCAGGCCGGCCGCGGATCGCTTCGCGGCCGGTTTTGCTTACCGGCCACCGGTTGCCCCGATAAATTGCAGCACGATCTCACGGGCGTGCGGACGCGTACGATGCTCGATCAGGTAAATCGCCTGCCATGTTCCCAGCATGAGCCTGGCGTTTAGAACCGGAACCTGCAGCGAGGTCGTCGTCAGCATGGTCTTCACATGGGCGGGCATGTCATCGGGGCCTTCGCTATCGTGGCTCCAGCCAGCATCCTCGGGTGCGAGGCGGTCGAGCGCGGTCGTCAAATCCTCAAGCACCGACGGGTCGGCATTTTCCTGGATCACAAGCGATGCCGAGGTGTGGCGGATGAAAAGTGTGACCATGCCCTCGACGGCGCCGGCCTCTTTCACGAACTTCGCGATTTCGGATGTGATGTCGATGAAGCCGCGCCCGGAAGTCCGGATCGTGAGCAGTGACGACACAATGGCGCAGGCGTTGACGGTCGATGGCGCGGAGCGTGACACTGATTTGGATGAAGTCATGAGCCCTCGGCATGAATTGCTGACACCCTCATCCTGAGGAGCGGCGATTTGGCAGCGTCTCGAAGGATGAGATATCGGAGATCCCGGGGCCTCATGGTTCGAGACGGGCAAGATGCGCTCCTCACCATGAGGCCGAACTCAAATCTTGCCGCTGACGTCTTTCTGCATCCGATTGGCCATCTCGACCAGTCGCTGCCACGCCCGCTCGAGGAAGGACATCACGCGGTCCATGTCGCGCTCGCTGGGCAACGGGATTTCGATCTTGCGTTCACCCTCCGCGGTTTTCGGTTCTGGCTTCTTGAGCGAGTCCGATTTTGGCAGCGCTTCATCGACCTTGCCTTTGACCTCAGGTTGGCTTGCCGCCAACTCGGCCCGCAGCGTTTCCAACTCTGCCTTGGATCTTTCATTCTCCGCCTGCAGTCGGCCAATTTCGGCGTCAAGCGCGGCACGCTCGTCCGGCATCGAATAGCAGGCCCAGCCCGCGCCGGCGTTGTTGCAGGTTGAAACGGCGCCGGTACGGGTGTCCAGCCGGATCACGCCATCGGCGATCGGCGACAGCGCGTAGCGCCCATTCTCGCTGTCGGGCATCGATTGCGCGACAGCACCGTCGATTGCGCCGAGGATCAGCACCGCAAGCGTGACGGCGAATTTTGGCGATGTCGCTTCAAACATGGGTTGCTCCCTCGACTTGCGCCCCACGATCGCTCAGGTATTTTTAGGTTCTCTTGCCGTTTCCTGATTACGCTTGCGAACGGTAAGGCTGCCGAACCGGACCTCAACGCGTCAACAGCAATTCGATCCGATCCTGCCCCCAGAACACCTCGCCGTCCAGCACATAGGCCGGCGAACCAAACACGTCGGCTGCCAACGCATCCTGCCGGTTCTGCTCATAGATTTTGCCGATGTCGTCCGTTTCGGAGCGCTCCACCAACTGCTTTCCCGGAAGAGCGCAATCGCCGGCCAACCGCACCAGCGTGGCTGCATCCGCGAGGTTGAGTTGGTCCTCCCATATGGAAGCGAAAGCGCGGCGCAGAAAAGGATCGGGATCATGGCCCGCCTCGATCGCCGCGATCACGACGCCATCTGCCAGCCTGGCGTTGAATGGCCAGTGCGCCGGCTGGAGATGGAAATTCAAGCCGCGCTTGTCCCGCCAACGCTGGAGTTCAACCATGCGATAGCGCTGCCGCACCGGGTGCCGCTTCAGCAGAGGCAGCCCGCCGGTTTCCGAAAACAGATCGACCAGCACCACCGGCTTGTGGTTGACCTCGAGATCGTAGGAAGCTGCGACCTGGCGGAACAATCGATGCCCGATATAGGCCCACGGCGATTGAAGCGAGAAATAATAATCGATCCGGCGCGACATGCGCTCTCCTGGAGAGCCCTGCGGTCTCAAGACATCTCAACAGACACCTTGCCGCGATGCAAGGCAGGTTCAGGAATTTGATCCTATGGACACTTACGCTCAAGCGAGCCGACCCGCGAGCTGCGGCGAAATCGGCCCAATGCGTGTTTGGCTTTTGCGCTGCGGCGACGGCCGGAGAGCCGGCCAGCGCCAAACCAAATAACCCCATTCAAATCAAGAATATAGATAGCCGTGACGCAATCTTGACTTGATTAGGTGCGGTAAGTATGGTCCGCGCGGCTTTTGAGGGTGACGGGGCGTCCTTTCCATCCACCGCAGCATCGTTTCGGGTCTATGCAGCATGGCGCAAGGCACGAATGACAGCGAAGATGGAAGCGGCAACAAATCGTTCTCCGACGAGGCCGCGCTTTCCGCAAGGCTCGGAAGTCTGGATCACCGGTTGTCCGAAATTCGGGGCAGCCGAAAAATCGAGACTGACCAACCTGAAGCAGGAAGCGGAGACGGCGCCGCCAGAGCTTCGGCGATGGCACGCGGTTTCCGGCTCTCCTCGGAGTTGGTCGCCGGCGTTGTCGTCGGAGCGCTGATAGGTTGGGGTTTCGACCGTTTGCTGTCGACGTCACCCTTCGGGCTCATCGTGTTCTTCCTGCTCGGCTTCGCGGCCGGCGTGCTGAACGTGATCAGATCGGCGGGTGTTGCTCCGGACAGAACGGGTCGTTAAGGAAAACCTGACGATTTGATTTCAGAACGCCGGCCTGGCCGGTGCTACCGAAAAGATGCCGCGCGGATGATCGATCCGATCGAACAGTTCCATATCGAAAAGCTCTTCACGATTGGCCGTATCGGCAATCAGGAGATCGCCTTCACCAATTCGTCTGCTTACATGCTGGTCTCGGTGGCGCTGATATCGCTGCTGATGATCGGTACCGGCCGCCGACTGGTCCCGGGCCGTCTGCAGTCGGTGGCCGAAATCAGCTACGAATTCGTGGCCAACACCATCCGAAGCAGCGCCGGTTCGGAAGGAATGAAGTTCTTCCCGCTGGTGTTCTCGATCTTCATGTTCGTCTGCGTGTCGAACATGATCGGAATCATTCCTTACACGTTCACAGTCTCCAGCCATATCATCGTTACCGCGGCGCTGGCGCTCCTGGTATTCTTCACAGTGCTGATTTACGGCTTCTACAAAAACGGCCTGAAATTCTTCAAACTGTTCGTGCCCTCGGGCATTCCGATCGTGATCCTGCCGCTGGTAGTCCTGATCGAGATCATTTCGTTCCTGTCGCGGCCGATCTCGCACAGCGTGCGATTGTTCGCCAACATGCTGGCCGGTCACATCACGCTGAAAGTGTTTGCGAGCTTCGTTACCATGCTCGGTGCCATGGGCCTGGTTGGCTGGGCCGGCGCCGTACTGCCGCTCGGCCTGACGGTTGCCCTGACTGCACTCGAACTGCTGGTCGCATTCCTTCAGGCCTACGTCTTCACCATCCTCACCTGCATCTACATCAACGATGCTATCCATCCGGGCCACTGACCAGGGCCTCACCACCAAACCTCAAGAAGGAGTTCGTTCATGGATCCGATTGCCGCGAAGTACATTGGCGCTGGTATTGCCTGCATTGGCATGGGTGGCGCCGGCGCAGGCGTGGGCATCATCTTCGGCAATTATCTTGCTGCCGCAGTGCGCAATCCTTCAGCCGCCCAGGGCCAGTTCGGCAACCTGATCTTTGGCTTCGCGGTGACCGAAGCGCTCGGCATCTTCTCGCTGCTGATCGCGCTGCTCTTGCTGTTTGCGCTCTGATCCATCACCGGACCGGCCGATGAGATTCGCAAGGCGGAATCCCATCTGGCCAAACAGGAGAAGTGCCTGTGGCTGAAAGTCATGGCAACGCCAGGGTAGCCAGCGCCCATACCGAGGCAGAGGGCGGCCAGAAAGCCCCCTTCCCGCCATTCCAGAGGGATACCTTTGCCTCGCAGCTGGTGTCCTTGTTCATCGCGTTTGTCGCGCTGTATCTGATCGTCTCGCGGATCGCCCTGCCGCGGGTCGGCAAGACGATCGACGATCGCCACGACGCGATCGAAGACGATTTGGGACAGGCCCAAAACCTGAGGGACGAGTCCGACGCCGCGCTGAAAGCCTACGAAAGCGAGCTGGCGGAGGCGCGAAAACGTGCGCAATCGATCGGCGCCGAGACCCGCGAGAAACTGAACACGGCCTCCGAGGCCGAACGCAAGACGCTGGAACAACAGCTTGCCGCCCGACTTGCCGAAGCCGAAAAAAGCATTGCCTCCAGGCGCGAAGCCGCAATGAGCAACGTCCGTGGCATTGCCACGGATACGGCTTCAGCGATCGTGCAACGCCTCACCGGCGTCGCGCCTGAAACGGCGTCGGTGCGACGCGCCGTTGATGCCTCCTTGAAGGGATAAGCTCGATGCTCGCCGAACCGGAATTTTGGGTCGCCGTCGCGTTCGTCATTCTGATGGGCGTGTTCGCTTATTTCGGTGTCCACAATACCGTGTTGAGGGCGCTCGACCATCGCAGCGAGCGTATCAAGGCCGAACTCGACGACGCCCGCCGCCTCAAGGAAGAGGCGGCAAAGCTGCTTGCGGAATACAAGGCCCGCCGCGCCACGGCGGAAGGCGAGGCGCAGGAGATCATCGCTTCGGCGAAAGCGGACGCCGAACGTATCGCGGCGGAATCGAAGTCCAAGATGGAGGATTTCGTTGTTCGGCGCACCAAGACCGCCGAGAGCAAGATCGCGCTTGCCGAGGCGCAGGCGCTGGCGGATGTGCGCGCCGCCGCCGCCGACGCGGCCGTGGCCGCCGCCTCCAGGATCCTTTCGCAGACGACGACTGGGCAAGTCGCCGACGACTTGCTGGCGAAGGGAATTTTGGAAGTTCGCGAAAAGCTGAACTGAAGCTTTCATTCCGGCCTCAACCGTTCCCCGCAAGCGGCAGGGAGTGTCCGCCCAAAGCGCGCTGCTATTTGCGGCGCGAAGGTTTGGGCTCGGGCGTCAGCGCTTGCGGATCGAAGCCGATATAGAAGACGAAATTCTCGCTGGTGAGATTCGGCGGCATCGTATAGGCGAGGTCTTCGCCAACCAGGCTGAACGGGACACTTGAGTCCTCTCCCATCGAAACGGTGGTCCTGTAGACCTTGGTCGAGATCACCCTTTCGTTGACGCCAGTCTGGACCACGGCTACCCGGAGTGGGATTTCGACCGTGGCCGGAGCCCCGGCGGGGCCCGCGATGACGCGTCCCTGAATGCCGATCCGCGCCACGATCTGGCCGCTGGAGCGAGTACAGTCGCGCGCGGTCCGCGTAATAGTTGCCTGATAGCGTAACTCGCTTGCCGTGGGCTGCTTGCCGGGCGGCGCTACCGCATAGGTCGACGCTCCCGCACGGATCTTGACGGCCGGACAATCCACTTCAGCGCCATCCGCCGCAGGCGCCGCCTGGCCGACCGCCTGGGATTTCGAACCGAACAGTTGATTGAACCTGTCGCCGATGGTGGGAAGGGCACCGGAATTTGGATCAGAGGACGGAAGGACCCCGCTGCATGCAGCAAGCAATGCACCCGCCGCGGCAACGGTGAACAGCCCGCGCACACGGCTCGCCCGGTAAGCCGCCATCGCCTGCCCGATCAGCCCGTGATGCATTATCCGGATATCCCCCAGGGAACTTGCTCGTCCATAGCCTTTGGCGCGCCCGTGAATGGCGCGCGCGAGGGCGCGTTATAGCAGCGCAATGGCGGCAAACCAAAGGCGCCCGTCGCTAACTTAGCCGCGGAAATCCTCATGCAGCAGGCCAAACAGCAGGTGATCCTGCCAAACCCCGTTGATGCAGAGATAGCGGCGCGCCAAACCCTCGCGGGCAAAGCCGCATTTCTCCAGCACCCGGATCGAGGCTGTATTTGAGGGAATGCAGGCGGCTTCAACGCGGTGCAAATTGAGCTCGCCAAACAGCGACGGCAACAATACGCGCAAGGCCGCCGTCATGTGGCCGCGGTGTGCGTAAGGCTGGCCCATCCAGTACCCGATCGTCCCGGCCTGGACGATGCCGCGGCGAACATTCGCGACCGTCACCCCGCCGATCATCGCACCATCGGACTCGCGCAACACGATGAACGGATACGACCTGTCGGCAGCGATATCCTCCGTGTAGCGGCGCAGCCGCCGACGAAAGCCCGAGCGCGTGAGATCGTCGGAGGGCCATATCGGCTCCCACGGGGTCAGGTAATTCCGGCTTGTTTCACGCAAATGCGCCCATTGCAGGAAATCAGACATCTGGGGAGCACGCAGCAGCAGACCCTGGCCGCGCGGCGCCAGCGCGGCGGGTCCGCTCGACGGCAATCGAAACAGGGCCATGCGTACAACTCCCCGGTGCTTCAGCCAGGAACGGCCTTCAATGAAGGCGCGCCTTGGCCTTCGACATGGTCAATCCTTCCGCGAAAGCAACCGCCGTGTCCAGTCCCCTTCCGCTGCCGAGCGCCACTACCGCCGGGCGGCTGCGCGACAACAGGGCCCGCGCGGCGGTCCGCGTCGATTCGATGCTCACCGCATCGATCCGCGCCACCAGTTCGTCAACCGGAAGCGGCCGTCCATAGGCCAGCACGTGACGCGCCAATTGTTCGGCGCGGGAGCTGCAGCTCTCGAGCGCCATCAGAAGACCTGCCTTCATTTGCGCCTTGGCCCGCGCAACCTCGGCTTCGGCCAGTGTTTCGACCGCATCATTGATGACATCGACAATTACTTCCATCATTTCCGGCGCGTCGGCGGGATCGGTGCCGGTGTAGAGCCCGAAAAAACCGGTATCCGTATAGGGGGCATGGAAGGCGTAAATCGAATAGCACAGTCCGCGCTTTTCGCGGACCTCCTGAAACAACCGCGACGACATCCCGCCCCCGAGGATGTTGGTGAAGACCTGCAAGGAAAAGAGCGACAGGTCGGCTTGCGGTACCCCTTCGAGCGCCAGCGTCAGATGCGCCTGCTCGAGCTCGCGATGCACAACGCGGGAGCCGCCCTTGCCAAACATCGCCGGCTGCGGCTTTGGTGCTGGCGAACCGTCGAAACTGGCAAACCGCTCCGCCACCTCCTCGACCACCCGTTCGTGATCGACCGCGCCAGCTGCGGCGACCACCATGTCGGGGCCGCGATAATGGGTCGAGAGATATCCCCGCAGCATGTCTCGGTTGAAGGTTTTCAACGTCTTTGCCGTTCCCAAGAGCGAGCGTCCCATCGGCTGATCCGGGTAGCACAGCTCGTTGAGGTGTTCGAACACGACGTCGTCGGGCGTATCCTGCGCCGCGCCGATCTCCTGCACGATCACGCTCTTCTCGCGCTCCAGTTCATC
>Ga0210406_10008453_pt1 | contig 10299 bp, 8 predicted proteins | sample IncBWC30MmetaG_FD_155454 | JGI IMG/M metagenome (GOLD analysis project Ga0210406, IMG submission 155454) | Forest soil microbial communities from Barre Woods Harvard Forest LTER site, Petersham, Massachusetts, United States - Inc-BW-C-30-M | ecosystem: Environmental > Terrestrial > Soil >... | reverse complement strand
AAGACCAATCCGTTTCGGCGGTGCAATGCCTCTGTCTGCGAAATGTCATCGACGATCATGCGCAGCGCCTTGAGCATCATGCCGCTGCCAATTTGCCCCGCCGTATTGCCGACTTCGTCGAGGTAGGCGGCCGGCTGCAAGATTTCGATATCGCCGTTCCCGGTGTGTGCGATCACGCCGGTCATATTCGATTGCACGAAAGCTCCCGTGAAGGCCTCGAGGAACGCCTGGTGGCCGGCTGGATTGCTCGCAACCAACGTCACGCCTTTGACGCTTCGCGCCCCGTTGGCGTGAACCTGAAACGCCGGGTTCCAGAAGTTTTCCGGAAAGTGATGTTGGCAAGCGGCAAACCGCACATCTGGCGATGTCGGATCGGCCGCATAGGCAAGCGAAAAGGCAAGCTTGACGATCGATCCGTCCGGCCTCATCCCGTCGCGGGCGAAATCGAACACGTCGAAGCCGCCGATGCGAGCCGCTTCAAACGCGCGCGCATCGGTAGCTGCCCCGCGGCTGTTGAGCAGCAGCATCGAAAAGCCCTCGCGGCGCGCCACGAAGTCGCGGTTGAAGGCGCCGAATGAAAATGAGCGCGCCCCATGGGGCGCGATCTCTTCGGGTTCGGCGACCTGCACAATCTCGATGTAGCAGTTCCTCAACTGCACGATGCGGTTATGGGTGCCCCAGGGATGGCGGTTACGACCACCGACGGTGAAGCCAGCGCCGGCGTAGAAAGCCGCGGCAGCATCGAGGTCGCGGACCGCGTGCACGATGTGGTCGAGACCGTGCGGCATCGCCTGAGGCCTTTGCTTCTTCGGATGCCGATCACTTCACCGAAGAGAAGGCGGTCGGCACCAACAATTGGCTGACGATGTTGCTGACGATCTGGCCGTCGGCCTCGGTCTGCGCGCGCGCGGCGATCCAGTCGGGATCGGCCTGAAACGCCGTCCACTTCTTGTCGCGATCGGCCAGCGATTCCCACGCCAGAAAATAGGTCAGCTCCTGGTTGGATTCGCCGATCAGCGTCGTGAAGAAGCCGGCCTGCCGGATACCGTGCTTCTCCCACAGCTTCAGCGTGATGGTCTCGAACCGCTTCAGCAGGGCAGGCAAGCGGCCCGGCACACAGCGATAGACACGGCTTTCGTAAATCATCGGCGTTTCTCCCTGATTGTTTGACCCACGTCGGGGATCGTTATGTCGCAGCAATCGGTGCGTCCGTCAAAGGCCGCCGGTGCATGGCATCACACCAATCGCGACTGAACGACCGCAGCTTCGACGAACGAAGCAAACAAGGGATGCGGCTCGAAAGGCCGCGACTTCAGTTCGGGATGGAATTGCACGCCGATGAACCATGGATGGTCTTCATATTCGACGATCTCGGGCAAGATCCCATCCGGTGACAGCCCCGAGAAACGCAGGCCATGCTGCTCGAGCCTGTCCTTGTAGGCGGTGTTGACCTCATAGCGGTGCCGGTGACGCTCCGAAATTTCGGTGATACCGCCGTAGACGCCGGAAACCCGGCTGCCGCGCTTGAGCACTGCGGGATAGGCGCCGAGCCGCATGGTGCCGCCGAGATCACCATTCTTTGATCGCTTCTCAAGCTCGTTGCCGCGCAGCCACTCCGTCATCAGGCCGACGACCGGTTCTGCCGTCGGTCCGAATTCCGTGGAATTGGCCTCCGAAATACCAACAAGATTGCGCGCGGCTTCGATGACAGCCATCTGCATTCCGAAACAGATGCCGAAATAGGGGACGTCGCGCTCTCGTGCGAACTGCGCCGCGCGGATCTTGCCCTCGGCGCCTCGTTGGCCGAAGCCGCCCGGAACCAGAATGCCGTTGACATGCTCGAGGAACGGCGCCGGATCTTCATTTTCGAAGACCTCGCTCTCGATCCAGTCGAGGTTGACCTTCACCTTGTTGGCGATGCCGCCATGCGACAGGGCCTCGATCAGCGATTTGTAGGCATCCTTCATGCCGGTGTATTTGCCGACGATGGCAATCGTCACCTGGCCTTCCGGATTGCGGATTCGCTCGTTGATGAGATGCCAGCTTTGCAATGCTGGAGGAAGTTTGGGCGCGACGCCGAACGCAGCCAGGACCTCGTCGTCGAGACCGGCTGCGTGATAGGCCTCCGGTACTGCGTAGATGTTGTCGACATCCTGCGCCTCAATCACCGCACTTTCGCGAACATTGCAGAACAGAGCGAGCTTGCGCCGCTCCTCCTTCGGTATCGGCCGATCGGTACGGCAGAGCAGAATATCAGGCTGGATACCGATCGAACGCAGCTCCTTGACCGAATGCTGGGTGGGCTTGGTCTTCAGCTCGCCAGCGCTTGGAATGAACGGCAGAAGCGTCAAATGAATGAAGATAGTGCGGTCGCGAGGCAGATCGTTCCTGATCTGCCGGATCGCTTCGAAGAATGGCAATCCTTCGATGTCGCCAACAGTGCCGCCAATCTCGACCAGGACGAAGTCATATTCATCATTGCCGTCCAGGATGAATTCCTTGATCGCATTGGTGACGTGCGGCACCACTTGAATGGTCGCCCCGAGATAGTCTCCGCGACGCTCCTTGGTCAGAATGTCCTGGTAAATGCGTCCGGTGGTGATGTTGTCCGCCCTGGTGGCGGGGCGACCGGTGAAGCGCTCGTAGTGGCCAAGGTCGAGGTCGGTCTCCGCGCCGTCGTCGGTCACGAACACCTCGCCATGCTGGTATGGCGACATCGTTCCGGGATCAAGATTGAGATAGGGATCGAGCTTGCGCAGACGTACCTTGTAGCCGCGCGCCTGCAGCAGCGCGCCGAGAGCGGCCGATGCCAATCCTTTTCCGAGCGAAGAAACCACGCCGCCGGTGATGAAGATATACCGCGCCATGGGACTTAACCTTTAAGGCCACTGGCACGATTCGCCAAAACGAATCGCTTCGCGGGCGCGAAATTCTACCAGTCTGTGGGTGACGTTAAATCTGAAGATTTATCAGTATCTTGGTAAGGAGTCCTGATACAGGACGGTAGACGCCATCCTGCATGGCCATCCTGCTTTATTGCGACCGTGGCGCTTGCGGGCCCGGCGGGGCCGGCGGATTCTGCTGTTCGTCGGATTTCTTGAGCGAGTCCAGGACCCCTCCGCCGCTGGTGGGCGGTGCCATCGGTCCAGCCCCTCCGCCCTGCTGCGATTGGGACGCCGGCGTGATGATGGAACTCGGCTTGCGGTCGTAGCTTGCGAGCCAGGACAGAAACAGGCTGGTGAGAAAAAAGCCGACGGCGAGAACCGCAGTCGTGCGGGTCAACAAATTGGCCGTACCTCGGCTGGACATGAACCCGGCGCCGCCGCCCATGCCGAGGCCACCGCCCTCGGACTTCTGCAACAGCACTGTCGCGATCAAGGTCGCAACGATCATCAGGTGAACCACGATTACGACAGTCTGCATCTCTACCTTCCGTCGCAAGCCAACCGCGCCGTGATCCGGCAGCCGGTCGGGTTTGCGGGGTTTGAAGTTCGCGCGGGTGTTACACGATCGAACCGGGGATTGTCACCCCCGGCACGCATGCGACATCAGTTAGGGACAATCTGCGGCAATCGCAAGAAAGTCGACTGCTTTCATGCTCGCACCGCCGATCAGGGCACCATTGACGTTTGGCACCGCCAAAAGTTCACTGGCGTTTGCGGGCTTTACCGAGCCACCATACAGGATGCGCATTCCTGCCCCGTCCCCGCCAAACCGCCCGACCAGGAATTCCCGGATAAAGTGATGAATTTGCTCGACATCTGCAGCAGTTGGGGTGAGTCCGGTGCCAATCGCCCAGACCGGCTCATAGGCCACCACCAGATTATTTGCGCGTGCTCCATCGGGAAGCGAGCCAGCAAGTTGGTCACGGCAGATTTCCAGGGTTTGGCCCTTATCACGCTGCTCCAAAGTCTCCCCGATGCAGACGATGGCCGTTAGGCCGGCGCGCCTGGCCGCCTCAGCCTTCTCCCGCACGAGCTCATTGCTTTCGCCATGATCGGCGCGGCGTTCCGAATGCCCGACGATGACGGCCCTCGCCCCGGCGTCGGCCAGCATCTCGGCGGAGATATCGCCGGTATGGGCACCGGAAGGCTGAGGGGCACAATCCTGTCCGCCGATCGAAAGCCCTATCGAGCCTTTCGATGCTTCGGCGAAGCCCGCAATCAAGGTAGCGGGTGGGCAGACCAGGAGATCGGCCTTCCCAACAACCTTGGATGCCCCGGCCAACATGGCCGCGAATTCGACCGCTGATGCCTTGAGGCCGTTCATTTTCCAGTTGCCGGCAATCAGCGGCCGAATGGTCTTGGTCATGTCAAAAATTCCGCAAACAATGGGTTGCCTCGCTAGCAGGACATGCACGGCTCTGCCAGCAGGGTTGGCGAGAGCCTGCCCGTTAACCCTCTGATCGGCCCGCCGCAAGGTTGCTAGGCGACCTCCCTCACTTTATATGTAGATTTATCAACTCGGTGGCGCCCGTTTGCGAGTTTTCGTTGAATTCTCCCAGGGCAAGACCCGTTTCCCTCCTGCCAAAAAGTTGGACCCATGCTTCGAGGAATGCGCAAAGCCTCATCAAACTGGCTCGGCAAAGCGATCATGGCCACGGTGATGGGCATCCTGATCGTCAGCTTTGGCATCTGGGGCATCGCCGACATTTTCAGAGGTTTCGGTCAGTCGACGCTGGCCAAAGTCGGCCATACCGAGATATCGACCGACCTGTTCCGCCAGATCTATACCGAGAGGCTTCAGCAAGTGGGCCGCCAGTTCGGCCGGCCTTTGACCATGGATCAGGCGCGGGCCTTCGGCTTCGACCGACAGGTGCTGCAGCAAGTCATCGCGGAAGCAGCGCTCGACGAAGAGGCTCGCCGGCTTGGGCTTAACCAGTCCAATGACGAAACCATGCGTCTGATCTTCAGCGATCCGAATTTCAAAGGAGTCAACGGGGCGTTCGATCCGGCGCGCTTTCAGACCGTGATCAGGCAAATGGGCTACGGCGAACAGCGCTTTATTGCCGAGCAGCGGCGGGTTTCGTTGCGGCGCCAGATAGCCGGTACGATTGCTGCGGGCCTCGAACCTCCGAAGGTCTTGCTGGAAGCGCTGGCTCGGTACCAGAACGAGCAGCGCACGATTGAGTACATCAAGCTTGATGCCGCGCAGGCGGGGACTATCGAAACGCCCTCGCCTGAGACGCTTGCGTCCTATTTCGATGATCACAAAGCGCTGTTCCGCGCGCCCGAATATCGCAAGATATCCTTTGTCGCGATCACGCCGGAGGACATCGGAAAGTGGTCCGAGGTCTCCGACGAAGATGCCGGGAAGGCATTCGAACAGCGCCGCGACAAGCTCGGAACGCCCGAGCGGCGCCAGGTTTGGCAGATCGTTTTCCCGACTGCGGAAGAGGCCATGGCGGCGCGGAGTCGAATCGAGTCAGGAGCCTCGTTTGACGATCTCGCCAAGGAGCGCAACCTCGATCCTTCCGATGTCGATCTCGGCATCATCGCAAAATCAGCGATTGCCGACCCCGGCATCGCCGATGCCGCCTTCTCGCTGCAGTCGGGCGAGGTAAGCCAGCCTGAAAAAGGCAGGTTCGGCTATGCCCTCGTCAAGGTCGGCAAGATAGAGCCGGGCGTAACTCCGGCGTATGAGAACTACGCGGCCCAGATCAAAAGAGATATTGCCAACGAACGCGCGCGCACCAAGGTCGCCGAGTTGCGTGACAAGATGGAAGACGAGCGCGGCGGCGGCGCAAGCGTCATTGAAGCGGCGCAAAAACTTGGCCTGACCGCGGTCACCGTCGATGCGGTGGACCGATCGGGCCGTCAACCCAACGGCCAACCGGCGACAAATATCCCACGAGGCCTGGATGTCGTCTCACAGGCCTTCAACAGCGATATCGGCGTCGACAACGACCCCATCCAGTTCAATGGAGGCTACGTCTGGTACGATGTTCTGGGGATCACGCCTTCTCGCGAACGCAACCTTGACGAGGTCAAGGAACAGGTCGAAGCAAAATGGCGAGATGACCAAATCACCAGCCGGCTGCGTGCCAAGGCAAACGACCTGGTCCAAAAGCTTGAACAGGGCGGCAAGCTGGCGGACGAAGCGGCTCAGTTGGGCTTGACCGTCCAGAACGCGAGCGGATTGAAGCGCGAGGGGTCGGTGCCCGGACTGCCTGCCACCGTAATCTCCGCCGCCTTCCGCACCGCCAAGGAGGGGGTTGGCCAAGCTGCTGACGCAGCTGCCAACGCCTGGATCGTCTTCCGTGTCACCGACGTCACCGTGCCGCCTGTCGACCTTGCTTCGGATGACATGAAGAAGCTGAAGGAGAACCTTCACCGCGGACTGACCGACGAACAAATTGCCGAGTACATCACGAAGCTTGAATCGGAGATCGGTACCAACATAAATCAAACCGCCTTTGCGCAGGTGACCGGCGCCAACAACTGACTAGTATGGTGGGGTTGACGTTCGCCTTGGTATCGCCGCGAGTTCTTGAGAATCCCTGGAAGACGTGATGGACGATTTCAAATCTATCATCGCCAAAGTAGCCACCGGGGCAACATTGTCGCGCGAGGAATCGGCCACCGCCTTCGATAGAATGATGTCAGGGGAGGCCACCCCCTCTCAAATGGGCGGGCTCTTGATGGCGCTTCGCGTGCGCGGCGAGACGGTGGAAGAAATCACCGGCGCGGTGGCGACGATGCGGGCCAAAATGCTGCGGGTGAAGGCTCCTGCCGGCGCGGTCGATGTCGTCGGCACGGGTGGCGACGGCTCCGGTTCGGTCAACGTGTCGACTTGCGCTTCCTTTATCGTGGCGGGCGCAGGTGTCCCCGTCGCCAAGCACGGCAATCGCGCGCTGTCATCGCGTTCGGGAGCGGCTGACGTCCTCTCCGCGCTTGGAGTGAAGATCGACATCTCGCCTGAGCATGTCGGCAATTGCATCACCGAGGCCGGCATCGGATTCATGTTCGCACCCTCGCACCATCCCGCCACCAAGAATGTTGGCCCGACACGCGTCGAACTCGCCACGCGCACCATTTTCAATCTGCTGGGGCCGCTTTCGAATCCTGCCGGCGTGACGCGGCAAATGGTCGGCGTATTTTCGAGGCAATGGGTGCTGCCGCTGGCGCAGGTCCTGAAGAACCTCGGCGCGGAATCGGTGTGGGTGGTGCACGGATCCGACGGTCTCGATGAAATCACCCTTACCGGGGCGACCGCCGTGGCCGCGCTCGAGAACGGCAATATCCGCACTTTCGAGGTAACGCCGGAGGAAGCCGGGCTGAAATGTGTGGCGGGCGAGACGCTGAAGGGCAGCGATGCCAGTTCCAACGCGATCGCGCTGCGAAGCGTGCTCGACGGGATGCCGAGCCCCTATCGCGACGTCGCCTTGTTGAACGCGGCCGCGGCGCTGATCGTGGCCGGCCGCGCCAGGGACTTGAAGGAAGGCGTAGCGCTCGGCGTCAAGTCGATAGACAGTGGCGCGGCAGCGTCGCGGCTGAATCTTCTCATCGCGGTCTCCAACAGTTGAGCGAAGGCCCTCACCGATGTCCGACATCCTGACCAGGATAGAGGCTTACAAGCGCGAGGAGATCGCCGCCGCCAAGCGCGTACATTCGTTGGCCAGTCTCCAATCCAGGGTTAAAACGTCGCCACCGCCCCGCGGCTTCGTCGCCGCGATCCGGCAAAAGATAACTCACGGCGGCTACGCGTTGATTGCCGAAGTGAAAAAGGCCTCTCCGTCGAAAGGGCTGATCCGCGCCGATTTCGACCCGCCCGCGCTTGCGAAAGCCTATCAGGCCGGTGGTGCCGCCTGCCTGTCGGTGCTGACCGACGCACCATCGTTCCAGGGGCACCTCGATTTCATGGTAGCGGCGCGTGAGGCAACCAAGCTGCCTGTCCTGCGCAAGGATTTCATCTACGACACCTATCAGGTGGTCGAGGCCCGCGTTCATGGCGCCGATTGTATCCTGATCATCATGGCTGCCCTCGACGACGCCACCGCGCGGGAGGTCGAGGAAGCCGCCGTCGCGCTTGGCATGGACGTGCTGATCGAGATTCACGATCGCATTGAACTTGACCGCGCATTGAAACTGCGATCCCCGATGATAGGCATCAACAACCGCAACTTGCGCACCTTTGAAACCACCCTTGCGACAAGCGAGGTGCTGGCGCCGCTCGTTCCCAAGGATCGCCTGATAGTCGGCGAGAGTGGCATCTTCGCACCCGCTGATCTCGCGCGGCTGTCGAGGTTAGGAATATCGACGTTCCTCGTCGGTGAAAGTCTCATGCGGCAGCCGGACGTCGAGACGGCAACACGTGCCCTTCTGACACGAAGCGATGCCGTCGACGTCGCCGGGGCGCCCTAAGACATGCAGCGCCGGCCATCCAGAGACAAGCCCGCCCTCACCCACATCGACATCAAGGGTGAAGCGCGGATGGTGGATGTATCCACCAAGGCCGCGACCGAACGAACGGCCGTGGCCGAAGGCCGCGTCGTCATGAGCAAAAACACGCTTGCCTTGATCGTCTCGGGCAACGCCAAAAAGGGTGACGTGCTGGGTGCAGCGCGCCTCGCCGGCATCATGGCGGCGAAACGGACATCGGAACTTATTCCGCTGTGTCACCCGCTTGCCCTCTCAAAGGTTACGCTCGACATCACCCCCGAAGGGGAAGTGCCGGGCTGCATCGTCCGCGCAACCGTCAAGGTCACCGGGCCAACCGGGGTAGAGATGGAAGCGCTGACTGCGGTCTCAGTGGCATGCCTGACGATCTACGATATGATCAAGGCAGTCGAGCGTGGCGTCCGCATCGAGGGCATTCACCTCGTCGAGAAGACAGGCGGCAAATCAGGCCATTATCGCCGCGGCGATCGAACCCCGGAAGACGCGTGACACCAGCGTCCGACGGTGCCGGTCTCGCCTGTTCAAGGCCCGATTAATCCAGCATTAACCAAGATTGCTAACCTCACCTCCATACCGGCGAGGTATCTTTGTATGGCTGGCGTGTGGGATGCGCCGGCGTTCATTCCTGGAAGCGATCACTACGTATGACGGCAAATGGCACCGGCTCCTTCGATATGAGGGCCTTCCTTTCCAGCGCACCGATCCGGTGGCTTATCACCGGCGGTGTGTTCCTGATTGCCGCGATCGCAATCGGCACGACCATCATGGTCGATAATTTTCGCGAGCGGGCGATTAACAGCAACGAGCGCGAACTTGAAAACACGGTGCTGTTGCTGGCCCGTCATTTCGATCAACAGCTTGAAGATTTCACGGTCATCCTCAAGGACGTTGCAGCGCAAATCCATTCGGACGGACTGACGGCCGAAATGTTCCGCGGACAGCTTGCGACCCTGGCGTGGCACGAGTCGCTTCGAACGAAGATGGGCGCATACTCCGACCTTGCCGGAATCAATGTGTTCGATGCCGACGGCAGGTTGATCAATTCGTCCGAGGTTTGGCCGGTCCCCGAAGTCAGCATTGCCGATCGCGGCTTCTTTCGGAGCTTCCAGGCCGGAACGGAGAGCTCTCCCATTTTGATTGAGCTGGCACAAGGCCGGATCGCCAGGGGTTGGGCGACCATCATAGCGCAACGGGTAACAGGTCCGCAGGGTGAGTTTATCGGGGTCATCACTCGGGCAATCGCGCCAGCCACTTTCGAGAAGTACTTCGCTTCGGTGGCCCTCGGCGAAGGTACCGCAATTTCTCTGTATCTGCGCGAGGGAACCTTGCTGGCTCGCTATCCGCACATTGAGCGGATGATCGGTTCGAACGTCCACGACAGCGCGATTTACCGATACATTTTTTCAAAATCGGACCATGGAACGATACGGCTGACCAGTCCGATCGACGGTCAGGAACGCCTGGCCTCCGCCTACGGGCTGAAAAGCTTTCCGATGGCCATCGTCGCAAGCACGACTGTGGCTGCCGCACTTGTCGACTGGCGGGAGCAGACCCGCTTTCTGATCCTCGTCGCCAGCTTTTCCGTAATAGTTGTTACGGCCATGCTGGTTCTCTTCGTCCGAAAATTGTTGCAGCAACATCGGGTGGAAAAGCAGCGCCTCGATACCGCGATCAACAACATGACCCAGGGCCTGCTGCTTTATGATTCGGCGGAGCGGCTGGTCGTCTGCAACCAACGCTATATCGCGATGTACGGACTTTCGTCCGACGTGGTGAAACCGGGCCTCTCCTTTCGCGACCTCGTCGCCTATCGAAAACAGACCGGCACCTTCAAGGGCGACATCGACGCCTTCGTTTCAAACGTCCGACGCAATGTTGCTCAGGGTGAGATCACGCACAG
>Ga0210406_10008452_pt1 | contig 10300 bp, 10 predicted proteins | sample IncBWC30MmetaG_FD_155454 | JGI IMG/M metagenome (GOLD analysis project Ga0210406, IMG submission 155454) | Forest soil microbial communities from Barre Woods Harvard Forest LTER site, Petersham, Massachusetts, United States - Inc-BW-C-30-M | ecosystem: Environmental > Terrestrial > Soil >... | reverse complement strand
CATTCCCCCGACCTCCGTTAGTTGCGGCGGTGACGTGCTTTGAACCGCGCTGTCGGTATGTGAAGTTACTAGAAAGCAGCAAAGTTTGCCAGTCCCAGCCCCGCGGCTCCCGCGGCTCGATGGTAGCAACAGGTTCCAATACTTCTATTCGTTCCGCGTCCCCACCACAGCCGGCGTTTCCACCACGCCTGGCGAGGCTGACGAGCGCCGCGTGCGCGGCGTATCCAAATTGAACTGCCTCATTTTGTAGAGCAGCGCCTTGTAGCTGATGCCCAGCATTTTCGCGGCGTCCTTACGGCACCACCGCGTCTTCTCCAGCGCATCCGCGATCGCCTCCATTTCCGCTTCGTCCTTCAAACCACGCACCAGCGCTTTCAAGCCTTGCTCGCGCGGCGGAGCGGACTCTTGTCGCGGAGAAGTGCGTTGCCGCGCCGAGGACATCTCCACCAACTCCTGCAGGCTGCCTTCATCGTCCTCGAGAATCACATACCTCTTCACGAAATTCTCCAGCTCGCGCAAATTCCCCGGCCACGGATAGTTTACCGCTGCGTCCAGCAGATGCTTTGAAGGTCCCGATGGTGTCTTTCCGAATTTCTCGCTGTACTGCTCGAGAAAATGCCGGAACAACAGTGGAATCTCGACCAGCCGCTCGCGCAACGGCGGCACCAGAATCGAAAGTACGTTCAACCGGTAGTACAGGTCTTCACGGAAACGGCCCGTCTTCATGGCCTCTTGCACGTCTACGTTTGTGGCGGCGAGCACCCGCACATCGGTATCAATCAGATGCCGCCCACCCAGCCGTGAATACTGATGATCTTGCAGCACGTGCAGCAGTTTGGCCTGCAAGGGTGTGGTCATTTCCGCGATTTCGTCGAGGAAGATCGTCCCCTTGTTCGCCATTTCAAATTTACCGGGCTTGCTCCGGATCGCACCAGTGAAGGCGCCCTGTTCAAACCCAAACAATTCCGATTCCAGCAGTTCACCGGGCAGCGCCGCGCAATTCACTTTTATGAAAGGTTGGTTGCGCCGCTTTGAACGCAAATGAATCATCCGCGCCACGACTTCCTTACCGACGCCGCTTTCTCCGCAAATAAAAACCGGCACATCCACCGGAGCAATCTGCAATATCTGCTGTCGAATGCGCACCATCTGGGGGCTGGCAGCGAGAAAGCTTAGATCCTCCGTCACCTGGTCACAATAATCGCGCAGTGCCTGGTTTTCCGTGGTGAGCTGTTTCTTGTGCCGCGATTTCAGCATGGCCGCGTCCAACTCGGTCTTCTCGAACGGCTTCGTCAGGTAGTCGTGCGCTCCGATCCGAATCGCTTCCACAACCGTGCCCACTTCATTCGAGCACGACAACATGATGACGTTCAGGCTGCGGTCCACCTGCATCAGCTCTTTCAAAGTCTCGATCCCGTTAAGCTCCGGCATGAGAACGTCCAAAATGATAAAGTCCGGCCGCTCTCCGCCGTTCACTTTCGCAATAGCTTCTCTTCCAGAACTCACCGTCTCGACGTCGTATCCGTCCACTTCCAGAAGTGTCTGCAAATATTTTCGGATGCTCGGCTCATCATCCACCACCAGAATTTTCTCTTTAGCGGCCATTGAATTCTCCCTTTATCCTTCCACGAGTTTCCAAAACTATCCTTGATCCATCGGCAACAAAAATGTGAATTTGCTTCCTGTTTTCGCTTCACTCTGGACCCAGATCTTCCCGCGATGCGCCTGAATAAGCCGCTTCGCTATCGCAAGTCCGAGACCCATACCGGAAGTGTTGCGGTCCACGCGCACGAAATCTTCGAAGATCTCCTGATGATGCTCTGCCGCAATCCCCGGTCCAGAGTCCGACACGGAAACTTCCACACTATTCGGCCGCGGCAGCCGGAATCGTCGCCGTTCTTCCACCGGCGCCTCCGCCGCCACGCGGCGCTCCCAGAAATGAGGCCCGGCTCTCAAGGTCACGCTTCCGCCCGCCGGCGTATGTTTCAGCGAATTATCCAAAAGATTCGCGGCCACCTGCTGCACTTTCTGGTAATCGAATCGGAACGTCGGTATCGATGGATCGAAGCTTGCGTCCAGCTTGACCCCTTTGCGCTGAAAAGCCTCTGACCACCGCTTCGCCAGCTCATCCAAACAATCGCGAAGATCATTCTCTCGAAGCTGCAGCACCAGTTTTCCGCTCTCTAACGCGGAATAGTTCAGGAACATGGAAACCAGCCGCACTAGCCGTTCGCAACTGTCTTTCGATTCCTCCAGAATGTCGCGCTGCTTGTCCGTCAATCTTCCCAGCGATCCCGTCAGCATCAAGTCGTAGTAACCTTTGATCACCGCCAGCGGCGTCTTCAATTCATGCGCTGCAGAGGCCAGAAACACCGTCTTCTGACGGTTCACTTCCTGCAATTTCAAATAGGCCGCCAGCAAATTCCGATACGTAATCTCTCGTTCCTGCAAGAGCTCCTGGACCGTGAGCTGCGTCGCCGCGTCTGGCGCAGCCCGTCCTGCGGGTTCCATATCCAGTTGAACGATCAAACATCCCGGTTCGGCTATCCAATGAATGCGCGCGCGAATCTTCTTCTCCCCGCGCATCACTTCCATTTCCACTTCGTTCTCTCCGGCGTCGATTTTTTCTCCGATCTGATTCGGCTCGACTTTCAGGAGGTCACTGAACAGATTCAACCGGCCTGCATCGCCGGTGGCTTCTGGCCCAAGATATTCTCGCGCGCTGCCATTTGATAGCAGCACGCGCCCGTTCCTGTCTGCCACCCAAATCGGCGTTTTCGCCGCCTCCAGCAGCGTTCTCACAAGACCGAAGGGAAGGGCGAGGGTTTTCTGATGATCGACAGCCGTAGGTGTGGCAATGATACCAGGCATTTGCGGGTCCCGTCTCTCCACCGCTATAGGAAAAAATTTTCCCTAACTGAATTCTCATGCTCGCAGAGGACTTTCAGACTGTCAATGGCAAATGCGTTCCATTTGCACAATTAAGGAAACCAAGTGGCATGCGCATGAACAAGAATCGACCAGCCACAAATTACCTATTCGGAGTCCGTTCCAACACTATGTAACTAAATGGCTTATTCGAATCTTCTGCAAATCAAATGTGGCACTGCATCTGCTTACCTCCGTACTAGTGCTCTGGTACTAAGCGAAATACTATGCAAACTCGCCTTTTGAAGGATGGTCAGCGCGTGGTTCCTTCTAATTTAAGACGGTCACCCCGCATTCGTTTACAAATGCCCGTCTTCTTGCGCGCCGCTGACACCTCCGGGGCCGAATTCATCGAGCTTACCAAGACCCTCAACATCAGCTCCACGGGTGCCTGTGTGGCGTCTACCCACATACTCCGCCCCGACCAGATCGTCCATCTCACCATCCCTGCCCCCTCCTCCGCTCCTTCCGGAGTGGTCCCCAGCGAGACTCCTCCTATCACCGCCAAGGTGACCCGCCAGGACTCCGCCGGCGAAATGCGACTTTTTGGGCTGGTATTCCTCAAGCCACTTGAGTAAAGTATTGCCGCTTTGACCGACAGCTTCCTTCGACTCGGGTGAAAACGTTCCCTCGCCCCGAATCGGAACAGAATGCCGTTCGACAAGAATGGACCCTATATCCAATCGGCTGAATAAGATAGGTAGGGAGGTCAGGTTTCCCCGATTAACACAGGAGCGGCCTCAGATCAGCTTTGATTGGTCTCTTGCTTGCTCCTTATAGAAAGAGAAAGCCACATGTGCTTTCCCCAAACCCCGCGGGGATAGGCTAAAGTCAGGTGTATACCGGATATGCCCAGCCCCGGCGCACCCGCGCCCCCGCGTTTGCCGATTGAGGATTTTTATCTCGAGCTGCTTGCCGACACGCTCGAAGGTCTTGATATTTCTGCGCGCGGCCAGTTCCTCCAGCGCTACTTCCGCACCATCACGCACCTGGATCTTGGCGAAGCTCAGTGTGTGCAACTCTGGGATGAAATGCTCGAGCGTCGCCGCGAACTCAGCGAGCATATGGAGCGGCAAATCTCCTTGAAAACAGCTCTCATGGACGTGCTGACCTCCGCCGGACTTTTCCGCATCCCCATCCTCATCGAGTACGACGAACTGAAAAAGCTGCAGTTCAATGCCGTCACTGATCCCCTAACCGGTCTCTACAACCGCCGCCTTTTTAGCGAAGCCTTCGAAAAGGAACTGAATCGCGCCCGTCGCTACGGCTCGCCTCTGGGCCTCGTTACTCTCGATTTGCACCGCTTCAAAGAAGTCAACGACAAGCACGGCCATCCTCGCGGCGATGAAGTTTTGCGCGCTGCCGCGACCACTCTGAAAAAAGCTTTGCGTACCTCGGACTCCGCCTTCCGCATCGGCGGCGACGAATTCGCCCTTCTCCTACCGCAAACCGATGCGGCCCAAGCCATCGCTCTCAGTCGACGCGTCGGCACAGTTTTTGGTGAATCCATCGCCCACTTCCAAATGGGAGTAAGCGTCAGCATGGACCACGGCGTCGCCACATTTCCTCAAGACGGCGATCAAGCCGATCAATTAATCCGCGTCGCCGATGAGCGCCTCTACCGCTTGAAGCAAGCGAATCACGGCAGGACTACCACCAGCGGCTCCCAAACGGAGCTCGCATCAAGCCCTGCCCCCGAACCCCCCGCTCCTCCTTCCGATCGCCAGTCCGCCGCGCCGCGAACCATTCCGTTCGAATTCAAACGCCCACCCGAAAAACCCGAAACCACCATCGCTGCCGCTGCTACGACAACCGCCTCTGAGATCTCCAGCAGGCAAACTCTGGCCGTCCCGCCACCCGTCCGGATTTACTCCGTCCCACGCAAGGCCGAGCGCGTTTCCATGTCCGGCACCAACGCTTACGCAGTTCTCGGCGATCAGGGTGTGCGACGCGCTCGTGTCTTGGATCTCGGTTTTGGCGGTGTCGCCCTCGAACTCGAATCGCAGGAAGAAATTCCGGAAAGTATTCTTGCCATCTTGCACGTGCCCATTCTTCCGCCAGTGCGCGTCAATCTGAAGCCCGTCTGGTTCCAGCGCACACCGCAAGGCGCCTATCGCATCGGCTGCGCATTCGTCTCCTGAACTCCGGCCGTCTCAACCCGAATCTTAATTCGGCGTCTTTCCCCAACATTAACGGCCCGTCTGCGCCAAATGCATCCGCAGATGCCGTGAGGTAAAAAGAAGCGCCTGCTGTATATGTGCAAGTCCCAGGCCCCACCGCCGCGCCGCCTGATCAGCCGATTCCCCCCTGGCAACGAGCCTCATCCACAACGCGAGTTCTTTCTGATTTGGCTTTACTGGGTTTCCCGAAGCACTGATCGAAATACTTCCCGACGTCAAACAAAGAGTCGTCTCAAGGGACTCCTCGGATCCCGCTTCCTTCAGTAGCTCGATCAATTTCTCCATCAAAATAAGATGCAGGTTCCGATTGCGGCTATTCTCAGCTTCCCGGAACTCGAGAACGATATCCCCGAAATAAACGCGGCCGCCCGCCCCTTCATCCGCCGACGGCTTCGCCAGCGGCTGCGCAACACAAAACAGCGAATCACCGCTCTCGATTGCAGCAAGAAAACTCTTAATCGCAAGACCAGCCGCCGCGTCAGCTGCAACTACGCCGGCTCCTGCTGTCCGCTTCGGCATCTCTCGAACTGCCTCTACCCGCATGCCTGCGAACCTACGCGAAGCCAATCCACCCTGCAAGTGCGAACACTCGCGAGCGCCGCACGTCACCACCAGGGCCTCTGCACTCCGCCAATTCCGTCGACACCACGACCCTGCTAGAATCTCGCTGTCGAACCCGTCGCCCACGGAGCCTCTCATGAACGAACCCACGCCAAGCCGCCCCTACTGGCCCGATTTCGCCGAGATGCCCAAAGATCCGTCGAAGGGTCTGAAACCCTGGAGCTGGGCCCTGGAGCGTCTCGAAAAATCACACAACTATTGGATCGCCACCACCCGTCCCGGCGGCCGGCCGCATCTCATGCTCGTCTGGGGAGTCTGGTGGGAAAACGCTTTCTGGTTCAGCACCGGCCCGAACACTCGCAAAGCAAAAAACATGGCCGCGCACGCCTATTGCTCGATCGGCACCGAGCAAGCCGACGAAGCCGTCATCCTAGAAGGAGTGCCCCAAGAAGTCACTGACCGCGCCATCTGGAAGCGCCTCGCCGCTATCTACAACAAAAAGTACGGCGGCGACGTCGAACCCATGCTTATAAATTCCGGCGGCGACGTCTATCGGGTCGATCCCCAAACCGCCTTTGGCCAAGACGAGCATGCCGCAAATTTCGCCGAATCCGTCACTCGCTGGCGTTTCTCTCAAAAGGCGTAAACACGGGTGGCTTGGTCTCTTCTTTTGACCTGCGAGATAATACCGTCTGATACTTAGCCACTCATGGGATCGCTATGCCGAATTGTGCATTAAAGCTAAAACGGCGAGCGCCCCAGATTCAGCCGCAGGAATGGCAAAACCTTGTTCAATTCGGCGTCGTAAAAACCGAGGGGTTTAGAAGGAACCTATCTCTTCGACGCCAGCGCGCAACTCGTCGCGAAGGTCGCATCTTGCTTGGGTCAAGCTCGCGGCGCCATTCCGAGCTATGGAAGAGCACATTGAAGAACTCGTAAGCCGCGCTGAACTCGACCGAAGCGCCGAGGGTGAACAGACCACGCCCTTACTCCTTCGGCGCCTGGTTCCACATCTCCTGCTTCACCTTCCACTCCCCATTCACCTCACGGTGCAGCACCAGCGCCATCTTACCGCGCGAATCGATAACCGGTTTTCCATCCGGCGGCTGCACGACCTGATGTTCCGTAGCCCATTCCGAAGCCCAATCCCCCGAAATCTGTATGTCATGAAAATTAAGCTCTTCTTTCGCCACTTTGTACCCCGGCATTTGCGAAAGAATATTTTCCACCCACGTCACAATGGCCTTCTTCCCAATCAGCGGCGCCTCCCCGGGCATCAAACTCACGCCATCTTCCGCCCACGTCCCCAATATCCCCGCCGTGTCCATCTTCAAATGCATTTCCAAGTATCGCTTGTTGAAGCTATCGACCTCGTCTCTGGCGCTAACCGCGCCTCCTCCAAACGCAACCGCCGCCACGCAGCTTGCTACCATCGCCAAAGCCACGCCGCCTATCCATCTCATTCACCACCCCCATCGCCACGCAATCTTGGACCGCCAACATAGCCTATCTCCGATTCAAACGCCACGCGAGTTAATGGTCCTTAATGGTCCCACTGACAAGCAAGGCCAGTTTGGTTTCGGAGATGTTTGGACTTGGACGGCTCTTTGCGCTGATACCAAGCTAATCGTGAGTTGGAAGACTGGCACGCGTGGCGCGTCTACGGCCTACGCTATCATGCACGACTTGGCCGCACGTTGGCCAACCGTATCCAGTTAACGACGGACGGCCATCGGGTGTACGCTGACGCCGTGGACAGCGCGTTTGGATCTGAGATTGACTATGCGATGCTGATCAAGTTTTACGGTGCCGACCGCGTGGGAAGGGAAGCACGATACAGCCCGGCAGAGTGCATGGGGTGCCGCACGATTCCAATGACGGGTAATCCGAAAGCGCGGGACATTTCGACGAGCTACGCCGAGCGTCAGAATCTAACAATGCGAATGCAGATGCGCCGATTCACGCGATTAACCACACGCTGGCTTTACGACCGGAATGGACGCACTGGGAATGGGCTTATTAGGGCAAGCGGGGTTTTTTGAGAGGTTCAAGATCGTTTCCGATTACGCAAACAAACTCTTCACGATTGAAATGCCCGACCCGAATTACGGCGTTACAAATTCAAACTGTACCACTACCGGATTTTCACCGAATTTGGAAATATCACCATCTTGCCCGTATAATAGGGTTTGCATCGCGACCTAGCGACGCGGCTGTAGCTCTCACCCCTTTAGGGGTGAGGCCTTTCTCACCGAGAACTGGCAGGCCGTGCAGACCGGACGCGAACGAATGGAGCCTCATGAAACCCGGTATTCATCCCGACTATCACGCCGTAACAGTCCATTGCGCCTGCGGCCACAATTTCTCTACCCGCTCGACCATCAAAGGCGACATGCTCAAAGTCGAAATCTGCTCGAATTGCCACCCTTTTTTCACCGGCAAACAAAAACTGATTGACACCGCAGGCCGCGTCGAACGCTTCACCAAAAAATACGCCGACGCTGCCGCCAAAGTCGAAGCCTCAAAAACCGCCGCCGCAAAAAAGTAACGCGTCGCCGAATCTAGCGCCTCGAAAAGTGGGACAGACATTCCTGTCCCCTTTCTTTTTCTCTGTGCACGCTTCGTCCTCTGTGCTCTCCGTGTTAAATCCTTTCGTACCGTGTAAAATGACTTCCCAACGTGGCCACGCAATCCCGCATGTTCGAACCCCGCCGTCCCGGCGAACTCGTCGAGACTGCCCCGCCCCGAGTGACTCTGCGCAACGCCTTCGCGCATCCCTACGACTCCGCCATAGCCGCCGCGCGCACTTGCTACGCCTCGCGCCTGATCGTCCCCGAAGAAATCACCGACAAGCAGCGCCTCAACATTGGCGCCGCCACTTTCTACAGCGGCCACCACACCGTCTATCAACACGCCCATTTCGAATTCGGCCTTGAATACGTCAGCCGACAATTCGTCTGGTCCTTCCTCCACGTTCACCCCTTCTATAATTCCGAGCAGCAAAGCCAGCGTTACGTTCGCCTCGATCGCGCACAGGGCTACATCCCGCCCTCTTCCCTCTTCTTCAACGACGCTCATCGTGCCATTTACGAACACGCCATCGCCCGCGCCTGGAACACCTACCGCGAACTCTCGACGCTCCTCGTCAACGACGCCCGCGCCATTCTCAGCGACATTTGGCACATCGGCCCCATGTCCCACCCCAAGCGCCTCCAAAAAATCGAGCGCGCCGCCGAAAAGCGCGCCATCGAAATCGCGCGTTACGTTCTTCCCGTCGCGGCCTTCACTACCATGGTCCACACCATCTCCGGCATCGTCCTTCACCGTCTCTGGCGCATGAGCGCCGCCTCGGACACACCCAGCGAATCCCGCGCCGTCATCGGCGAAATGGTCTCCCAAGTCCGCGCCGTCGATCCGCAATTCTTTGAACGCTTCGGAACTGAGCCTCTAGAAGAACGCCCGGAGTGGAACACGGACGCACCGAACACTTTCGCCGGCGAAGCCTTCGCCCACGAATTCGACGCCAAGCTCACCGGAAAAACTTCCAAGCTGATCGACTATTCGCCAAACGCCCCCCGCGTAATGGCCGAAGCCTACCGCGCCGTTGTTGGCCTAACGGAATCCCAATGCCCCGACTCCGAAGCCATCGACCGCCTTCTAAATCCCGCCCGCAATCCCTACCGGCTAGAAATCCTCGATGTCGGCGTCCACGCCCCCATGATGCGCGCTCTCCAACACGCCAATTACACCTTCGCCAAGAAAATCAGCCACACCGCCGACAGCCAGGACCAACGCCATCGCATGGTCCCTGGCTCCCGCCCGCTCCTAACGTTCGCCGACACTCGCGAGCCTGACTACATCACTCCCGCTCTCCTCACGCAAAATCCCCGCGCCAAAGAACTCTACGACCGCGCCATGCAAGACGCCTGGGCCGCCAAAAACGATCTCCTGGATCGCGGTGTTCCTCTGGAAATCGCGCTCTATCTCTTACCCAACGCCAAATCCATCCGCCTGGTCGAAAGCGGCTCCCTCCTCCATCTCCTCCACAAATGGACCATGCGCACCTGCTTCAACGCCCAGGAAGAAATCTACGCCGCCTCCATGGACGAAGTCGCCCAACTCCGCGAAGTTCACCCCCAACTCGCCCGCCACATCGGTCCTCCCTGCCATCTCCGCGCCAACATCACCACCCCTATCTGCACCGAAGGCTCCCACTTCTGCGGAGTAAAAGTCTGGCTCGACTTTCCTAACATTCAACGCATATGAAACGGCCGACTTAGCATCAGCGCACTCCAAATTCTCCGTAGCTGAAGGAGCTGTTCATACCCGCCGTGCCGCCTTCGCCGTTTCCGTCCATCCTAATCATGATCGCATGCGAAAATTTGGCGAACTTCGCCCATCATTTCAAGCTCCCTCTTTGTTTACATCACGCAAAATTTTAACAATGCCAGATGTACCCGAATGGGCTTTTATTGCATTTCATAGTTCGAGGGTGACCTCCGCAACCTACACTGCCCCCACTTCGATACCCTCGGACCTTGCAGTGACGGTCACGGCCGCGTCGGTGGCGGACCCTTCGCCTCTATCGCCATCACCGTGCCTTCCACCGTTGTGACGATCCAAAACAAAGT
>Ga0210406_10008451_pt1 | contig 10300 bp, 9 predicted proteins | sample IncBWC30MmetaG_FD_155454 | JGI IMG/M metagenome (GOLD analysis project Ga0210406, IMG submission 155454) | Forest soil microbial communities from Barre Woods Harvard Forest LTER site, Petersham, Massachusetts, United States - Inc-BW-C-30-M | ecosystem: Environmental > Terrestrial > Soil >... | reverse complement strand
AGCGCTGCGGTTACCGTAGGCGCCGACTTGGTAAGTACGTACTCTGAAGCCACTAGCGCCGCGGTTCCGATGACTGTGGCAAGAGCGGTGCGTCGAGTCATCTTTTCGCCCAAAAAGCCATTGAGGCTCGTAACTACCTCTTTCCGCGTGCGAGGAATCGATAGTGCTACGACAAAAGCCAGGAAATGGGCCGCGAACAAAGCAGTCGAAAATTTCGGGCCGTGGTAAGACCACAGCGTGTTGATCATCATTTGCAAGGCGAACCGGGAATCCCAGAACACGACCAGAACTACGCAAACTTTTGTCGCCCATTCGGCAATGCTTTCGCGCGAGGACTTGAAATGCCAGAGAAAGGGCGCAATAGCCCCGGTGAGAACGGTCCCGGTTGCGATACCGGTCAGCCCCGCGAAAAGCAGGCGCACCACCACTTCGAAGATGACTTCCGAGGTAGTCAGATAAAACGTCCAACCCTGGACTTTTCCCGAAGCCAGTAAAAGCCCCTCGGCGAACACCAAGGCGACGATGGCTAGCGTGATCAGCCTGAACCAGAGCGCGATCACGATGGAGCGGAACCCGGCTTCACTATGCATAGGCAAGTCGACTCTCGCGCCGCGAAACTGCGGCCGCAACCAAAGCTGGAGTCAAGATTTGGGAAATCAGCCCCGCCGCGCTGGGGTCGATGTAAGCATAAGCCGCAACGGTGATCAACACGAGAACCAAAGCACAAGCGATACAAACAGCAGCAAGGGGTCGAAAATTACCTGCCATTCTCACATCCTCTAGGTCCAACTTGGGCCCGAAGGTGCCTAGGTCAGACTAGCATAGAAGTGACGCATTAACGCCCACTTCGCATCGTTCGTGATGCTGCACGTCTGAATTCGTTCTCGGCATATACCTCGCCTAGCTGGACTTCGTGCCCTTGGAGGACATGCGACGGCCTGCGGCTTCGCCAGGCGGCCGTTCGTGCGCATTAATTCGCGCTCTTTGGTGCGAGCCTGAGGGCATAATATGTTCCATCTCCCAACTTCCGCCAGTCCGGTCCGGGCACAAAAACCACGTCCAGCGGACTCCGCATCGCAACAATCGCAGTGACACCAATGCGGCGGAACGCGTCGATTACCTCTGCCTGTACCTCGGGTTTCTCGCACCAAAAATTGTTTGTGTTTGCGTCAGGAACTTCCGCCACGACTGTCACTCCAAGTAGCCGCGCCCAGCCGGGTCCGAACCAACCCCCGATTCGCCCTACCCGGTCACCAGGCATGACACCCAAGGCATCCAACTCTTGCGCCACTTGCCACTGGACATTGGGTTGTCCTTTAGAGATATCGATCAAATGCGGTGCAACCGATCTAGCTACTGGAATGGCCATAACCAGAACCACTGCGAACGTCACGATTGGTACCAAGCGCTGGCCTTCGCGACCAGGTGGCATCTTGAGGCCCGAAAACAACCCCACCCAAAGCAGCGCGAAGAACTCTCCGACGTAGCGTCGCTCCACATAAACCATCGCATACATGCCCAGCCCTGCCAGTCCTATTGCCCAGACCGGCCAGCGCGCTGCCAGTTGCTCGAGGACGAAACCTCGTCCCACCATGAGGCAGAGCACGACGAATCCAACCAGCAGACCTGCCTGCTCGGTAAACAAGGAATCAACATAAAACATAGCCCAACGCCTGACGATTGACAGCTCTTGCTTCAGAGAAACTCGAGGCGTTGCGCCGTCAGCCCAATACGACGGGTCATACCAAACCGGTATGGTGCCTCGTATCGGAGCAGCAAACTCATACACCGGTGGAGCGTCAAATGTCTTCCGGACTGGATGCAAGTAATGGCCACCAGCAGTCCCAAGTTCCTCAGAGTACCAACGCGGTGGCACATGGTTTATCAGAAATACATAATTGTCCTTTCCGCTGTCGCCAAACGTAAAGTGGCCTTTGGCGCGCGAAAGCGCCACGACCCAGGGACTGGAAACAGCCAGGAACACCACCGTCGCAGCTAGCACTCGCGGAGTCGCTCTGCGCCAGTCACCAGCCAATATCCACGCTACCGCGAGGAACAAGAAGGAAAGGGGGAGAACGGGAGCCTTCGCCAGATAGCCCAATCCAAATACCGCTCCTAGCGCAATAAATAGCCAATAACTCCGTGGTCGTGCCCAAAGCCGCAACAGTAGTCCCGTTGCCAGATACAGAAATCCTGCCATCAGCAAATCTGGTCCAACTCGTTCTAGCGTAATCAGGCTGAGCGATGACCATAGAAAGACTGCGTAGCCCACTGCAAATACGGCCCATTTCGGCAAGCCCATTCTTCCGCGCGGAGCATCGCCACTCCCAAGTCGGTCCGTCACAGCCGCTTGCAGCAAGAAATCAAAACAGCTCAGAGCGAACAGATAAATCAGGAAGTTCACGAAATGAACTACGGTAAACTCCGAGTAGGTACTGGGTTTGAGCAGTCGAAGCACCACGCCTTGGAGCCAGGGATATAGCGGACTCCAGTAACCATTGATGGCCATTTTCCAGTCGCCGCGTACCAAGGCGTCGCCCATATCGAGATAGGAGACGCCATCTGCCTGCATCGCGTGACGGCTAAAGACCGCATCGATGAGGCCGGCGACAGATAACAAGCACCACGCAGTGATGCGGACACGAGATGTCAGGAGACTGTCATCCGATGTTTCCGGGGCAGAGGGTGAGCGGAAATTATCGAGCCGGTCCGAATTGTTCACAGAGTTTCACTATGATACACATTGTGCGCTGCATGCAATTGAGACGGGTGTTCCGACAGTCAACTGTCGTGCCGCTCAGTCATAAAGGGATGGTTGGTTCATGAAACAACGCGTTGCTATCATAATTGGAGCTGGTCCGGCTGGTCTCACAGCCGCTTATGAGCTGCTCAAGAGAACCGATGTCAAGCCTATTGTGCTTGAGCGCAGCGAGTATATGGGCGGTATTGCGCGCACCGTGTCGTACAAAGGCAACCGCATCGATATCGGCGGACACCGCTTTTTCTCCAAATCCGATCGTGTGATGAACTGGTGGTTTCAATTCCTGCCCCTGCAAACTTCCGAAGCCGCCCGTACGATGATTAGCTATCACCAGAGAACTCGTGAGATCAAGGCACGCGAAACCGGAGATCCAGAGAAAGATGATCTGGTAATGCTGGTGAGGCCGCGAAAGTCACGCATCTATTTCCTGCGACGGTTATTCGACTATCCCATCAGCTTGAGTAAGGACACCATCGCAAAGCTTGGACTGACTCGCACCATGCGCATCGGGCTGAGTTACATGCAGGCGGTCATCCGGCCGATCCGCAACGAGCAGAACCTGGAGCAGTTTTTCATCAACCGTTTCGGCAAAGAACTCTATAAGACGTTCTTTCAGGCGTACACCGAAAAAGTTTGGGGAATCTCCTGCGACAAGATCAGTGCCGAGTGGGGCGCGCAGCGAGTTAAGGGACTCTCCATCACCAAAGCCATCATGCATCACGTGCGCAAAGTGCTCGGGAACAAGCAAGACCTGGCACAAAAGGAATCGGAAACCTCACTCATTGAACAGTTCCTGTATCCCAAGCTTGGGCCGGGACAGCTGTGGGAGGAAGTTGCGCGGCAGGTCCAGGAGATGGGCGGGGAAATTCTGACCGGTTACCTGGTTCGCCGGATCGAACATCTTGACGGAAGTATCACTGCGGTCGAGGCGGAAAGCACGACGACCGGTGAGCGCCGGAGTTTCGTCGGTGATTTCTTCTTCTCGACCATGCCGGTGAAAGACCTCGTGCAGGCAATGCATCCGGCGCCTCCCGCTGCGGTGCGGGAGGTCGGCGATCAGCTCATCTATCGCGACTTTCTCACCGTCGGGCTGCTATGTCAAAAGCTGAAAGTGCGCGATGACCATGCGCAAACCGATTCCCTGATCAGGGACAATTGGATTTACATTCAGGAACCGGAGGTGAAGGTCGGTCGCCTGCAAATCTTCAACAACTGGAGCCCGTATATGGTCTCGGACCGGTCAAAAGTATGGCTTGGACTGGAGTACTTCTGTTTTGAAGGGGACGAATTGTGGCAGACGCCCGATGATGAGCTGATTCGCTTTGGGGCAAAGGAACTGGCGATGATCGATATCGTCGACGAGGCTGAAGTCCTTGACGGGACCGTGCTTCGCATGGACAAGACCTACCCCGCCTATTTTGGTTCGTATGACAGGTTCCCGGAAATACGAAACTTTGTCGACAAGTTCCCGAATCTGTTTCTAGTCGGAAGAAACGGCATGCATAGGTACAACAACCAAGACCATTCGATGCTGACGGCCATGGTCGCTGTCGACAACATCGCCAGCGGATCAACGGACAAAGAGAACGTCTGGTCGGTGAATACCGAACAGGAGTATCACGAAGAAAAATAGCCTCAGGGCGTGCCCACTGCGATCCCAACGTGCGCCCGAATTACTGGCTTAGTCCTACACTCCAGACGCCTCCCTATCGAACAGTGACTCGACCGGATGAATGCCTCGATCCACTCGTGTCTTGTCTCTCGCGATTGCTGCGCAGATCGCGTTGTGCTATCGGCTTTGTCAGACATGCGGGGGCAGAGCCTACATGAGCCTTTAATACGTTCATCCCGAACAAGCAGACGTCTTCGGTATCGTTGCAGGAATGACGGCTGAACCTGCAAACGGGCTGCTGGTCTCCTCCGCCAAAAAGCGCCTGCCAAGGCGATGGGATCCGGCTAGAAAAACGATCACTCGGGTTCACTGTGTCGGTAAGGCGCCTTCCAAGGCAGGCGTTCTGCTTTTGGCCACGTGTTGGGCGTCCCATGAAATCGACATTAAACCCAAGACGGAGGTAGACCCCCGCAGCTGAAAGTCATGAGATTCGAGGTATCAGCAATCATTGCTGCGGCGGTACAATAATCCGAAAGGACTGAAGCGACGAAGCAGGCGGCAAAGTTGCATTTCAGTCCCTTCAGACGCCCCTTCGATTTGATTGCACCAAATATGGTGCATATAAAACATTGATTCTGAAGGCGAAAGTGGCGGAATTGGCAGACGCACCAGACTTAGGATCTGGCGGGTAAAACCGTGGGGGTTCGAGTCCCCCCTTTCGCACCAAAATTGACTGGCTACGCAACCTGTCTGCCTTGAACCCCGTTAAGCATCGGATTGCGCCGGCAATAGGGTTCCGGTCCGAGACTCCTTCCACGTCGCTGCGATAATTGTCTCGAGTCGTTTCCCTCGTAAATGTTGAAAGAACCGGATTGAAGACCGCCCTTCCGGCCGCTATAGTCCCATAACACGCACGGAGGTGATTCGTGAGCCCGCTCGCTCTCAGCTTGAGCGCTTTCGGTTGCGTTATCGGAGGCGTGCTGCTCGGCACGTGGGGCCACTCTCATTTGCCTGACGGGCACAAGAATTCCGATACCAAAGAAGTAGTGCGCCTTGGAATGGCCCTGGTCGGCACCACGGTCGCGTTGGTACTTGGGCTGCTGATTGCGTCATCCAAAGGGTTCTACGATACCCAAAGCACGGAAGTGACCGAGGTCGCTGCAAACGTCGTTTTGCTGGACCGGATCCTCGCTCACTACGGACCTGAGACAAAAGATGTTCGGGCCGTGTTGCGTGGCTCCGTAGCCGACCTGGTAGGTGAGGCTGCGCCGCAAAACGATTGGTACAAGACCCGTTTCGACTCCGGCGCTTTCCGTGGCGAAGTCCTGTTTGAGAAGCTGGAGGAACTCACTCCCCAAACGACAGACAGCGCGCGCTACAAGCGCAGGCGTTACAACTGGCGATGAAGCTGGGCCAGACGCGCTGGTTGATGTACGCGCAGAAAGCCTCTTCCGTGCCCATGCCGCTGTTGGCAATCCTGGTCTTCTGGCTTACGTTGCTCTTCCTGAGCTTTGCGCTCTTCGTCCGCCCCAACGCCATGATTATCAGCAGGCCTGATGATTTCCGCGCTGGCGGTGAGCGGAGCGATCTTCCTGATCCTCGAAATGTATCAGCCATATTCAGGGCTGATTCACGTATCTGACGCTCCGCTGCGCGCCGCCCTCGCACAGCTCGCCCAATAGTGCAGCGGCCGGCGGGAATTCACTGTCACTTAAGGTGTGGATGAATTGTCTCGTTGACTAGTGATGAAGAATCGAACCGGCGCAGGCATGTAACCGAGACGTAGATGCCGGCGTCGACCCACAATGAACTCTGGAGCCCGGTTCTTTGAGCGCTACTGCTTCTGGTAGTTCGAATTCTGTTCGTTGACCGTTAGTTGTTTGCTTACTCCGTTGATGGTGGCTGTGGAGACGTGGTTGGTACCATCCGGCAATTGCGCATACTGCGCGGAAATGGTGACCACATCGCTGGGATCGTTCAGATATGAATTGATCTGCGTGCTCACCGGCGAATGGGTCTGTTCACTGATGGTCATGGTCATCGAGTCGCCCTGCTTCACATAGTTCTTGATGATCAGGCTCACCGTGCCGGCGCCCGGCACCAGCGAGATATTGCCCGCCTGCTTCGCCTGCATCAAGGCTTCCGGATCCGGAGTAGTGTATTGCTTGGCCAGAGCGCCGATCGACTGCCCGTATTCCTGGTATTCCGATTTCTTCTTGTCGACCACATGCTCTTTGACCCGGCCTTCGCGTCCGCCGCCCGAGCTCGCCGCCTGGTTGTTCACTAGGGTCTTTTGCTGTTGGCCTTTCACCATCTGGACCTGGTACGTCTTGGTGTCCTTCACCTCGCCCTTGATGCCGATCGCTTCGGTCTCCGTCCATGTGTACTGGGCGAGCTTCTGTTTGTTGGCTGCCGATGCATTTTTGATGGCCATCAACTTCTCCTCCATCTGCTGGTTCTGCGCTGCCGCCGGTGCAATCGCAAATGCACCTGCCGAGATAGCGACGGCCAGGGCCAGCGCCACGCGTTTGAGTGCGGGGGTTGATGCTTGAATCATGTTGTCCTCTCGTATTCGAAGTGAATATTCCTTATGGCGGTTGAAACCCTTCGCTTTTCTGTGTGCAGGCAGTTTATACGACCCGTCACTGATCTCGCTCGACTATGCGGCAACCGGGCGCCCTACATGACCTGGGTGCGGCCGGCGGACTCCAGCTTCCGTCGAGGATCGAAGGCGGCGTGTTCGTCGGCCAGTAAAGCCGGATGACCCAAACGAATTTCCCTAGGGCGCTGGCAGCCAGCTGGCCTCTTTTGCCTTGCCTGGCGACTCTGCCTGAAGATACGAAGATACATGTCCACCGAGCCGTCCTTGTTGCGCAGCCCCTCCGGCCGATTCTGCCGGGGTGGGAGTTCTTGCGACCGCCGATGTCGCCTGAAACGCGAAATGGCGTCGCAACCCATTGCGGCTCAATACTTTACGATTAGCTTCCTATGGAATGACGATTTTGCGCGCATAGGACCCACAGCTCCTTGATTACGAGGAATTTCACGGACGAGGGGTAGGGGGTAGCCACCACACTACGACTTCGAAAGTGAAGGACGTCTGGAGCGCTTCCCCGACTTCCCCGCCTTCGCGCTTGCCACAGACCGGCCGAGGTCGTAACATTGCGCACTTCCGACTCACGAGAGGTGGGCTATGCTCGATCGGCGGCAGTTTCTCACTCATTCCGCAGCGGGACTCGGCTTCGCCCTCGCGGCGAGCCATCCTTTATTTGCGCAGCTTTCGAGCGCACCGGCCTCACTGCCCGATGCCAAGCAGTTCGCCGGCAACGATGAGGCTTACTGGACCGAACTGCGCAAGCAGTTCCTGATCCCCGAAGACGAGGTCTACCTCAACAACGGCACTGTGGGATCGAGTCCTGCGCCAGTGCTGCGCGCTGTGTTCGACGGCTACACCAAGACCGAGCAGATGGCACAAGAGGATCCGGAGAACTATCCCATCTGGGGTTATGAGCCCTACAACGCGTTCCGCGATCCGCTGGCGGCGTTTATCGGCTGCAATCGTGACGAGCTCGCGCTGGTGCGCAACGCAACCGAAGCCAACAGCTACATCGCCAACGGCATCGAAATGAAGCCTGGTGATGAAGTCCTCATGACGGACCAGGAGCATCCCAGCGGAGAACAGCCCTGGCGGCTCAGAGCCAAACGCTACGGAGTGGTAGTCAAGATCGTCACGCTACCAAAGCCGGTGAAGAGCCCCGCCGAGGTGCTGAACCTGTTCAGCGACGCGATCACGCCGCGCACGCGAGTGATTTTCTACAGCCACATCACAACATCCACAGGCGTTGTGATGCCAGCCAAGGAATTGTCGGCGCTGGGGCGTTCCAAGGGAATTCTGGTAGCGGTGGATGGCGCGCATGTTCCGGGCATGATGCCGCTGAACGTGCATGACATCGGTTGCGACATGTACTCCGCCAGTCCCCACAAGTGGCTGCAAGCCCCCAAGGGTTCAGGCTTTTTGTATGTACGCGACGAGGTGATCGATCAAGTGTGGAGCACTGTGACAACCGCAGGCTGGGACGACCCGAAAATAAGGGCTGAGCGCTTCCAGAGGATCGGGTCGTCGAACCTGCCGTCGCTGATGGGGTTCCGGGCGTCGATCCAGATGGCCAACGACATTGGTATGGACCGCATCGAAAAGCGCCATCGCGAGCTAGCCAATTACATGCTGGCGCAGATGATGCAGCGCGGGGCCGAGTCATGGACTTCGCCAGATCCAGCGATGCGTTGCGCGATTGTGACCGTGAATGTCCCGCCCATCCAGCGCATGGCGTTGGAGAAGTGGCTCTGGACGACGCAGAAGATCCGCATCCGTGGCGGCGAGCCGTCGAAGCTGCGCCTGTCCACTCCCTACTATCTGCGGAAGACGGACATCGATCGCTACCTGGCGGCCTTCGATCAGTACAAGAAAACCATGGCATAGAGGAAGAAGGTCAGGAAGTGATCGGTGCCACGGAGTACTTTGCGCCGTGTAGAATCTAAGCATGGGATTCCGAGACACAAGCAGCAGTTCGAACGCGCCCAAGGGTAAGACTCCGCCACCCGATGACACCCATCAGGAAGCCGCCTACCTCAAGGAGCTGGGCGAGAAGCAGACCCCGGTCAGTATCAGGCTGATGGGTGGGGAATTGCTCCGTGGCTGGATCGAATACTACGACCGGCGCATGGTGCGGTTGACGCGCGAAGGGGCTCCCAACTTATTCATTTTCAAGCACGAAATCGCCTATATCGCGGAAGACGGGCCTGCCAAGGCGCCCGCCGAAAAGATCGTCAAGCGCGATCTCCCCATCCGCCGAAAATGAGCCGGTACCTCCAACAACTGGAACCGATCGCGCGCGAAGCCGGCGCGTTGCTGATGAGCTATTTCGACCGGAACATCAAGATCGAGTACAAGGGCGACGTCGACCTGGTGACGGTGGCCGACCGGGCATCGGAGAATCTGATTGTCGAGCGGCTACAGGCGCGCTGGCCGCAACATGGAATCGTCGGCGAGGAGGGCACGCGCAGCGATACTTCGGCCGACTACCGCTGGTTCGTCGATCCGCTCGACGGCACGACGAATTTCGCGCATGGGTACCCGGTATTTTGCGTGTCGATCGCCTTGGCGCGGAAGGACGACCAGCTCGAAGCAGGAGTGCTCTACGACCCCACGCGCGACGAATTGTTTGCGGCGGAACGCGGCCAGCGTGCGACCTTGAACGGCGAGCCGATACACGTTTCCAACACCGCACATTTGGCGGAGTCGATTCTCGGCACCGGTTTTCCCAGTAACAAGCGGCACAAGAACCCCAACATCCACTTTTATCAGCAGATCACCCTGCGCTCTCATGGAGTGCGTCGGGCAGGCTCTGCCGCTCTCGATCTCGCCAATGTTGCTGCGGGACGTTACGACGGTTTCTGGGAGTTCAACCTCAATCCATGGGATACCGCCGCTGGCGTATTGATCGTGCAGGAAGCGGGCGGCAAGGTCACTTGTTTCGATGGGACGCCATTCCGGCTCGACAGCCGCGAGGTGCTGGCGACCAACGGCTTGATTCACGACGAAGTAGTGGCCAACTTCCGAGAGATTTTCGCCGGGCGAGGGTTGGAAGCACTGCCTTCTCCAGTTGAGTACGCGAAGACAAGGTCGTAGCTCTTATGTACCGTTTTGCAAGACATCTGTGCGTCATTGCGACACTTCTGGTTTCGGTCGCCGGATTGGCACAGGAGAATGCCGTTCGAGTCGGCGTGGCCCTGTTGCAAAACCGCGCAGGGCGTTCGGTTCCGGCAAATGTCGAGCGCGACCGGCTGTTGAAGGCGCTCAACCAGTTGAAGCCTGACAAGAAGACGCACTTGAAGGTCGTCGGCGTGCCGCTCGACGGAATGACGCA
>Ga0210406_10008450_pt1 | contig 10300 bp, 8 predicted proteins | sample IncBWC30MmetaG_FD_155454 | JGI IMG/M metagenome (GOLD analysis project Ga0210406, IMG submission 155454) | Forest soil microbial communities from Barre Woods Harvard Forest LTER site, Petersham, Massachusetts, United States - Inc-BW-C-30-M | ecosystem: Environmental > Terrestrial > Soil >... | reverse complement strand
AAGGAGCGCGGCGAGCGCGAATTCGATGCCGAATATCAGCGCGGACGGCTGCGCGAGGACCGGTGGTCGATCAATACCAGTGTGATCTACGACCGAAGCGGCGTGCCGCGTTTCTACGGCATCGGGAATGAGACCCCCCAGAGCGCCCAAACGAATTACACCAACCAGCAGGAACGGCTGCAGGCCCAGGTGGGCTTCAACCTGAATCACACTTGGCAGCTGCTCTACACCGCGCGTCTGCGGGTGGTGGATGTGCTCCCCGGGACATTGCCGAGAATCCCGTCCCTCGAGACCCGCTTCGGCCCCATCTTGGGGGTGGGCACGAGTAAGCAAATACTCAATCGCCTGTCCCTGGTGTATGACACCCGAGATGACCTGACGGTGCCCACCCAGGGCATGGAACTGATCGCCTATGGCGGACTGGCCAGCCGCGGAGGCCTGTTCAACGATTCGATGTACAGCGAAGTCGGGGGAGACGGGCGTGGGTATTGGCCCATTGCGCGGGACACGATCCTGGCCGCACACACGGCACTACGCTATTTGCCCTCTACGCACGGTGTGCCGTTTTGGGCGCTCAGCGCCATTGGCGGGGGTGAGACCGTGGTCGGCGGCGATCAGCCGCTGCGTGGCTTCGGCGCCGAGCGGTTTGTCGACCGCGATTCCTTTTCCGGCAGTGTCGAATTGCGCCGCAAAGTCATGTCCTTCGATGCCACCTCGACGGTCATCGATGTGGAGTTGACTCCCTTCATCGATGTCGGCCGGGTATTCGCGCGAAGCGGAACGTTTCCCCTCGATCAGCTCCATCATGTCGTCGGCATGGGGTTCCGCGGCATCGCGCGGCCCTTCGTGGTCGGATACGTGGACATCGGCTACGGAAGCGAAGGCGTGGCCGCGTTCACGGGGCTCAACTATCCGTTTTGACGGTGCAGAAATTGCGGATGCGCTCGGTGGGATGGCGCAGGTAATTGTCCAGGTAGTAGCCGATCAGGGTTCTTGCGTAGCTCGCGTCCTGCGAAGAATGGATGAGTGCCGACACGTCGCTCAACCAGCCGTCCATACAGTCGTTCCTGCTCGCGTTGCCGGCCGCGCAGTCGAGCAAATTGGAAAATGCTCTGCGATAGACCGCGAATTCCGGCTTGGTCATGGGTGCGCCGTGTCCGGGCACCAGCCGGTCGAAAGGCATCTTCTCGAGATGCGCCAGCGAGGCGCGCCAACGCGCGGGGCAGGCGCTTTCAAAGAACGGCGCCGGCAGGGTGACGAGATCACCCGCCAATAGCACGCGCGTCTTCGGATCGAACACCCAGACGTCGCCGGCGGTCACGGCGTGCGATTCCAGATGCAGCTGCAAGGGGCGTCCCGCAATGATCAGCGGAGCGGACTTCGCAATGACATCGGTCGGGCCGAGCGCGGCTCCCGCGTCGATCAGCGCCATTTCCGCACGTATGGATGCCTGCGCTTCGGGGTCCTTCGCGGAAGAGACGAGTTCGGTCGCCAGATGCGCGCGGTAATCGGCTAGAAATCCGCTGCGGGCGGCATCGATCGCCGAGCTCGCGTAGACACGGATGCCGGGAAACTCTGCGCGCAGCCGCGGATTGCCGCCGACGTGATCCAAGTGCCAGTGCGAATTGATGATGGCCGCGATGGGGCGATTCTGCTCGCGTGCAAAATCGAGCACTTGCTGCGCGTGTTCCTGGTGCCGACCGGTGTCGAACACGATCAATCCCTTCGGCGCCGCGATGATGATGCTGTTGCCGTCGGGTTGGCGGTGCGGTGTGGCTTCGCCCTCGACGAGATAAGTGCCGGGCGCGATCAGCGAGGCGGCAGAGGCGCAGGCGCCGAAAAACATGCCGGCCAATGCCAGGATTCGAATGAACATGAGCATGCGTGCCTTTTGTCACGCGCAGCGATTCGTCGGGATGCCGATTCTAGCGGGTGTAGACTGGGACCAAAAGCTGGCAGGGGATTTATGAGAACAACGATTGTCTTCGCGGCCTCGCTGTTGGCCGAAATCGCGGCCGCCCAAACTTCGGTGCAGAGTCTTGCCAAACCGCCGGCCGCGGCCTTGCATTTCACGATCATATCGACGGCCGGCAAGCACGGCGAGTCGGCGCGATGGACGACATCCGAGGGAATCCGGATGGGCCGCGAAAGCTTCCTGCTGCGCGGCCAGGTATTCGAGACCGATAGTGCCTCGCATGTGGGCGCCGACGGGGTGCTGGACCGGGTCACCATCCGTGGATTCACGCCGAACGGGGATGCGGCGGAGAGTTTCGTGATCGCGGGCGGGCGCGCGACGTGGAAGAGCCCGGTAGATGGCGGGTCGACTGCATACACGGCGCCCGCCGAGTATACGGCCTTCGGCGGGCCTATCGATCTCACCGCTGATTTGGCGGAAAGACTGATCGCTTCTCCCGATAGATCATTGGCGCTGCTGCCCGCCGGCCGCGCGCGCGCCGAGCCCATCGGCACGGCAATCGTCGGCGGCGGGGTCGCGGGATCGACCGTCACGGCTTACGCAATCACCGGCTTGTCGAACACGCCGATTCCGGTCTGGATGGATGACTCCGGCAAGTTTTTCGGCGTCATCGGCGCACTGTCATGGATACGCAGCGGTTTCGAAGCGCAGGAGTCCAAGCTTCAGAAGATCCAGGATGAGGCGCTCGCGAAGCGTTCGCCGGCGATCGCCAAGGCTCTGCTCAAGACCCCGTCGGGCCCGGTTGCCTTCACCCACGTTCGCGCCTTCCTGGCAGGGGATCATTTCGCCGAAAACCAAACGATCGTCGTGGAGCGGGGCGTGGTTACGCAGACCGGGGCCGCCGCACAGGTCAGCGTGCCGGCGGGCGCGCAGATCATCGACGGCAACGGAGGCACGCTCGTGCCGGGGCTGTGGGATTCCCATATGCATTTCCAGGACGATGCCAGCGGCCCCGCGCTCCTATCACTCGGTGTCACCTCGGTCCGCGATCCGGGCAACAACAATGCACTGACACTGGCGCGCGCCGCGCGCAGGGCGAGAGGCGAGCTGCTCAGCCCGCGGGTTTATCCGTCGGTGTTGATCGATGGCAAGGGTCCGAACACCGCGCAGGCGGCGAGCGTCGCCAACTCGCAAGATGAAGCGCTGGCCATCGCGGGAAAGGCCAAGTCCGAGGATTTCATCGCCATCAAACTGTATGGCACGTTCAATCCGGCCTGGGTGCGGGCCACGGCCGCGGAAGCGCATCGCCTGGGATTGCACGTTCACGGTCATCTCCCCTCGGGAATGCGCCCGAATCAGGCCATCGACGATGGCTACGACGAGATCACGCATATTTATTTCGTGATGATGCAAGCCATGCCCGACGATGTGGTGGCCCAGTCCAATGGGATGGCGAGATTTCTTGGGCCGGGCCGATACGCCAAGGATGTGAGGCTCGACGCCGAGCCGATGAAATCCCTGATCGCCAAGATGGCGCAGCGAAAAATCACCGTCGACCCGACCTTGGTCGTCGCCGAGAGCTTGTACGTACCGGAAAACGGCGATCTCTCACCGGCCTACGCGCCGTTTGTCGGCACTCTGCCGCCGGCGGTCGAACGCAGCTTTCGGCAAGGCGGCTTCGTGATGCCGCCCGGCGCGACTCGCGCGGACTTCAGAGCGAGCTTCGCTAAACTGAGCGAACTCGTCGGCGCTTTGCACAAGGCAGGGGTTCCCATCGTCGCTGGAACCGACGGTTCCGGAATGGAACTGGTGCGCGAACTCGAACTCTACGTCGCGGCAGGCTTCAGCCCGGCTGAAGCGCTGGCGAGTGCAACCATCGAGACCGCACACCTGGTCGGCGCGGACACTCGCACGGGCTCCATCGCGGTGGGCAAGGCCGCCGATCTTGTTCTGGTGGACGGCGACCCGTCGAAAAACATCGGCGACCTTCGCCACACGCGGATCGTGATGATGGATGGCAAGCTCATGGACGCCAACGCGCTGCGTGCCGCCGGCGGCTTTGCGGGCAAGCCGGCGTTCGTCGACTAGCTGGGCCTCTGGGCGGGAGGCCTATAGGCCGTCGATCGCCGTGCGCAGGGCGGCGGCATTCTGGGCTGCACTGCCCTCGATGCGGCGTACGAGGCGGCCGCCGGCATCGGCGATGAGGACGGTGGGTACGTCGTTCACTCGAAATGCCCGGAATACTTCGCCCGATGCGTCCAAGGTGAGCGGTATGGCCACCTTGTACTCGGATCGATACTGCCGCAAGTCTTCGGCGTTCGCCCAGAGACCGGATGCGATTCCGAGCCAGCGCAATCGCGGATCAGCGGCCAATGCGCTGAACTGCTCACGCGCGCTGCGGCAGGTGGCGGAGACTTGCGGCCGCGTGGTCGCGAGGTAGGACTCGCACCACGGCGACAAAAAGACCAGGACGGTGAGCTTTTGCTGCGCGGCGCCCCGTTGAAGCTCGAAGCGCCGGCCGTCGAGGGTGCGCAAGGACTGCTTGGGCAGCAGATCGCCGACTCCAATGGGAGGGGGATCGTTGTGCGCGATGGCGGCGCCATGTGCGTCGCGCGCGCCGGGGGAGGGCGCCGCCGTGCGCGCTGCCACCAACGCCGCATCGAGTTCCCGGTCGGCGAGATGGCCAACGTACTGTATTCGTCCGTCACGTCCGATGACGACGTGCGTGGGCGTGACCCTGAGATGGAAAGCTGCACCCAAGCTGCCGTCGTCGAATACGATGGGCATGGTGATGCCGAGCTTTTTGCGGTAGGTCTGGATGGCCTCGATGGAGTCGTTGAATCCGACATTGATGGCGATGACGGCCAGATCCGGTCCCGCCGTTTCATAAGCGTGCTCGAAATGCGGCATTTGTTGCCGGCAGGGCACGCACCAGGTCGCCCAAAACTTGATATACACGGCTTTCCTGCCGTAGAGAGCGCCGAGATCGATCACCTCGCCGTCGATGGTCTTGAGGTTGAGCCGAGGCGCGGGCGAGCCCAAGATCGCGCGGCCGGCCTGCTGCGCGCGTTGTTGGCCGGTTGCCTCCGCGAGCGCCGGCATGACGCCGGCCGAGAAGCACAACAAGGCGAGGCAGCATAGTGCTTTCAGGGTGATCACGGTCTCTCCCCCGATGAAGCGTCGCGCGATACGGGAGCGCCCTTGTTCTTCACGATGAACACCAGAATCTTCGCCGGTGCCGTCTTGCTTGCATTGGCCGAGACGAGGTGCACGTCGGTTGGAGCTTCGTAAAAGGTGTCTCCCTGCCGCAGCGTGACCGCGGGTTTGCCCGCGATCTGCATGGTGAGTTCTCCCTGCAGAACATACACGAAGACCTGGGCGTCATGCCGGTGCGGCAGGGAAGCGCCGCCGGGCAAATACTTCACCGTCAGCATCAGGAGTTCCTTGCGGTTGGCACCCACCAGGTCCTCGTCGATCAATTGCTTGACGACCGCGGGCGGCGGAGCGGGGTGAGTGTCAGCGTCGGCAGCGAGTGCGCAAAGCGGCCACAGAACGAGACCGGCCGCCAGCGTTGCCCGCTTTGAATGGTCGTCATTCATGGTTGATCTCATTGCTTGTCCTCGCTGTAACATACCCTCCTCAGTGGTATGCCAGAAGTACCACTCTCGAGGAATAGTATGGAACCATCTATGGCTCTGCCGATCAGCCTTCCGCAGCGCGGCTCGAGGCTGTTGCTGCGCGATCTGCACCGCCAGCTGCGCGCTGCCATCACCAACGGCCGGTTGCGGGCCGGAGCGCGCCTGCCGTCGACGCGCACGCTGGCGGCGACCTGCGGCGTCTCGCGAAATACGGCGGTCGCGGCCTATGAATTGCTGCTCAGCGAGGGCTATGTGGCTGCGCGGCGCGGCTCGGGAACCCGGGTTGCCGATTCGTTGCCTCTGCCTCCCAGGGCAAAGGGAACCGCCGGTGCTCCCGGAGACGACCGGCGGCTCAACCGTGTGTGGCGGGGACGCGCGCAGCCGCCCATGAATCAGGCTGCGGTACTGCCGTTCTCGTTTCAGATCGGCATTCCGGACGCGCGCAGCTTCCCTGTCGAGGTGTGGCGGCGCCTGTCCGGCCGAACGCTGCGCACCGTCCGGCTGCAGCCGGCGTTTCCAATCGACGCGCAGGGACAAGCGCCGCTGCGCAGGGAGATCGCGAGGTATGTCTCGTACACGCGCGCCGTATCCTGTGCAGCGGATGACGTCGTCGTCACCGCCGGCGCGCAGCAGGCGTTCGATCTGCTGGCGCGCGTCCTGGTCACGCGAGGCCGCACCACCGTGGCCGTGGAGGATCCCGGCTATCCGCCACTGCGCGCGACATTTCTAGCGGCCGGCGCGAAGGTGAGTGCCGTGGGGGTCGACGCCGAAGGGTTGGTCGTACAACAGCTGCCGCCGCAAGCGCGCGTGATCTGCGTGACGCCGTCCCATCAATTTCCCCTGGGCGGCGTCATGTCGGCGCGAAGGCGCAGCGAGCTTCTGGATTTTGCTCAGACACGCCGGGCAGTCATCGTCGAGGACGACTACGACGGCGAGTTTCGGTTCGGCGATCGGCCCTTGGATGCGCTGCAGACTCTGGACCGGGCCGCATCCGTTTTCTATGTCGGCACATTTTCCAAGAGCCTCCTGCCCGGCGTGCGTCTGGCCTATATCGTCGCGCCACCGTGGGCGCGTTCCGCGTTGATCGCCGCCAAGGCCGTGGCCGATGGGCACTGCTGCACTTTGATCCAGGACACCTTGGCGGCATTGATCGCGGAAGGACACCTGGCGCGGCACGTGCGCAAAATGCGGCAGATCTACGGAGGTCGCCGTGAGCGCCTGCTCAAGGGCCTGATGAGCGGTTGTGCGGAATGGCTCGATCCGATTCCGTCCGCCGCAGGATTGCATATTGCCGCCGCGTTCAAGAAGCCGGTTGACGAGGCGGCGCTGGTCGCCGAAGCACGCAAGCTCGGAGTCCGAATTCACGCCCTGGGCGTTCACTATACGCGCCGCCCGATCAAGCGCGGCTTGTTGTTCGGTTATGGCGCGATCGAGGAGAACGACATAGAGGAAGGGCTGACACGGCTCCGGCGCGCCTTGCGCCTCGTCAACGCGAAGTTGTAGATTGCGGGCTGCAGCGTATTTCTGCTTGGCACGAACTCTGAAGGGATATGATGAGAGCACCATCACCACCAAACGCGGTGCGCAGATTTATTACAATATGGTGAACGAAGATCTGTTGGGATTCCTGAAAACGTGAGTACAGAACGGCAAGGAGGGCGTCCTCTGCGTCCGGCGGGCGAGATCATCGTCACGCGGGTCAAGCCGACTGCCGTGCGCACCGCCTGCGTCACCGTATTGTTCGCCGATCTGCGCGGCTACACGGGGATGGCCGAGCGCCTTCCCGCGGCGCGCGTCATGCCCCTCTTGGATGAATTTTCGCGGACCCTCGCGGCCGCCACCGAGACGTACGGCGGCACGGTATTCCACATGGCGGGCGATGGAATCATGGCGGGATTCGGCGTCGAGGAGGGCGGCGGCAACGGAGCTCGCGAAGCCCTGGCCGCGGGCCACGCGATGCTGCAGGATTTCGCGCCCGTTGCGGCACGATGGCGCGGCGAGCTGTCGATCGAGGCGGGAATCGGCGTCGGACTGCATCTCGGAGAAGTGGCCGTCGGAGTGCTGGGACCGCCTCGCCACAGGGCGACCACGCTGGTCGGCGACACCGTCAATGTGGCCGCCCGGCTCTGTAGCCGGGCGCGAGCCGGTGAGGTTTTGTTTTCTTGTACGGTCGCTGCGGCCCTCGAGGGGACTGCTGCAGCGACGGCGGGCGCCGCCGTGGGGTCGACCCCGTTTCTGCAATTGCCACAATTCGAACTGCGAGGGCGGCGCCGGCCGATCGATATTTGGTGTGTTCCCGCCGCGCAGCGCCTCGCGCTGTAAGCGCACGTCGAAGCTGCTAAACTTTCTGGCTTCGAGCCCTCGTGGCGGAATCGGTAGACGCAACGGACTTAAAATCCGTTGGCCGTAAGGCCGTGCCGGTTCGAGTCCGGCCGAGGGCACCAGTATGGGCGCGCAAACGGCGCGCGGATCAGTGGTTTGGAATTGAGTAGATCTTGCCGCGGAAGGGCGGCTTGTCGAGCTGATCGAGCGCCGTCACGTAGACAGTCTTCTCGTCGGGGCTGAATGCCAAGTTGGGCACGCCGGGCGACGGGAGTGTGAGCTTGCGAAGCAGCTGTCCGTCGGCGTTGACCACGAAGATGGTACCGGCCAAGGGAGCGTGCACGTCGCGGGGATTCTGGCCGATGTAAATCTGGCCTTTCGAATCGATCTTGACGCCGTCCGGGTAGATATGGACGACATTGTTGGTCAGATCGTCAAGGTTCACGAATACGCGCCGGTCGGAGAGCGACGCACCCGGTCCGATCTTGAACTGGAGCAGCCGGTGTCCCTCGGTCTCCACGACGTACAGAATCTTGCCGTCTTTCGAGACGGCGAGACCGTTGGCGCTGTGCACGTCGCGGGCTTCCTGCGCGATCGTCCCATCCGCCGCGATGTAGAAGACCTTGCCGTTGATCACCGGCCCCGGATCTCCCGAGGCCGTAAAGTACATGCCGCCGCGGCCGTCAGCGGCAAAGTCGTTCGGTCCGACGAAAGGATTGCCGTCCTTGTCGCGCGTGTAGGCGGGGAGTTCCTTTCCGTCGGCTGACATGCGGCCGATCGTGCCGTTGTCGTAGCAGGTCACGACGAGATCACCACGGCCCGTGGGAGCGACGGCGGACGGCCCGCACCCCTTCTGCGACCAGAATATCGCGTTCTTCTTGCCGTCCCAGGTGGTCACGGTATTGCGGTCATACTCCACGTAGTACAGCTTACCGTGATCCCAGACAGGGCCTTCGGGAAAGTGCGCGTCGTCGTTCAACACCCTGACATCGTCGGCATGGGCGCGCGCAGGCAGAGTCAATGCAAAGAGTAGGCTGAGCAAAAATCTATTCAAAGGGCAGCTCCGCAAGCATCCGTACCTGGCTCAATCGTTTCACCAACGCAGCAAGCCGCAAGATCGGCCCGGCAATGGCCAGTGCCAGGAATGGCAGGTAATTAGCGACACCCAAGACTCCGCCTGGAAATGGCAGCTTGGCGAAGTCGGTCAAGAAGGCCAATCCTATGTATTCGACTCCGAGGGTTCGCACGGTACGCCAGACTCTTGGATTCAGTCTAACGGAAAGGCGCTTGATGGACAAAATCGCCAGCACGTAGGTCCAGATAGCGGCAATGCCGAAGAAGATGAGCGTTGACCGCGTGGGTGGATTGCCGGAGACATAGAGCCATGCAACGACGCCGAGGTGGGCCAGATGCGCCGATGCAAACGCCAGCCCGAAATCTCGGGCGCGGTGAGCGAGGGCCTGAAACCGCGAGCCGAACAGCGTAGCCAAGGCGCCGCCGGCGGATGCCAGCCAGAACAGAAGGAAGGACCAGCGCGCCGTTGCGCGTAGCGCCGTATCGACTCTCTCACCCGGTCCCCAGCCCATGCGTATGACAAGCACAATCACCAGGCCCACAAGAAATGACGCGGCCATCCATTCTCTTGTCGTCAGCCTGTTCATTGCTGGACATCCCTCAGCCCATAAACGGGTCGCTAGCCCAAGTATCGTACCCCCTAATTTTGACAACTACACTGCACATTCTTAGGCTACGGAGCCGAGGCGCGTGGCCCGATCGGATTCCCTGCCGGCATTCGCGTTAAGATTCTGGGGTCGCCGCGAACGCCGGAGCTTCTGATTTGTTTCGCTATTTCGAAAACCTCGTCTCGCCTTATCCGAACACGCCGCCGCCGCCGCTGCCTCACGGATTTTTCGCTTTTCTATGGGCCTGCGCCCGCGGTGTGCGGCGCTACATCGCGGCAATGACCTTGTTCACCGCCGTGATCGGAGTGTTCGAGGCCATGCTGTTCAGCGTGCTGGGCCACGTGGTCGACTGGCTGGCCAAGGTGGAGCCGTCGAGGCTGTGGACCGAACAGCGCGGTCATCTGGCGCTGCTGGCCGCGGTGCTCGCCGGCAGCATCATGTTGATCGGCCTCCAGAGCCTGCTCAAGCAGCAAACGCTCGCCGGCAATTTTGCGATGCGGCTGCGCTGGAACTTCCATCGCAACATGCTCGCTCAAAGCCTGAGCTTCTATCAGGACGAATTCGCCGGCCGGGTCGCGGCAAAGCTCATGCAGACCGCGCTCGCGGTCCGCGACACGTGGATGATCCTTGCGGACATCCTGGTCTTCGTGGTCATTTATTTCGTCACCATCGCACTGGTTGTCGGCAACTTCCATCTCTGGCTCCTGGCGCCGTTCATGGGATGGCTGGCCATCTATGCGGTG
>Ga0210406_10008449_pt1 | contig 10300 bp, 6 predicted proteins | sample IncBWC30MmetaG_FD_155454 | JGI IMG/M metagenome (GOLD analysis project Ga0210406, IMG submission 155454) | Forest soil microbial communities from Barre Woods Harvard Forest LTER site, Petersham, Massachusetts, United States - Inc-BW-C-30-M | ecosystem: Environmental > Terrestrial > Soil >... | reverse complement strand
CCTGGGTCGGATTGCTCTTCGGCACGATCATCAAACTCGTCTCGTCCGTGACGATGGTAGCGTTGTTCGGAGCGGCCTGGTGGTGGAATGGACGAGCGTAAGGCTGATGACCCTGTGATTCCGGCTCAATTCGGGTCAGTAGGAACTTTGTAATTTTATGGCGCGAGCCAGGGTCTTATCTTGGTAAACCCAACCGCCCTTGGATGATCGTATGAAAAACAACAGTGCCCTTCCATTCGCCCGATCCGCCTCCTTGTTTGCGGTCGGAACGCTGGCAACCCTCCTGATCAGTGGCGCCTTGGCTGCAACCGCCGTGGTCATACCGGTAGAGCGACAGCGATCGATCTTGAAGGACCCAGGCACTGCTGTCCTGGGTGTTGAAAATCCTCAGGTGACGGTGGTGGAATATTTCGACTACAACTGCCCCTATTGTCGCAAGTTGGCACCGAGCATCCATGCCCTTGTGGACAACGATCACAAGGTCGCCGTGGTTTTTAAGGAATGGCCCATATTTGGCGGCGTTTCCGTGTACGCAGCCCGCTCCGCTCTCGCATCGCAATGGCAGGGGAAGTACCTGGCGGCCCACGCCGCGTTGATCAGCGCTCCCCGCCTCTCGCAGGAGGCAGAAGTGGATCAGACCTTGCAGAAAGCCGGCATCAATGTCACGGAGCTGAAAAAGACTCTTGCGGCCCACGGCGCGCAGATCGATGCCATACTCGCCCGCAACGACTCCGAAGCGCATTTGCTCGGAATGCGCGGGACCCCGGGCCTTTTAGTTGGACGTGACGTGTCCACCGGCATCGGCGATCTCGCTGCTTTGCAAGCGGCCGTTGCAGAAGCGCGTTCTACGCACTAGGTTGCCGGGACATGATTCGACGGCGCGGCGCGTTTTAGGCGTTGTGCCAATCCTTGGCTCTCTACGTCTTATCGCCCGTGATCAAGCGAATGCCGCCGCCGAACTTGAGGTAGGACCAGAACCAGTTGAGAAGCGTCGCCACGCGATTTCTCACGCCCAGCATAAAGCCGATGTGCACCACTCCCCACAGCCACCAGGCAGGTGCGCCCCACAGATTGAAGACGCCAAAATCCGCCACGGCCGCTTTGCGACCGATGGTGGCGAGACTGCCGAGGTGTCGATAACGGAACGCAGGCAAAGGGACCCGGCCCTCGATCAGGGCGCGGATCTGCTTGGCCACGTACGCGCCGCCCTGTTTGGCGGCCGGAGCCAATCCGGGAACGGGCTGGCCATTCCATGCGTTGCAAACCATGGTGTCGCCGACGGCAAATACATTAGCCATCCCCGGCACGCGCAGGTCCGCGCCGACGATGATGCGACCCGCCCGATCGGACGGCGCCTTCAGCCAGATCGCGGCCGGCGATGCCGCGACGCCCGCCGCCCAAAGGATCGTGCGCGCCTCAATACGTTCGCTGTCGACCCCGACACCGTTTTCATCGATGTGATTGACGCGGCATTCGAGCCGGACTTCTACGCCCAAATTTTCCAATTCCCGCTGCGCAATTCGCGACAGGCGTTCCGGAAAACTCGGTAGCAGGCGCGGGCCCGCCTGTACAAGGATGACGCGAGCATTGGCTGGATCGAAGGTTCTGAAGTCCTGATTCAGTCCAAAGCGCGCCAATTCCGCGATGGCGCCGGCGAGCTCTACACCCGTTGGGCCGCCGCCGACGATCAGGAAGGTCAACAGCGCCGCCTTCTCCGGCTCATTCACGCTCTCCTCGGCGCGTTCGAAGGCGGTCAAGATTCGCCGGCGAACTTCGAGGGCGTCCTCAACATGTTTGAGCCCCGGCGCGTCCCGTGCCCACTCATCCTTGCCAAAGTAGCTGTGGGCGGCGCCGGTTGCCAGCACCAGGTAGTCGTACGGAATCTCACGGCGTTGCGTGAGCACCAGCCGTTTCTCCGTATCGATCCCGGTGACCGTACTCAACAACAGCCTCGTCGCGGGGGCGTCTCGGAAGATTTGCCGCGTCGGCACGGCGATGTCGCCCGGGGACAGCGCGGCAGTGGCAACCTGATACAGCAGCGGTTGAAATAGATGAAAGTTGTTTCGGTCGATCAGAGTGACTGCCGTCGCCCGGGGACAGCGCGGCAGTGGCGACCTGATACAGCAGCGGTTGAAATAGATGAAAGTTGTTTCGGTCGATCAGAGTGACCGCCGCGCGCGCGTCCCTGAGCGCTTGTGCGCAGCGCAGGCCGCCGAAACCCGCGCCGACAATCACTACTCGAGGCCAATTTCGCGAAGCCGCTTCATCGGCACCCCGACCGGGAAAAAGGCGGCGTTGCCACCGCTTCGCCAGCTCGTCGATCGCCAGCACGCCGCCCCCGTGTACGGCGAGTATGGCAAGGAGCATCAGTAGGTATATCGAATCGCTGAGCCGCGGATCGACTACCGAGTACGCGAATAGGCCGAGCAACAACAGCGATGCAACAGCCCGCGTACCAGCGCCTATCATCAGCGCAATGCCGCCCGCCAGTGCGCCTACTATCGGTATACGCATGGCGACGTCCAAGGGCAACCACTGTTCCCCGCCGACGCCCGGTGACAGCCTCGCGTTCGCGGATGCGCCGACTATGAGCGCCGCTCCCAGCCATAGGCGTAATGTCATCAGGTACCACGGCGTACCGAACGGCCTCAGCCATTGGGAAAATCGAATCATTCGCGGAATGAGTGGAATCGCACTGTCCGCCAGGCCGCGACGCAGGAGATGGTCCAGCGAAATGGGGCCGGCACCATGGATGACATACCAGCCAAATAGCGCGATCCAAAACAATTGCGTGTCGAAAGGCTCGAAACGGAATTGCGTGATGGCGGCGAGTATCAGTAGAGGCAACGACGCATAGCGCGTCATGAACCCCAGCGCCAGCAATATCGCGCAAATCAGGTTGGCACCGGTGCTCAAGTACTCCGATGCTATCGGTGCGAGCAGCGGAAAGGGATTCTGCTCATCGACCGGCGCCGCCGTCCAATGCATGATCTGCTGCACGCCGAAGAAGAAAAAGAGTCTTGCGATCCACAGACGAATCAATAATTCGACGTAGGGCCACGCGACTCTGTGGGCGAGCGCTTTGCAGAAGTTCGCGAGCGAGCGCACGAAGGCGATCCGTGCAAGCCAGAACCTCGACCATCCCATCGCTTCAACGGAGCGCGATTTATGTCCCATGCTCAGCAGACCGGCGATGCAGGGATTAAATGACACAACGCTGCATTCAGCGCCTCTTGCGACGCCTCAGTTGCGCAACCGCGCCCACATTGAGCACTGCCTCGCGGACGAACTCTTCCGCAACAAAAGCTATCGAGCGAAATACGCCGGGTGATCGAGATCGGCGATGAGCCCAGGCTGATCCGGTTTCCAGGCGAGCGCCGCGCGGGTGCGCGCGCTCGATGTCGGGGCGTCGATGCCTGCGAACATCGCGAACCAGCCGAAGTGCTCGGTGGCCTCTTCGCCTGACTTCGAGACCACGGGAATGTTCAGGCGGCGTCCGATCAACTCGGCTATCGCCTTGAGCGGCACGCCCTCCTCGGCAATGGCATGGAAGTGACCGGCCTCCCCGGCGCGCTCGAGCGCGAGCCGATAGACGCGCGCGGCATCGAGCCGGTGCACGGCCGGCCAGCGATTCCGCCCATCGCCGATGTAAGCGGACACGCCTTTCTCGCGCGCGATCTGGATGAGACGCGGAACGAACCCGTGATCGCCGTGGCCATGGACCGACGGAGCGAGCCGAATGGTCGATGCCCGAACGCCGCGTTCCGCCAACGCGGCCGTCGCCGCCTCCGACTTGCGCGGATAGGCGGGCGAGTTGAACGGCGGCACGTCCTCCTCGGTCGCCGTGCGGCCGGGAGCCAGGAGCGCCACACCGGAGGTCACGAGCAGCGGGCGGTCGGAGCCTTCGAACACGGCGCCGAGCGCTTCGATGGCGCGCCGATCCTCCGCGCAGTTTTCCGCGAATTTCGAAAAGTCGTGGTTGAAGGCGGTGTGGATCACGGCATCGGACTGGCTGGCACCGCTCCTGAGGCTGTCGATATCCGCGAGAGAACCGCGATGGATCTCGGCGCCCGCCGCAGCGAGAGCCTGCGCCCCCTTGTCCGAGCGGGCCAAGCCCAGCACGCGATGGCCCACGGCGATCAGGTCTTTGACGATAGCCGAGCCGACCCAACCGGTCGCTCCAGTGACAAATACGCGCATTGCAGAATCTCCACGGTGTTCGCTGCAGACAAATGTCTACCACCCGGGTATTCTAGTAAAGAAGTGACGTTATCATGGTATAACTACTAACAGGATGGATCAGGACATCGCGATTGAAACCCGGCTTGGGCTCTATCTGAAGGACCGGCGCGCGAAGCTCGACCCAGCCGCGTTCGGCTTTGCGCCGGACCGCCGCCGCACTCCGGGGCTGCGCCGAGAGGAAGTGGCCCAGCGGGCCAACATCAGTCCGACCTGGTACACCTGGCTTGAACAGGGGCGCGGCGGGGCGCCCTCGGCAAATGTGCTCGATCGGATCGCGCAGGCGCTGATGCTGACGGATGTCGAGCGTGAGCATCTCTTCTTGCTCGGCCTCGGGCGACCCCCCGAAGCGCGCTATCGGAAGGAAGAGGGCGTCACGCCACGGCTGCAGCGTGTGCTCGACGCACTTGAGCCGAGCCCCGCACTCATCAGGACCGCCGCCTGGGACGTGGTCGCCTGGAACCGGGCGGCGACCGTGCTGCTGACCGACTATGGATCCCTGCCACCGGAGCAGCGCAATATCCTGCGCTTCATCTTCCTGGATCCTCGCGTCCGCGCTGCCCAGTACGACTGGGAAAGCGTGGCGCGCTACGTGGTCGGCGCGTTCCGGGTGGACGCGGCGCGGGTCGGCGCGTTCCGGGTGGACGCGGCGCGCGCGGGAGCGGCGGCGGCGGTGCAACCTCTGGTCGATGAACTCTGCCGACTCAGCCCGGAGTTCAAGGCAATGTGGCAGGACAACGATGTTCGAAGCCATGGCGAGGCCGTCAAGCACATACGGCACCCCGTACTCGGCCCCATCGCCTTTGAATATTCGGCATTCGCGGTCGATGGCCGGCCGGATCTCAGCATGGTTGTCTACAATCCGGCCACGCCTGCCGATGCGGAAAAAATAGAATCGTTGTCTGCGACGCGCGCACTCGACGTAACCCGCGCTCGACCTTAAGTTTGGGCCGCGGGAGACGATAACCCGTTGGGAGATCAGGGACTTTTGCGAACTGATCGAAATTCGTGAACAAATCGTGGGCGATCCCAATCAGTTTGTGAATCCGTCTCGGAGTAGCGATGTCGAGGATTAGCAGTCACCCGGAGCGCCTGACAACGCCCCTGATCGCACGAGCGTTGCGCGTTTGCGTTGCCACGCTGCTGATTATGGTGAGCGTCTCGGCGCACGCCTTGGACCCGTCGTTGAAGCTGAGCCAGTACGTCATCGACAACTGGCAAATTCCGCAGGGGTTGCCGCAGAGCTCCGCGCAGGCAATTACCCGAACTCCGGACGGCTACCTGTGGGTGGGCACCCAGGAGGGTCTCGCGCGATTCGACGGCGTCCGCTTCGTCGTATTCGTTCATGGCAATGAACCGGCCATTCCCGACAAACACATCTCCGTGCTGTATGTCGATACCGCCGGCCGCCTGTGGATCGGCACCCGCGCCGGCATTGCGGTATACGAGCACGGCCACTTTAAAGCCTTGAATGTCGTGCCCGCGCTGGCACACGCGTATGTTCGTGCGATCGCGCCGGGAAAGCAGGGCCGCATATGGGTGGGCACCGAGAGCGGTCTGTTCGGTATCGGCGCTGGAACCGCCGTGTCGTTCGATTCGACCGACGGGCTGCGGGACGGCCGGATACGAGCGCTACTGGAAGATCGTGACGGCGTTTTGTGGGTGGGCACAGCGGGTGGTTCGCAACGATTCGATGGGAACCGCTTCGAGACTCTGAACTTCGGCGGCGCGGCCACCGAGCAAATTACGGCCCTGCATCAGGACATTCAGGGCACGGTTTGGCTGGGAACCGATCATGGATCCCTTTACCGCTTCGCGGAAGGCCGCTTTACGCTGGCGGCGGGGGCCGGGCGCTTGGGTTCCAGCGTCCAAGCCTTGACCAGCGATCACAATGGAAATTTGTGGATCGCGACCCATGGGGTCGGCCTGGTGCGTTGGCGCGATGGAAACTTCAGCGTGCTCGGCACCAATCAGTTTGCCTCGACCGAGTTGAGCGCGCTGTTCGAGGATGACGAAGGAAGTCTCTGGGTCGGCAGCGGCGACGAGGGCTTGCTGCGACTCCGAAACGGCAAATTCTTTTCCGCGGGCGAGCCGGAAGGACTGCAAGGCAACATGGCGTGGACCATTACGCCGCGGCGCAGTGGTGGTGTGTGGGTGGGGTCGGACGGTGGGCTCAGCAGTTACGTCGACGGATCGTTTCAGCACATTGCCGCCCCCAATGGTAAGGACAACATTCGGGTCCGCGCGGTTGTCGAGGATCAGGCACATGCCCTCTGGGTTGGCACCCAGGGCGCGGGCGCGTATCGAATCGATCAACACGGGACCACCGTGTTCGATCAATCCCATGGACTTGCGGGAAACAATGTGAGCGCAATTCTGGAGGATCGGCAGGGGCGCTTGTGGATCGGCAGCAATCAAGGGCTCGATCTCATTGATCAAGGAAATATCAGCTCGCAACAGTCCTTGCTGCCGGGCTCAAACCGCAGCGCCGTGCGCCTGATTTATGAAGATTTGCGCGGCAAGCTCTGGGTCGCCACTGAAACGCGCGGTCTGTTCGTCATCGGTCCCGACGGGACCCAGCATTTCGGCGCGGCGGATGGTTTGCCGAGCGATTGGGTCATTGCCATCCACGAAGATGAACGCGGCACCATTTGGCTCGGCACCACGGATGGAATGGCCGTGTGGCGCGATGGCAAGATGATCTCGCTGGCGCAGTTCGGCGGCCCGCTGCGCGAAACCATTCTCCAAATCTTGGAAGACAAGTCGCACCGATTTTGGCTGACGAGCAACAAGGGATTGATATCCGTGCCGCGCGCCGATCTCGACGCACTGGCGGACGGCGCGAAGAGAGCCCCGGACTTCAAGATCTACGACCTGGAAGTCGGCCTGCGCAGCGCGGAGTTCGCGGGCGGCAACACGTCGGCCGGCTGCCAAACAGCCGATGGCATGCTGTGGTTCCCGAGCATTCGCGGGATCGTGAGAGTGGATCCCGACCATATTCGATTCAACGCCGTGCCGCCGGTCGTGCACATTGAACGGGTTTCGGTCGACGGCGTGCCCTTGAACTTGAGCGGCGCGATCGACGTGCAGCCGGGCCGCGAGAAATGGGAATTTCAGTACACCGCATCGAGCTTGCTGGTGCCCCAGCGCACCAGCTTCAAGTACCGCCTCGAGGGATTCGACAAGGGTTGGATCGAGGCCGGCAACCGAAGAACCGCCTACTACACGCATCTGCCGCCCGGCAGCTACACCTTTCAAGTGACGGCCGCGAACAACGACGGGGTCGCCAGCACACATGCTGCCGAACTGCGCTTCAGGCTCGAGCCGCCCTTTTTTCAGACCTGGTGGTTTCGGTTGCTGGCAATCTTGAGCGTTCTCGCCGCGGTCGCGGCGCTGTACCGCCTTCGCGTCGGGCACTTGAGAAGGTTGGCCGTGGCGCTTGCGCAGCAGGTCGCCCACCGGACCCATGACCTCGAGCAGGCGAACGCAGAGCTGCTTCAGGCCAAGGATCGGGCCGAGCTGGCAGTCGTGGCGAAGTCGCAGTTCCTGGCCAATATGAGCCATGAAATTCGCACGCCGATGAACGGCGTGATCGGCATGTCCGAGCTGCTGCTGGATACCCGCCTCGATCGAACGCAGCGCGACTACACCGAAACCATCCGCGCCAGCGCCGGCGGACTGCTGACCATCATCAACGACATCCTCGATTTCTCCAAGATCGAAGCCGGCAAGGTTGATCTGGAGCAAATCGACATGGACTTGTGCGGCACCGTCGATGATGTTGCGCATTTACTCTCGGTGCAGGCGCATGCCAAGAAGCTCGAGTTGATCACCAACGTCGATCCTTTGCTGCCCGCCTATGTGATCGGCGATCCCGGCAGACTACGGCAGATATTGCTCAATCTCGGCGCCAACGCCATCAAGTTCACGCCCAAGGGCGAGATCACGATCAGCCTGCGGCTCGCCGGCAACGATGCACAAGGATGTCTGATCCGCTGCGAGGTGAGCGACACCGGAATGGGCATCCCCGCGCATCGCGTGGGGGCGCTGTTCCAGCCGTTCTCGCAAATCGATGCGTCAACGACCCGGCATTTCGGCGGTACGGGTCTCGGACTCTCCATCGTGCGTCGTCTCGTTGAACTGATGCAGGGAGAGGTCGGCGTCGACAGCCGCGAGGGTGCAGGTTCGACCTTCTGGTTTACCGCGCGCTTCGGTAAATCCGACCGCCGGCGGCTGAGTCCGCACCCTGAGCTGGAAGTACTCAACAATTGCCGAGCACTCATCGTCGATGACAACGCGACGAATCGAAAAGTACTGCGTCTGCAGCTGGCGCGGCTCGGCATCGAAACGCGCAGCGTCGATTCCGCGAAAGCAGCGCTCAAGGAACTCGCGGATGCCTGCGATCGGCAGCAACGCTTCGATATCGCGGTGCTGGACTACATGATGCCGGAATGCGACGGTCTGGAGCTGGCGCGGCAAATCGTCGCCGATGGGCGCTTCCAGGCGATGCGTCTGGTGCTGCTCACTTCGGCCCAAGCCGTTCGAGCCGGTGCCGACATCGCGGCCCTGGGCTTTGCCGCCTACTTACTGAAGCCGGTCTCCAATCGAGAACTGCACGAAACGCTTCACCGCGTGATGTCCGCGGAATCGCCCCAATGGCACGGTACGACACAGACCATCGTGATCGCTGAACCCAGGACCGCTTCGTTGATGAGCGGATATGTGCTGCTGGCGGACGACAACCGGGTCAACCAGAAGGTGGCCCTCGGTGCATTACAACGAATGGGCCTCAAGGTGGAGGTCGCGAACAACGGCGAAGAGGCAGTGGCGGCCTGGGCGGCGGGGAATTTCGACCTGATATTGATGGATTGCCAAATGCCGGTCATGGATGGCTATCAAGCCGCCCGCGAGATCCGCGCGCGTGAGACGGGCGCGCTTCGAATTCCGATCATTGCGCTCACCGCCGACGCCATGAAGGGGACGGAACAGCTATGCCGCGAATCCGGCATGGATGATTATCTGACCAAGCCGATCGATCGCGACCGCTTGAGCGAAGTGATCAACCGCTATCTGTCGCCCTCTGAAGGGTCCCCTATTGACCCCGTCGATTGGGAGCGCGTCATGCTCACCGCGGGCAATGATCGCGAATTTGCGAGCGAACTCGTGCAGCTCTTCATCGGCTCACCGCGGGCAATGATCGCGAATTTGCGAGCGAACTCGTGCAGCTCTTCATCGAGTCGGGCGATACGGTGCTCAAGGAAATCAGCGACGCCCTCGAACGCGGCGATATGGCGGCCCTCGGTCGCGCGGCACACTCGCTGAAGGGCTCGAGCGCAAATATGTGTGCGAGCCCCACCAGTGCGGCCGCCGCTCGACTGGAGTCCGCCGCGCGCGCGGGCGCCACCGCGGATGTCGCGAAACTCGAAATCGGATGTCGCGAAACTCGAAATACAATTGCGCGCGGAGACGCGCCGGGCAATGGAGTATCTGCGGGCTCGCCAGGGATGAGCCGATGCAATTCGGCCGTCGCGACGTCGCTCGTGGCCGACACGGACTCGGGTTCGCGGTAGGCCTTTTCCTACAACGCGCCGCACGTCGGTTGCCGTAAAAAAAAGTTCACGCGCCGCACCGACGAAAGGTTACGCGCCTGCAATTCTTGAGGAGTAGCTTCCGAGGCAGCTGATATCAACTGCATCAAGGAGACCAAGCTATGCTTCAGAAGAGATTGAATGAATGGTGCGAAAAGTTCGCCGCATGCGCAGCCGCAACGGCGATCTCTGCCATGGGGGTTTCGGCGGTGGCTCAGGCGGCCGATTCCGCCGGCGCCGTCGACGCAATTCGGACCGCGAGCCCCATCAAGCATGTGATCATCATTGTCGGCGAAAATCGCAGTTTCGACCATTTGTTCGCGACCTATGTGCCGAAGCGTGGCGACGAGAGGATTCAAAACCTCCTGTCCGAGAAGATCGTCAACGCGGACGGAACTCCCGGCCCGAGATTTGCCAAGGCGCATCAGTTTCAAATCACCGCCGCACCGAACGGCGGACACTTCTTCAGCAGC
>Ga0210406_10008448_pt1 | contig 10301 bp, 9 predicted proteins | sample IncBWC30MmetaG_FD_155454 | JGI IMG/M metagenome (GOLD analysis project Ga0210406, IMG submission 155454) | Forest soil microbial communities from Barre Woods Harvard Forest LTER site, Petersham, Massachusetts, United States - Inc-BW-C-30-M | ecosystem: Environmental > Terrestrial > Soil >... | reverse complement strand
CGAGCCAGTGGACGCGCCCCGCCGGGAGCTATGGCCAGAAGTTGGTGACGGCGTGACGGGGTAAGGCGGCGTATCGTGGTGGTGTTCAACGCCTCCACTTCTCCAATGAAGGAGTGATACGCCGTGTCCGACACTAACGTCATCAAGCTCGCCCAGCCAGGGGTCTTCACCGATTCTCTGACAGAGGTGCTACGCAGCGGGGCGCGTGCGCTGCTGACCCAGGCGGTCGAGGCGGAGGTTGCTGAGTTTCTCGCAAAGCATGCCGATCTGAAGACCGAGACGGGCCAGCGGCGCGTGGTGCGCCATGGCCACCTTCCAGAGCGCGAGATCATGACCGGTATCGGGCCAGTCGCCATTCGCCAGCCGCGTGTGCGTGACCGCGCAGCCGCCGAAGGCGAGCGTATCTGGTACTCGCCCTCGATCGTACCGCCCTACGCGCGGCGCTCGAAGAGCCTTGAGGTGCTGATCCCTATCCTCTACCTGAAGGGCATCTCAACCGGAGACTTTGAGGAGGCGCTAGCCGCTCTCGTCGGCAAGGACGCCCCTGGTTTATCGGCGTCGACCATCGCCCGCCTCAAGGAGGCGTGGAGCGAGGAGCATGCGCGCTGGCAGAAGCGTGATCTGTCAGCAAAGCGCTACGTCTATTGCTGGGCCGACGGCATCCATTTGGAGGCCCGGCTCGAGGAGCAGGCGCAGTGCATCCTGGTCATCATCGGCGCGACGCCTGAAGGTAGGAAGGAGCTTGTCGGCTTCACCGATGGCATTCGCGAGAGCTCACAATCGTGGCGTGATCTGCTGCTCGATTTGAAGCGTCGCGGGCTGACAACGGCGCCGCAGATTGCGGTCGCCGATGGCGCGCTCGGGTTCTGGAAGGCGCTCGGCGAGGTGTGGCCGACAACCCGCGAGCAACGCTGCTGGGTGCACAAGACCGCCAACATCTTGAACAAGATGCCGAAGAGCCTGCACACCAAGGCCAAGCGTTCGCTGCAGGAGATCTGGATGGCCGAGACCAAGAAGGATGCCGTTAAGGCATTGGAAGCCTTTGTCGAAACCTATCAGGTCAAATACAAGAGAGCGACCGATTGCCTGATCAAGGACCGCGATGCGCTGCTGGCGTTCTACGACTTTCCGGCCGAGCACTGGAAGCACTTACGAACGACGAACCCCATTGAAAGCACTTTTGCGACCGTCCGGCACCGCACCATCCGGTCAAAAGGCTGTCTGTCGAACAAGACCGCGCTAGCAATGGTCTTCAAGCTGGCCGAGGGCGCCCAGAAGAGTTGGCGCCGGATCGACGGCCACAATCAGTTGCCAAAACTGATCCAGGGTGTGAAGTTCGCTGATGCGATCGAGGTCATCGGCAATTCTGCCGTCCCTCAAGCCCAAGCCGCCGCCTGATCCTCAGGCCGTCACCAAATTTCGGCGATAGCTCTACCAATCGTGATGCCATCTCAAATGCTCCGGTATGCGCGCCGGCTCGCGTTCGGCGCTTGCGTTCAATCGATCGAGCACGATGGTGGTGCGCGCCGCGACCCGCATCAGATCCGATGCAGCTTGGCGAAGCCGGTCTCGGCATCCGGCGACCCCCCCCGCGAGGGCAGCGTCGAAGCTCGAGCGAAATGCCGCGATGGCGGCCTCGGCGCGGCCATGAAGCTCATGATCCAGACCGGCGGTGAATGCCGAATTTCGACCGGCAGCTCGTGGTGGCGGAGCGGGCTGGCTTCGCTGGCTGAGCATTGGAGTGAGCGGTTCGCGTGGCGGGCGAGGCTCGAGCGGCGGTCCAGCGGCTGGCTTAACTCCGCTCGGAATCAATCGCGATATTCCATTCTCTTCGTCGCGCTGTTCGACGGCGCGCGGCGGTTCCGGTCCTGTCGATGTTCGCGGTTTGCCAGGGAAGGTTATCGCCGAATCCGATCTTCCGTTGACCCTGTGCTCGGGGTTCGACGCGGCGTGCTGCTTACTTCGCTTGAGGATGTAATGAACAGCCGGCGGGGTGCAGCCGTAACTCTGGGCAATCCTGGTTATTGACTCGCCCTTTGCATACCGTGCCGCAATGGCGCTCCATTCGCCTTGCGGAATTTTGGACATCTCTACTCCTGCTTTGTCAGAGGCCTCTGCGCATCTTTCAAGGGACCTCGCTATCGCCCGAGAGGCACCGCCAAACTTCCGGCTTTGCGGCCGCAAACGCCGCCGACATCAAATGGGCGTGCCGAAAGGTGCTCAACGCGAAATAGTCATATTCTTAACCATTTCAAGATAGCGTCGGGGGTTACACAAGATCGTCGAATGGTTTCGTTGCTGCACTGCAAGTCTCGTAAATCGACAAGGGCTCGGTCGTTTTTTGAAAATTGACTTGATCCGCGTTGCCGCGGGTGGGCGCTGGAACCGGTAATCGGTTAAGACGAGGCGGGGATGCCCCGCGTGTCGTAACTGGGCCGTCCGGTCCCATATACAGCCTGTTGCAGTGCCGCGCCGGTCCCGGGCATCGACGGGTGCGCATCAATCACTTTTAGCCAGATGTTAGATGATGGAGGGCATCATGAACGAAGTGCGGGTCGGAACGCGGCTCTGCCAAACCAAGCCGGCCCGGTCATGAAAGCTCTTTCGATGCTCGCTCTCGTCTCGCAGCCCTCGCCCCGAATGAGATCGATCGTCCTTTCGTTTGGGGTCGTCGCGTCGGCGATGGGTTGCACTCAGGCAGATCGGTTTTACGCGGCGGGCGGCGGCTCGCCGGAACCGAGCTTTGCGCCGATCGTGCAGGAAGTCATGCCTGCGGTAGTCAATGTGTCGGCTGTCCAGAGGGTGAGTAAGGCGGCGGTCGACCGGGAGGGGACGCAAGCCGGCCGCGTCGAAGATCGGGTTGCCCTGAGCGGGCTCCCGCCGTCGGTGGTCGACGAATTGCTGCGCCGCTTCCTCGACGGGCGCCGCCGTAAAAGCGAGCCCGACCCGAAGGTCGCCAGTGTGGCACTAGGCTCCGGATTCATCATCGACCCGAGCGGGTATGTCGTCACCGATGATCATGTCGTCGAAAATGCCGAAGCGGTGACGGTCGTTGTTCAGGACGCGACCGAGTACCCGGCTCGGATCGTCGGACGCGACCCGCTGACCGATATCGCCTTGCTCAAGATCGACGGGGCGAGGCCACTGCCGAATATCCGTTGGGGCGACAGCGACGCGGCTCGGGTGGGAGACTGGGTGCTCGCGATCGGCAGCCCGTTCGGCCTCGACAACACGGTCAGCAGCGGCATCATTTCCGGGCGCGGACGTGACATTCACGCCGGTCCGTACGACGATTTTCTGCAGATCGATGCAGCGATGAATCGCGGCAATTCCGGCGGCCCGACCTTCGACCTCAAAGGTAATGTCATCGGCATCAACACGGCCATCTATTCTCCCAATGGCGGATCCGTCGGCATCGGTTTTGCGATACCAGCGAACCGAGCCAAGCCCGTGGTCGAGCAGCTGAAGGAGCACCGCAAGGTGGCGCGCGGCTGGCTCGGTGTCCAAATCCAGCCCGTGACTGCCGAGGTCGCCCGAAATGTGGGGCTAGCAAATCTCGCCGGTGCGCTCGTGGCCAAGGTGGGCGCCGACAGTCCCGCCGCGGCAGCCGGGTTTGAGCAAGGCGATGTCATTCTGTCGATCAACGGGCAAGAGATCAGACGAATGCACGACCTACCATTGGTCATCGCCGAGACGCCTATCGGCCGGATCGCGCTGGTTACGGTGTGGCGCCGAAACGCTGCGCGGGCCCTGCAGCCAGTAATCGGCGAAATGCCGATGAACCCGATCGTTGCGGAGTTGAGCCAAGACAAAGCCGGAAGCCGAAGATCGGCGGGGGCGGTCACCGCGCCCATATCGGTCTCGGCCTCGTCGCCGGCGATCTGACCCTGGGTGAGCGGGCGCCGCCCCGGTGTTGAAGCAAGAAATAATCGACGCTAAGTTGGTCGCGTGTCAGACGCCCGCTGCCGCGGTTCGCCAGGGAGGAAATCAATGCCGGACCATGTCTATCGTATCATCGAAGTCGCAGGCTCGTCGGAGAACAGCATCGAGGACGCGATCAAGAACGCGGTAAGCCGGGCTTCCCGCACCTTGCGTCAGGTAGGCTGGTTCGAAGTTCTGCAGACCCGCGGCCACGTCGAAGAGGGCAAAGTCGCGCATTTCCAAGTCATTCTCAAAGTCGGGTTTACCCTCGAAGATTGTTGAACTTTCCTAGGTGCGGCGGCGATCAGCCGCTGCGCTTCGTCGCAAATAGGACGAGGAAGCCGGCGACCCCGGCGACCGCTCCAGCTGACCAGAAGGTCGCTCTAAAGCCGGTCAAGAAAGCCGCTGCGGGCATATTTCCGCCGGCCAGCTGCATTGCTTCGATCGTGTGGAATATGAGGGTCAGGAGCGTCGCCCCGGTGACGACTCCGACCGAGCGGCTCAGCATTGCGATGCTGCCGGCTACTCCGCGGTGGTGCCGCGGCAAGGTCCGCATGATGATGTCCATGTAAGCGACTTGGAACAAGCCGACACCAAAGCCTTGCAGCACCAGGGTGCTCAAGATCGTGATAGCTTGTCCGGCGGCGCCGGGCTGCCAGCCGCCAATCAGCACCAGACCCGCCGCGCAGAGTGAGGCGCCGAGAACGGCGACCCGGCCCGCGGGGACGCGCTCTATGGCCCATCCCGCCAGCGGGGAGGCGACGAGACTGCCGACAAAAGAGGCGCCGAGAACGCCGCCCGTTGTTATCGCCGACAGCCCAGTGAGGCGCACGAGGTAGTAGGGGCCCAGCAAGAGAACCGAAAAGCTCGTCAGATAAATCAGCACACTTGCAATATTGAGCCCAGCGAAGCCGCCGGTTCGGAACAATCCAAGATTGACGATCGGTTGGGCGACTCGTCTTTCCCAGTGGAAAAAACCCAAAAGACAGGTGGTGGCTGTCGCCAGCAGCAGGGTCGCGAGAAACTCCTGTCCTCGCAGCTGTTGAAGCCGGTTGAGGGTCAGCAAAAGCGTGCTGATGCCGAGCGCGAGCAGAATGGCGCCGACGATGTCGACCTGCTCTCGCAGGGCCGGCCGAGACGTCGTCTGCGTTTCTGCCGGGTACAGGAGCGCAATCAGCGCGAGCGGGGCGCGAAACCAGAATACTGCCGGCCAACCCCAGAATTGGACGAGCAGGCCCCCGAGCAGCGGCCCGGCGGCAGAGCCGATCGCATACATTAACGTGAACATGCCGACCGCGCGGCTGCGCCTGTCTTCGGGAAACATCCCGGTCACCAGCGCCGGAGCGCAGCTGACGATCAACGAAGCACCGATCCCTTGCAGAAATCGGCAGAGGAGCAGCCAGCCATAGTTCGGCGCTGCCGCGCAAAGCAGGTATGCGACACTGCTCCACAGGAGCCCGATGCGGAACACGCGGCCGTGGCTCCAGATGTCGCCGACCCGCCCGAAGGCGAGCATCAGGCTGGAGTAGGTCAGTACGTAGCAGATGACCACCCACTGGATCATCTCGACCGGCAGACCGAAGCTGCCGGTAATCTCGGGAAAGGCGATGTTGACCGCCGTGTCGAGCGGAACGACGGATGTCCCCACACCGACCAGGACGAGCCGCAAGACCTGACGCGGCATCATCGGTGCTCGGGGAGCGCCGTTCGGCACCGTGCGGTGTATCATCCCCAGGATGTCGCAAACGGAACAATTGACTGGAATCGGATTCGCGCTCGCCGTTCACGGCGGGGCGGGGACGATCCCGCGAGACGAGGCCAAGCTTTCCCGGACGGCGTCATACCATGATGGCCTGCGCCGCGCCTTGATGGCGGGCCGCGACATTCTCGGCACAGGCGGCAGCGCCCTCGAGGCCGTGACCGAAGCCGTCGCCGCGCTCGAAGACGACCCTTTGTTCAATGCCGGCCGCGGCAGCGTGTTCACCCGTGCCGGGACGCAGGAGATGGACGCCTGCGTCATGGATGGCACGAACCGCCGGGCGGGCGCGGTGGCGGGCGTCTTCGGACCCCGCAACCCGGTGCGGGCCGCCCGCGCCGTGATGGAGCGGTCGCGCCATGTGCTGCTGATCGGCGCGGGGGCACTCGCCTTTTGCCGCGAGAACGGCGTCGCGTTCTGCGAGCCCGACTATTTCCGCACCGAAGCACGTCGGCGGGAACTGCAGCGCGCGCTCGAACATCCGGGCCGAGAGCCGCCGCAGTACGGCACCGTGGGCGCGGTCGCCAGAGACTGCCGCGGCAATCTCGCCGCCGCTACCTCGACCGGCGGAATGACGGGAAAAGCGCCCGGCCGGGTCGGCGACACCCCGATTATCGGCGCCGGCACCTATGCCGACAACGCGACCTGCGCGGTCTCGGCGACGGGTCATGGCGAATTCTTCATCCGGCACGTCGCCGCCTTCGCGATTGCCGCGCGCCTCCGCCACGGCGGTCAATCCCTGGACCAAGCGGCGCGGGCGGTCATCGACGAGTTGACGGCCGCCGGCGGCTCCGGTGGCGTCGTCGGGGTCGACCATGCCGGCGCCCTCGCCTTGCCGTTCAGCACCGCCGGGATGTATCGCGGCTATGTACGGGACGGCGGGGCGATCCACACCGCGATTTACGACGAGCCTTTTCGATCGGAATAGGGGAGGGCATGGTGTTCGGGCTCATCGCACGTCCCAGGCCGCCTGCAATGCCGCCGCGATGTCGTCGAGCGCCGGCTGTGCCGCCTCGATGATCTTTCCCATGGTCAGGAAGCCGTGGATCTGGTCCGGAAAGTGCCACAACTGCACCGCGACGCCGGCCTCTTGTAGCCGGTGGGCATAAGCTTGGCCCTCGTCGCAAAGCACGTCGTTGCCGGCCGTCAGGACCAGCGCGGGCGCCACGCCGGAGAGATCGCCGGCCCGCAAGGGTGAGGCGCGCCAATCATCGACATCGGCGGGCCCGCGCAGGTATTGGTCGTAAAACCACTTCATCGTCGGCCGGGTCAGCAGATAGCCCTCGGCGAAGCGGTCGTGGGAGGCATGCGTCATGCCGCACTCGACGGCCGGGTACAGTAAGGCCTGACAACGCAGCTTCGGCGCTCCCCGATCACGCGCAATGAGGCTGATCACCGCTGCGAGGTTGCCGCCGGCGCTGTCGCCGCCGACCGCCAGGCGCTCGCGGTCGATGCCGAGGGCTGCGGCCTCCTGCACGATCCATGAAGTCGCGTCAAAGCAATCCTCGACCGCTGCCGGAAATTTATGTTCGGGAGCGAGGCGGTAATCGACCGCGACGACGATGCACTGCGCCGCATTGGCGAGATGGCGGCAGAGGCTGTCATGGGTGTCGAGGTCGCCGATGACCCATCCGCCGCCATGGAAGTAGACGAGGGCGGGAAGGGTGTCGCCGGGCGTCGTCCCCGCGCCGCGATAGAGCCGCAACGGGATGGCCGCGCCGGCCGGCCCCGGTGCGGAGAGTCCGAGAATTTCGGCAACCGCCGGCGGATCGAGCGCCAGCACCTCGCGCGCCGCGAGAAACAGTTCACGCGCCTCGGGCGCGCTCAACGTCTCGTAGGGTGGCCGTCCGGACAGCCGCACCATCTCGAGAACACGCTCGGCATCGCGATCGAGCGCCATCAAGGGGCTCCTCTCGGAAAGGATCGACCCTGTCACTTTAAGGATCGACCCTGTCATTTTAAAGATTGGGTGCTGCCGCACACCAGACCCTCTTGCGGCAGACGCAGAAAAGCCCCGGTCGGGGAAGACCGGGGCTTCTGCGGCCTGCCGGTGTGCCGGTCCAACAGGCCAATCCGCATCGTTGGGGGACATAACGATGCCGCCATCAGAATGCCGATATTCTACCGAAAAAGCAATTCCAAATCGACCAAATTAACTACGAATTGGGTACACCTCACAATCCGAGCATTCGCGGCAGCCATAATGAGACGGTCGGGATGTAGGTGACCAGCATCAGCACGAGGAACATCACCCCGTAGAACGGCCAGATCTCGCGCACGACCTGCTCGATCGTCACCCGGCCCACGGCGCAGCCGACAAAGAGGATCGCGCCGACCGGCGGGTGGCACAATCCGATGCCGAGATTGAGCAGCATGATCATGCCGAAATGCACCGGATCGACCCCGAACTTCATGACGACGGGGAGCAGGATCGGCGTGACGATCAGGATCGACGGCGCCATGTCCAACAGGCAGCCGAGCACGAGCAGCAGGATGTTGATCAGGAAGAGGATCACGTTCTTGTCGCTCGACAGGGTCAGCAGCAACGCCGTGACCCGCGCCGGCACCTGCATCAGCGCCATCACGTAGCCGACGCCCGACGCGAAGGCGATCAGGGTCATCACCATCGCTACCGTGCGCATCGTGCGGTGGATCAGCTCCGGCAAGTCGCGCCAGCGATAGTCGCGATAGATGAACATCGTCACGAAGAAGGCCCAGATGCAGGCGACGGCGCCGGCCTCGATCGCGGTGAACACGCCACCCAAGATGCCGCCGAGGATGATTGCCAAGGTTACCAGGCCCCAGAGCGCGTCGACGGCGATCTTGACGGCCGCGCGCAACGGCACCGTCTCGCCGCGCGGGTGACCGTTGCGGTAGGCGAGCACCAGGCACAGCACGACCAGCGAGGCGCCGAGCAGCAGGCCCGGCATTACCCCGGCCATGAACAGGCTGATGATCGAAATCGTGCCGCCGGTGGCGAGGGAGTAGATCACCGCGTTGTGGCTCGGCGGCACGAGCAGTGCCTGAACCGAGGCGCTGATCGTCACATTGGTTGCAAAGACGCGCGGAAATCCGGCCCTTTCCATCTGCGGGATCATCACCGACCCGATCGCCGAGGTGTCGGCCACCGCCGAACCGGAAATGCCGCTGAGGAACGTCGTCGCGAGGACGTTGACCGCTGACAACCCGCCGCGGATGCGGACCAGCCCGACCAGCACATTGGCGAAGGCCACGAGCCGGCGCGCCATGCCGCCTTCGGCCATGATTGCGCCGGCCAGCACAAAGAACGGGATCGTCAGCATCGCGAATTTGCTGACCCCGCTCGACACTTGAAGCATTACCGCCTCGAGCGGGATGCCGATCCAATAGGCGCCGGCAAGCGCGCCAAGACCGAGCGCATAGGCGATCGGCACGCCGAGCGCAAAGCAGACGAGGAGGGTCCCGACGACGATCAGGATTTCCATCTGGCGGTTCGCTCTGCGTCAGTGCGGAGCAGGTTCGCCGGCCTGTGGCGGGCGTCCGATCAGCAGGCGCTCGGCGACGAAGAGCAAGGTGACGGCGCCGCCAACCGGGATTGGGAGGTAGGTGAGCCCGACCGACAATGCGGGAAACTCGGCGATCGACTGGTGCCAGGTCGTGCCGACCAGTCGTGCACCCCAGACCACCATGAACAAGCCGATCAGTGCGACCAGCCCTTCGGCGAATGGTTCGACGATCCGCCGCACTGACGGGGACAGGGCCCGCACCAACACCGAGACGCTCATATGTGTGCCGGCGCGATAGCACGCCGCCGAGCCGAAAAATGTCAGGACGATCGTCAATAAAATCGCCATCGGTTCGGGCCAGGACGCCGCGCTGTTCAGCACATAGCGGGTAAAGACGCCCCACGGGATCACCGCCGAGATCAGCACCAAGGCCCCGCCGGCGACGATGACGCAGAAGCGATAGAGCGCGTCCATCGCTGCGCGTACGCACAATTTCTTCGCCAACCGATCCGAAAGCATTTTGGCTGGAATTTCGGTCAAACCGTCATTCCCGCGAAAGCGGGAATCCAGGGCCACAGGACAACGGCTGTGACCCCCTATTCAAGCCAGGGGCAGGCTCTGGACCCCCGCTTTCGCGGGGGTGACGAAAGACGATCGGCTGATGCATACAGATTAATTTACCGCCTGAATGCGCTTGATCAGTTCGCTGTATTTGGCGCCGTACTTATCCCAGACCGGCTTCACCGCCGCTTCGAAGGGCGCCTTGTCGGAGACCGTATCGACTTCGATGCCCTGGGACTTCATCTTGGCCATCGCCTCGTCTTCGACTTTCCTCCATAGCTGGCGCTCGTCCAATTGCGCCTCGCGGGCCAGCTTTTTGATCAGCGCCTGGTCGTCCTTAGAGAGGTTGTCCCAGCTGGCGCGCGAGAACACCAGGATCTCGGGCACGATCAAATGCTCGGTCAGGGTGTAATATTTGGCGACCTGGTAATGATTGTCGAAGACAAAGCTCGGCGGGTTGTTTTCGGCGCCGTCGACGACGCCAGTCTGCAACGCGCTGAACACTTGGTCATACCCCATCGCGACGCCGTTGCCGCCGAGCGCGTTCATCATGTCGACGAACATCGGGTTGCCCATCA
>Ga0210406_10008445_pt1 | contig 10302 bp, 8 predicted proteins | sample IncBWC30MmetaG_FD_155454 | JGI IMG/M metagenome (GOLD analysis project Ga0210406, IMG submission 155454) | Forest soil microbial communities from Barre Woods Harvard Forest LTER site, Petersham, Massachusetts, United States - Inc-BW-C-30-M | ecosystem: Environmental > Terrestrial > Soil >... | reverse complement strand
GCCTCCGCGCCCTCCTCTCCACCAGCGGCTTCGCCGTCATCTCCACCCACGAAATCGACCCCGCCGTCCCCTTCCCCACCGACCAGCGCGCCGAGATCGGCAACCACGCCCACCCCACCGCCTGCCTCATCCTCCACGCCACCGCCAGCGGCACCGGCATTCACGTCGTCACCTCCGCCCTCACACCCAACAACTTCGAAGACCCCCACGCCACCATCCGCTGGAACACCGCCCAGTCAGCCTCCATTCCCCAAAGCCTCGACCTCGCCAACGACATCGGCCTCGCCCTCGAGCGCGCCAAACTCCCCGTCATCCTCAGCCGAGCCTCCCTCCGCCCCCTCGACAACCTCACCTGCCCCGCCGTCGCCATCGAGATCGCCCCTCTGAACCCCCGCGGCACTGAAGCAACCCCGGTCACCGACGCTGCCTACCAGCAAAACATCGCCAAAGCCATCGTCGCCGCCATCGGCTCCTGGCGCAGCCGCGCCCTCCTCGCCGCCGGAGCCCAAACCGGAGCCCAAAAATGATTCCCCGCTACCAGCGCATCCTCTTCTGGAGCCTTGTCGCCGGCATCTTCCTGATGGCGGCCTTCCTCCTCCGCGGCTGTGAGCAGGCCCACAAGCGCCTCGACGCGCTCAACGACGCAACCCCCATCGCCGCCCCCACCACCGCCAGCACCGAAGACATCACCCTCTACCTCGCCAACGACGCCGACGCCTCCATCGTCCCCACCACCGAATCTCTCGCTCTCCCCCAGGCCCCCGCCCTCCGCGCCCGCGCCCTTCTCGAGCACCTCCTCGCCGCCTACGCTCTCTCCAACTCCGCCCATCCCCTCCAAAGCGGCCCGGCCGTCGACGAAGTCTTCCTCCTCGACGACCCCCATCCCGAATCCGAATCCGGCTTTCACGCCCAGCCCGGCCAGCTCGCGGTCATCAACCTGCGCGGCAGTTTCATCAACAATCACCCCTCCGGCATCCAGGTCGAAGCCCTCACCGTTGAATCCATCATCGGAACTCTCCACGCCGCGCTCCCCGAAATCACCGCCGTCCGCTTCCTCGTCGACGGCCAACCCCACGACACCCTGGCCGGCCACGCCGACCTCCTCCGCACCTACCCCGCCACCGACACCGCGGCCAAACCTATGCCCCCCATAGAACCAACCGGCAACTAACCACCGAAAACCTTGCCCCGGCAACCAGGCACTAAGCACCACTAAGCACGAACTGAGAACTGAGAACGGACAACTGAGAACGAAATGCCCTCCACCCCCACCATAGGCGTCTTCGACTCCGGCTTCGGCGGTCTCACCGTCCTCCGCGCCCTGCTTCCACTGCTCCCCAATGCCAACTACATCTACCTCGGCGACACCGCCCGTCTCCCCTACGGCTCCAAGTCCCGCGAAACCATCGCCCGCTACGCCGTCTCCAGCGCAAAGTTCCTTCACGAACAAGGCGCAGAACTCCTCGTCATCGCCTGCAACACAGCCACCGCCCTCGCCCTCGAAGACATCCAGAGCGCGCTCCCCATCCCCGTCATCGGTGTCGTAGAACCCGGAGCCCAGGCCGCCCTCACTCTTTCCAGCAAAAATTCCGGAGAATATTCACCGTGTCATCCTGAGCGGAGCGCAGCGGAGTCGAAGGACCTGCGGTGCGCCTCTCTCACCACAACCTCTGACGCTCCCGATAGTCGGTCAACCGAAACTGTCCTCTCCCGGGTGCCCCATGTTCGCGACAGCCTCATCGTCGCTAACGTGGGGGAACCACCACAACCCTCAAATCTAACCACCACAAAAAGAGCCGTCATCCTGAGCGCAGCGAAGGACCCCTGTATTTCGCTGGAGCCCCCACCAACCTCAACCAAAGCTCAAGTCCTCGTCCTCGCCACCGCCGCCACCGTCCAGTCCCACGCCTACACCCGCGCCCTCAACGCCCTCGGCCTCGAAGCCTACGAAAAAGCCTGCCCCCTCCTCGTCCCTCTCGTAGAAGAGGGATGGATCGACCACCCCATCACCGACGAAGTCCTCAAAATCTACCTAACCGAAGCCCTGACCGCCGCCCCTGCAACCCAGACACTGCTGCTCGGCTGCACCCACTACCCCCTCCTCGAGCCCGCCATCCGCCGCACCCTCGCCTCCCTCAACCACCCGCTACACATCATCGACTCAGCTCAAGCCACCGCCCACACCGTAGCCGCCCATTCCGCCATCGCTCGCCGCTCAGAACACATCGCGCAGAACTGCCTCTTCTACGCCACCGATTCCATCGAAAAATTCCAGCGCCTCGGCTCCAACTTCCTAGGCCAACCCGTCACGGGAGTCCGCCACATCGACCTCGGCGGCTAAAACGGCAACGACCTCGCCCCATCCCCGCCCATGTCTGCGCAGTGGACCCTTCCGAGCAGAAGCCCACACTTGACAGAAGACACCCTCCCACTGGCTATACTGTTCACGTAGCAACGATCAAGACCGAGCCAGGGCGTCGATAGCATCGCCGCAAACCTTTATCTTCGAAGACTTTGCAACGAACGAACCCGAAAAATGGGACTTTTCTCGAAATCAACACCCGAGGTACGGACCTAAACTTCATCGTTCGAACACTTTGCGCACATTTCACCGGAGGGGGACCCCCTTCCACCACGGAGCAACACACCCATGCCCTACCTCCTCAAAACCGAACCCACCACCTACTCCTTCGACGACCTGGTCCGCGACGGCGAAACCACCTGGGATGGCATCTCGAACCCCACCGCCCTGCTCAACCTCCGCAGCATGAAACCCGGCGAAAAACTCATCATCTACCATTCGAACGTAGGCAAAGCCGCCGTCGGCACCGCCAAAGTCGTCTCCGTCGACGCCTCGAACCCCAAAGACCCCAAAGTCCGCATCCAGCCCGGCAAACCCCTCAAGCAGGCAAAGACCCTCGACGACATGCGCGCCGCCCCCGTCTTCAAAGACTCCATCCTCTTCCGCCAGTTCCGTCTCTCCGTAGTGCCCCTCACCGAAGCCCAGTACGACTGGCTCACCACCCCCTGATTTCAATCGCAAACCCATAACTACTAACGCTCCTGTAACATCAGATTCTTTCGTTTCTCGTAACCAGACGCATAAAATCGCCACACAGGCTGCAACGAATGTCATTGATTGCGTCGGTAGATGTCGGTACTCTTCTCGGCTGTCAGATCGTATTGACGCTGATATACGCGATCGTCTTCTGCGCAATGAAGATCATCTATCCCTACCTGCGCGGCGCGGGCTCGGTCGCCTTTGCCTTCTTTCTGGCCACGATCGCCAACCTGCTCTTAGTCCTCTCCGGCTCCATTCCAAACTTCCTCTCCATCGTCGTCTCCCACTGCCTCCTGCTCTCCGCGTTCGTCCTCTTCTACACCGGCGTCCTTCACTTCTTCAAAAGTCCGCGCAGGATTCGCTCCGCCTGGGCTCTCACGATCGTCGCCTCCGTCCTCACCATCTACCTTAATCTCTCGCACGACCACACCATAGCCCTCACCTACGTCATCGCCGTCAGCTTCTTCCTCGTCCGCGGCGTCATCGCTCTCGAGATCTTCCGTCAGGCAGCCGACAGAATCTTCCTGAAGATCTTCGCTTTCCTCATGGCGGCTTACGCCATCTTCGCTTTGAACCGCGTCTACTTTCTGCTTGTACTCGGACACCCGCCATCTTCGCAGCAGCGTGCTGTCCTGCAGACAGTGTCGGTCCTGCTCAGCGTCACCTTCATGTTTCTCATCGGCCTGTCCTTCCTGCTCATGCTTTGCAGCGACCTCCTCAGCCTGGTCAAAGACGAGTCGGAACGGGACCTGCTCTGCGGTGTCCTCAACCGCCGCGGCATAGAGCAGAAGCTCGACACGGAACTCAAGCGGGCAGCCCGCCTCGGCCAGAACCTGACCATCGCCCTCATCGACATCGACCACTTCAAAGCCATCAACGATCACGCCGGACACGCAGCCGGCGACGCGGCCCTCCGCGACGTCGTCTCCGCTATCTCCGGCCGTCTGCGTCCGCACGATCTCCTCGGCCGCTTCGGTGGCGACGAGTTCCTTCTCATCCTCCCCCACACCTCCAGTTCCGAAGCCTTCACGGTCTCCACCCGCATCGAGCAGTCGGTGCGCGAGCTTTCGATACCCGGCGAGCCGATTCCGCTTACCATCAGCATCGGCCTCACTCAGGCCGCTGCCGGCGAAATCGCAGGCCCTCTCCTCGCCCGCGCCGACAAGGCACTCTACACCGCCAAAAACGCGGGCCGCAACTGCTGCCGCCTCCTCCTCCACGAGACCGCCGCCAAAGAGGACCAGCAGCCGATCATTCTCCCCGCCAGTCACGGCGACCTCCTGCAGCGATAGCACCAGCCCATCCCGGCTGCTATCCTCTAAGTCGCATCCCGCACCTGAAAGGAACCCGTTCCACGATGATTGATCTCAAGGGCAAAGTCGCCGTCGTCTTCGGCCTCGCCAACAAACGCAGCATCGCCTGGGGCATCGCCCAGAAGCTCTCCGAGGCCGGCGCCACCCTCGCCATCTGCTACCAGAACGAGCGCCTCAAAAAAGAGGCCGACTCCCTGATCCCCGAGCTCAAGGACGCCAAAGCCTACCAGTGCGACGTCTCGGTCGACGCCGAGATCGACGCCCTCTTCGCCACCCTCAAAGAGACCTACGGGACGTTGCACACGATTGTGCACGCGGTAGCCTTCGCTCCCGCCGACGCCATCAAAAACGACTTCCTCCTCACCACCCGCGAAGACTTCCGCATCGCCCACGACGTCAGCGTCTACTCGCTCATCGCCGTCAGCCGCGCCGCCGTCCCGCTCATGACCGAGGGCGGCTCCATCCTCACCCTCACCTACTACGGTTCCACCAAGGTCTTCCCCAACTACAACGTCATGGGCGTAGCCAAGGCCGGCCTCGAAGCCACCGTCCGCTACTTAGCAGCATCGCTAGGCGCAAAGAACATCCGCGTCAACGCCATCTCCGCCGGCCCCATCAAAACGCTCGCCGCCCGCGGCATAGGCGACTTCAGCAAAATCCTCGATGCCGTCACCGAACGCGCCCCCCTCCACCGCAACGTAGACCAACTCGAAGTAGGCGGAGCCGCCCTCTTCCTCGCGAGCGATCTAGCCAGCGGCATCACCGGCGAGATCACCTACGTCGACTGCGGCTTCAACATCACCGGCCTCTAGGACAAGCGAAATGACTCAAGCACGAATTCGAAAGCTGGGTAATGACTACTGACACCATGTTGCCAGTAGGGCTACGTTAAGGTCCATGGTGCGTAGGGATACTTCATGAGTAGCACCTCTCTTTTGGACAATGCACAGAACGCTTGTAACCTTTGCGGCCAGATCGTTCTCACGTATGGAACAGGTTGACTATAGCAACTAACGAAAGGAATCTTATGACCATCGCAGACATTCTCCTGCAGGACTTCGACACCGAGATGCAGGGTATCCGCACCACACTCGAGCGCATCCCCGAAAACAATCCTGAATTTAAGTGTCATGAAAAATCCATGCCCATGGGACGCCTCGCCGTCCACGTCTCTACCCTGCCCCGCTTCGGCATCAACATCCTCTCCACCGACGAACTCGATCTCGCCACTCACACGTGGCCCGATATGACCTTCGTCTCCCGCGAAAAGCTCCTCGCCGACTTCGATGCTCTCTCTGCCAAAGCCCGCAAACACCTCGCCGACTCCAGCGACGAGCATCTCCAGAAGAACTGGAAGATGTCATGGGGCGACAAGGTCATTGCCGACGCCCCTCGCTCATTCCTCTACCGCAGCATGTTTTTCAACCACGTCATCCACCACCGCGCCCAGCTAGGCGTCTACCTCCGCCTCAACAACGTCCCGGTCCCCGCACTCTACGGACCCTCCGCCGACGACAAACTAGGCTTCTAACGGCCACTTCAAACTACGCAGCAGGTGTCTCTCTTCGCAACGGTTTCATCGTCGCTAAGGTGGGCGTGCGCGCATCGCACGTAGCGCGATCCGTCTTCATTCCACCGGCACCCTTCGCTTCGCCTTCAACAAAACATCCACCGCCTCCGCCCGATCATCCCAGTAGTCCAGCCTGACCCTTCCATCCGGCAACTGCGTCACCGTAGCCGGAGCAGCACTTGCCGTGCAGTACCACCCACTCGGCAACACCACCGCATTCCGTGGCCGCCCCAGACTCCGGTCGAACACCAGTTCATCCCCATCCAGCCGATAACTCACCGGAGCCGTATACGTCTCCGCAATCCGAAGCCGCAACGTCTCGCCCGCCCTCACCGCCGAGGGAAACGGAATCACCACCACCCGGTCCTTCGCCTCCACCGTCTCCCCGGTATGGATCTTCGAAACAATCATCTCCGCCCCACTCATCTCCTCCGTCTTCAGCTTCTCACCTGTATCCAGGATGTAAGCCGAAGGATGACTCGCGACACTTCCCGTCCGCACCACATTCGCATATCCATTAATCCCCGGTCTCCGCTCCGTGTAGTCGTGATACAGGCTGAACGCATGCGTCTCCGGCTGCTGCAAAAAATAAACGATATCGCGGTCCTGATAAGCCCGCTCCGACAACCGCTCCCCTTCCGTCTCCCCCGCAAACGGCGACTCCCAGCTCTTCTCCTTCGTCAACTCCTTCGGCATCGCAGCCGCCCCGGTCCGCGCATCCTTCACCGCCTTCAGCACCAGCGGAGCCTCACCCGTCCCCGCATGCATGAAGCTCACCGCAATCCGCCCATCCTTCTCGGTCCGTATCTGCGACGGCACCGTCAACCCCACCACCTCATACCCCACCGGCAGCACTACCTTGTTGCGCCTGATTCCCAGCGGACGATTGAACACAATCGTCTTCCCCTCCACGAAGTAGCTCTTCGCATCCTTGTACGTCTTCACGATCACCACGCGACCCTGCCCGTTCTCCGGCACCGGCCTCGCCAGCGTCACCTTGATGTAGTCCGTCCCCTCATCGGCCTTCGCCATCAGGGGGTCTTTCTTTGCCTCCGCGCCGTTCACCACCGCAAATTCCAGCGGCTTGCCCGTCATCGCATCAAAAACACTCTCATCGCTCGCGACACTTCCCTTACGAATCGGGTTATAAAAAAACTTTGCCCCCGCCGTCGTCGCCGTCACCTCGTAGTAGATCTTGAAGCTCGCTGTCTCCGGCGCCAGCAACTCATACCGCGTATATTCGTCTGTCTCCGCCTGCACTCCCGTTGCCGAAGGCAACACCACCCCATCCTTCGTCCCCTGAGCCCGCCCCACCACGCAGGGCAAAAGCACAAAACAAAGCGCGCACACTGACCAAACCATCTTTTTCCTGGGCATCCCCCGAGCATACCGCGTTCGTCGTCGCGTTGTTTTTTGCTTGTCATCCCGCAGGGATCTGCCGTTGCCTTTGCTGTTGCCTGTTCCTTTGTTTGTCATCCCGTCAGGGATCTGCTGTTGCTTTTGTCCTTGCTTTTGCAGCGCCATCCTTCCCGCACACAACAAAAGTCATTTCGACCAGTCTCACCGTGAGCAGCACAGCGGAGAAATCCGCTTCTCTACCCACCTCAGCCACTCCTGGACCCACTTTTTTCATCCCCCAAAAGTACTAAGGAACTACAACCTTGCGGCCACGCCATACCACAGGCTTGCATCTAACCTTTCAGACGTGTGAAAGGAGTTGTTCATGCGTGAAAAAAAGGAGATGTGCATGCAGGTCCAGATCAACAGCGACAACAATATCTCAATGCACGGCAGGCTTTCCGACTCCATCGGAGCCTATATCAACAACCTCCTGCAACGATTCGACCCCTATCTCACCCGGGTCGAAGTTCACCTGACCGGTGAAAACGTACAAAAAACCGGTCCGAAAGACAAACGCTGCGTCCTCGAAGCCCGCGCCAAACGTCACCAATCCCTTGTGGTTACCAATAAATCCGCAGACATCGAGGATGCCTTCTCCGGTGCCGCCGCCAAAATGCACAGACAACTCGAAACCACCTACGGCCGCCTGGCCGATAAGCGCCGCCGCAAACAAAAGATGGAAGGGCGCCTCACCAGCCTGCACTCCGCCTCGATCGCCGAATAGCCGAAGTCCGGCCTAATCTCTCAATCCACAACAACATACCTATCCTACCCGCTGTCCTTCGTTCCAAGAGGAGGATGGCATCACTTGACAAAAGCCCTCGACAAATTCGAGGGCTTTTTTCATGTCGCTTGCCTGTATAGGAGCAAATCCAGACCTAAACACTGTGGGGGGTCTAGCGCCTGAACCGCACCCCACCCAACACCGTAATCGGAGCTCCCAGGGTAAGGATCGGTGTCTTGCCTGCCTGCAGCGGTTGGTTCAGCAGGTTCTGCATCCCGCTGTAAACCGTCCATCTCCGCCCAAAGACATGCTCAACAAACAGATCCACCTGCGCATACCCCGCCAGCAGAAACTGGTTGGCCGAATCATCAAACTGCTGCCCGCTGGTCCGCAGGTCCACACTCAACACTCCCAGCCGCTGGTTTTGAAACCGCACCTGAACCGTCGCCATATTGCGCGGCACCTGCGGGATCCAGTTCCCTACCAGCGTCGGATCAGCCTGAAACTTCGTCACCGTGGCAAACGCCAGTTGATAGCCGCCAATCACCGACATGAATCTAGCCGGCTGCAACTGCCACTCCAACGCAAGCCCGTCACTCCTCAACTGCCCCAGGTTTTCCCGCTTCAACAAAGTCGAAGTCGGTGTCGAAAGCAGCGTCACCGCAGCCACCGGCCGATTCACCTCCGTCCAGAAGTAGCTTCCCCGCACCGACCCGAACCTCTCCAGCCCCACCAGCGCTCCCACCTCAAACCCAGTCGCCCGCTCCGCCTGCAGACTGGCGTTCGGCAAAGTGATCTGCTGCCCCACCTGCCCCTGGCGATAAAGTTCATTCATCGTCGGCCCACGAAATGCCCGAAACCCGGACCCGGTCAGCGACAACGTCCCATTAATCTTCTTCACCACCCCAAGCCGCGGATTGAAAACATTCTGGCTGATGCTCGGCAGCGGCTGCGGAATCCCTCCCACCTGATGCGCGTCGAAACTCCCAAAGTGATCGAACCGCGAAGAGAACGCAATCGACCACGTCGCCGGCTGCCACAGCGCCTCGCCATACACCCCCCCGCCCCGCTGCCGCGAACTCAAACTCACCTCCGAGATCTCCTCCAGGTCGGTCCCGCGACTATCCAGCAAATCCCCACCCGCCACCACAGTCAGGTTTCTGTAACTCCGCGCCCACTGCACCGCCCCACCCACCTGCTGCGACGGATCAAAATGTATACTCGTCAACTTCTCCGAGGTCCGCGTCGCATTAATCGAAGAAAAACTCTGCCGAAAGTGCTGGTCAGTCCCATAGACCCGAACCAGAAATCTCCCCGCATCACCGGCCGACCAATCGCCTCCGCCAGCATAACGCCAGATCCGCGTCGCGTTGGTCTGCAAGGGCGTCCCATTGCTCCGAGCCTCATTGAGCACATTGCCCCGCACAAACACATCTCCATCCGTCCCCACACTCCGCCGCAGCTCCACCCTCCCACTCTGCGAGTGAACGTTCGAAGGAATATCCACCGGCCCGCGAAACTGAGGAGCCGTCAAAATGTACCCACCCGTCCGAAACAAACTGCTCGCCGCCAGACCACTCCAACCCCGCCAGCCAGCCGCAATTAAACCATCGACGGTCGAAGTATCCTCACTCGCCCCAGCCACATTCAACCCGTAGTCGAAACTCTTCGGAACCACCGGAACCACATCGATCACGCCACCGATCGCACTCGAGCCGTACAAATCCGACGCTCCCCCCCGCATCAGCTCAACATCCTGGATAGCCAACGCGGGAATCTCACTCCAGTGAATCCACCCTCCATACGCATCGTTCAACGGCACCTGGTCGCTCAACACCAGCGTCCTGCTCGCAGCCGTCGAACCCAACCCCCGAAGCGTCGTTCCCTCCGTCGTCGGATTCGCGACCCACGAACTCGTTCTCCGATACAGCTGAAACCCAGCCACCTGCCTCAACCGGTCATCCAGCGTATAACCAGGCGCCTCGCGCAACTGCTCGCCGGTCATCGTTCGCACACTGCTCGCGGTCGCATCCAGCGCCAACGGCGACCGCGCAGCCGTCACTTGCACCTCTTGCACGGCCCCGGCCACCTGCATCACCACCATCCTCCGGTTCTCCTCCCATAAAGCACGTACCACCCGGCTGAACCCGTCTCGTGTGATCTCCACCATCGCCTGCGTTTCAACATTCACCGTCACGCATCCACCAGCATCGCTCACGGCCGCCGGCGTCGA
>Ga0210406_10008444_pt1 | contig 10303 bp, 7 predicted proteins | sample IncBWC30MmetaG_FD_155454 | JGI IMG/M metagenome (GOLD analysis project Ga0210406, IMG submission 155454) | Forest soil microbial communities from Barre Woods Harvard Forest LTER site, Petersham, Massachusetts, United States - Inc-BW-C-30-M | ecosystem: Environmental > Terrestrial > Soil >... | reverse complement strand
ATGCCGCGGCCTGAGGTTAGTGGTGGGGCGAGGCTCCCAAAAGGCCTGAGAAGGTCAGCGGCGGAACCGGTCTCATCTCACCATTTCGCTTGCGACGCCTCAAACCTGCCGAGCCGTATACCCGCGACGAACGACGGCTCGGCGGGCGGTTAGGCGTTGTGTATCTTTCTGTATGACGGACCCGTTTCCCTGGGAGAAGTTTAGGGACATGCGGGAGCCTCGCCCCACCAACTGTCTGCGACGAATCGCCCCTCACCTTTCACTTTTCACTTTTCACCTTTCACTCTTCCTTCCCCAGGCCGGCCTCGCCCAAATCAAAATCGGCGCGGTAAGCTGCATCTCGGGTCCGCTCTCAACGTTTGGGGTATCGAGCATCCGCGGGGCACGGATGGCGATCGAGGAGATCAATGCGAAAGGGGGCGTCCTGGGGCAATCGATCGAGCTGGTTGTCGACGACAACGGGTCAAAAGCTGGAGAGACCGCCAGGATCGCCCGGAAATTCTTGTCCCAGGATCACGTGGTAGCGATTCTTGGCGACCTTACCTCGTCTTCGACAATGGAAGCAGCGCCCTTAGCTCAGGAGGCTCATGTTCCTTTGCTCACCCCGTCGGCAACTGCCATGTCCGTCACCAAGGTGGGTAATTATGTGTTTCGAAGTTGTTTTACTGATCCGTTTACCGGCCGAATTATGGCGCGATTTGCTGTTGGCCATCTGCATGCCCGGCGCGGAGTTGTCCTTACCGACGTTAAACAAGACTACAGTATCGGCGTAAGCGCAGAATTGAGCTCCTATTACCGCCAACAAGGAGGACAAGTTCTGCAGGAATACAGTTTCAGCAGCGGCGATACCGATTTTCGAGCGCAGCTCTCATCGCTAAAAAGCCTGCAACCCGACGTGGTTTTTGTCCCAGCGTATTATACCGAAGCCGCCCTGATCTTGAGGGAGGCCCGCCAACTGGGCGTAAAGGCGGAGTTTGTAGGCGGTGAAGGTTGGGATAGTCCCTCATTGATCTCCGTAGCGGGGAAGAGCGCTGATGGAAGTTACTATACGGATCACTTTTCCCCGGACGACCCGAACCGTTTAGTCCAAAGCTTTGTCCAAGCGTATAGAACGAAGTATGGAACTGCTCCGGACGCCTTATCGGCGTTGTGGTATGACGGCGCTGAGTTGCTGGCTGATGCTTTGCGCCGAGCCGGCTCCGCCGAATCGGCCAAAATTCGAGATGCGCTTGCTACAACCAAGAATTTCCCTGGTGTGACGGGCAATATCTCACTGGACGAACAACGCAACGCGAGCAAGCCGGGCGTGATCGTGACCATCGCGAACGGTCAGGTAAAAATGGTCGAGAGGGTCGAACCGTGAGAGATCACCGTTTGTGGGGTCGTCACCCGTGGAGCGTTGCCTCGCTTGCGAGGCCGATGCGGTCGGAACCCTGGAGGGGAGCCGCTTTGGCCCGTGCGCGATAACCCACGTCTTAATTTCTATCATTTGTGTGGCCGAAACGTGTGGCAACAGGCGGCTCCCGGGAATGACCGGCGCGGGCCTTTGCACGGCGATTCTGTTAGCAAAGTGAATTGATTTCACGAGCTTATAAAGCAACCAAACGGTGGGTAAACGCGGGAGCCGCCTGCTTTCACGTTTTCCGTTCCGATTCGCAACACGAAAAAAAATCACGTGGTGACAACGCAGGCGTTCAAGCAACTCCCCTCCAGGGGTGCCGATCGCATCGGCCTCGCAAGCGAGACAGCGCTCCACGAACCCAAAGCCATTCTCGTCAATTCGTCTGCATTCGCGGTTAAAACTTCTAGCCTAAACCGCCTAAATGCGCTGAATATAGGCCCGGGGCGAGCGCGACCAGCTCAAGGGTTTACGATCAAGCGATGGCACAACTAATACTTTTCTTACAGCAGCTGTTAAACGGTCTGTCGCTGGGTTCGATCTATGCTCTGATCGCCCTCGGCTACACCATGGTATACGGGGTCTTGCGGTTCATTAATTTTGCCCATGGCGACGTTTATATGCTGGGTGCATATGCCGGTTTCGCGATCACGAATGTGATCTACAAGATCATTCCTCTGGACCAGTACAACGCCATCAGCCGGCACACTTTTATCCCAATATTTGTTTGCACCGCTATCGTGATGCTCGGCGCCATGATTTTCTGTGCGATCCTAGGTGTGTCGATCGAGCGGATCGCTTATCGCCCGTTGCGGGATCGACCGCGATTAACGGTACTGATTACCGCAATTGGGGTCTCTCTGTTCCTACAAAACATGACCCAATTTTTCGTTGGGGCACAGCCGCAAGCCTTCAAACAGCTGATCCCAGTTCGGGCGATCGAAGGACTGGGGGATCTAACGGTGTTGAGCAGTCAAGCGGCGATTATCATCTCGACCATCGTGCTCATGGTGTTCCTCCGATTGGTCGTCATGAAAACGAAAATCGGTCTAGCGATGAGAGCTTTGTCGGTTAACCCAACCGCTTGCTCTTTGATGGGCGTGAACAACGGGCTGGTGATTTCTTTCACCTTTGCTCTTGGCTCAGCTTTGGCAGCCGCGGCTGGAATTTTAGTGGCGATGGATTCCCCGTCGATCAATCCACTAATGGGGAATTTACAGGGTATAAAGGCTTTTGTGGCGGCAGTGTTAGGCGGCATCGGCAACATCAACGGAGCAGTCGTGGGCGGGCTAATTATCGGGGTCTTGGAGACATTGGTCGTCGGATACTCTAACGAGTTGACGACCTTATTTCCTCCTCTCCACTATCTGTTTCCCGCGGGTGTATCTCAATTCCGCGATGCCATCTCTTTCGCGGTGCTGATCATTATCTTGCTCTTCAAGCCAACGGGTATCTTCGGCCGGGTTGAACGGGAAAAAGTATGAGCCGGGCGCGTGCGATCCTTGGGATCTTCTTACTTTTTCTCTTTTTGTTTGCGCTTTTTGGCGAGCGGCCGTTGGCGGCCAACCTCGCTTATTACTACGATATCCTGATCAACATCGGGATTAATATCATCCTGGCCGTCAGTTTGAACCTGGTAAACGGTTACACCGGGCAATTCTCGTTGGGTCATGCGGGGTTTATGGCGGTGGGCGCTTACGCTTCCGGCAGTTGGAGCGAGCATTTGAGCCCAGGCATGGTTAACTTTCTGGCGGGATCAAACGGCCTACTGAATTTCGTGTTGAAGCCGTTCCCGTTCTTGCAAGCGCTTCCCACCATGTTCGCAGATAATCTCGCCTTGGTAGTGGCGACGATATTCGGCGGCCTTCTGGCCGCTCTGGCCGGCTTGGCCGTTGGTATACCGTCGTTGAGGCTCCGGGGTGATTATCTCGCAATTGTGACCCTCGGCTTCGGAGAAATCATTCGTACGGTTATTCTGAACATTGATTTCTTGGGTGCTGCTCGCGGTATGAGCGTGACGGGGAGATATACCAACATGTTTTGGACATTCGGCATCGCTGCCGTTGCCGTCTACATCGTCCTCGGTTTGGTCAACTCCACCTATGGTCGCGGTTTTCTGACGGTGCGTGATGATGAAGTGGCCGCAGAAGCCATGGGAATCAACACGACGAAGTATAAAGTGATTGCGTTTGTGGTTGGCGCCTTTTTCGCCGGTACGGCCGGCTCTTTGTTTGCTCATTACACCGGATTTTTGACCCCGGAAGGGTTCAACTTTTTTAAGTCAGTTGATGTGGTGGTGATGGTGATTCTCGGAGGGATGGGTAGCACCACGGGAGTGGTACTGGCGGCGATTCTGCTGACTATTTTGCCGGAACTATTGCGCGGGCTAGCGCACACGGACTTCGTGCCTGCCTTCCAGAAAGCAATCGAGGGAGTGATCCCGATCCATTTGCCCCCTCTACAAGGTCTCCTAGAGAATCGTCTGATCCTTTATTCGCTCCTCCTGATCATCATGATGCTGACTCGGCCGCAAGGCCTGTTTGGCGACATAGCCGGCAGCCGGAAACGAGTCGCTTCATCTCCTTCAAAGTAATGGATGCATTGCTGAAAGTTGATCGTTGCACCATTCGTTTTGGGGGTCTCACGGCGGTATCGAACCTCGACATGTCGATCGGGAACCGTGAGTTAGTGGGCTTAATCGGACCAAATGGTGCCGGTAAGACTACGGTGTTTAATATGATCACCGGCGTCTATCAACCGACAGAGGGCGCCATCTCTCTTAATGGCGAGCGTTTGAATGGCTTGAAACCGTTCCATATCACGGCAAGAGGAATTGCACGGACGTTTCAGAATATCCGTCTTTTTGTCTCTTTGACTGTCTTCGATAATGTACGGGCCGCTTTTAACCTGCATTTAAAGCATGGCCCATTTCATGCCCTGACTCGCGGTCCCAAATTCAAACAGGAAGAGGCCGAGATAAGAGAGCAAGCCATGGATCTATTGAAGATCTTTAACCTGGACCGATTTCAAGACGTGATGTGTAAGAACCTTCCTTATGGCGATCAGCGCCGGTTGGAAATCGTCCGGGCCCTGGCCACCAAACCGCGGCTGCTATTGCTAGATGAGCCCGCTGCCGGAATGAATCCAACCGAGAAAGGCTCTCTGATGACTCTGATCGAATTTATCCAGGAGAAATTCGACATTTCGGTGCTGCTGGTTGAACACGATATGCGGGTCGTGATGGGCATCTGCAAAAGGATCTATGTTTTGGATTATGGGATTACTATTGCCGAAGGGCCGCCCGACCAGATCCGTCGCGACCCTAAAGTGATCCAGGCCTACCTGGGCGAATAACGGAGAAGAAAATCAACCGCGAATGCACGCGAATGGACACGAATAACGGAAAGAAAAAGCTTTCAACCGCGGATTAACACAGATGTACGCGGATAGATTTTTGAATGAAAAAGAGTCAAGTGTCTCTCGAGAGAATTATCTGCGTACATCTGTGTCCATCTGCGGTTGTTCTCTTTTTCATTCTCGTCCATTCGTGTCCATTCGCGGTTTATGTTAGAAGTTAGTAATCTCGAAGTTGCCTACGGGTCGATCACTGCCCTTCACTCGATTACGGTGCGGGTCGAGAAAGGTAAGATCGTTACGCTCATAGGGAGCAACGGTGCGGGCAAATCGACCACTTTGCGCGCCGTATCAGGTTTGTTGAAGGTCAGGAGCGGAAAGATCCAACTCGAGGGAAAGGACATTACAAATCTAGCGCCGCATCTCATCGTCGGACTCGGTATTACTCAGGTCCCGGAAGGGCGGATGATTTTCCCCAACCTAACGGTTGTAGAAAACCTGCAAATGGGCGCCTATCGCCGGAAGAAGAACGGGGAAATGAAGAGCGACTACGAATACATTTATTCGATCTTTCCCCGGTTGAAGGAGCGACAGAAACAGGTCGCAGGCACCTTGAGCGGCGGCGAACAACAAATGCTGGCAATCGGCCGCGCATTAATGAGCAAGCCCGCCTATTTGATGTTGGACGAGCCGTCCCTAGGAATAGCACCGCTCCTCGTCCGGACGATTTTTGAAAAGATCGTCGAGATCAATCGCCAACTCGGCATTACCATTCTACTGGTCGAACAGAACGCAAATCTGGCGCTCGAGATCTCGGATTACGGCTACGTGCTGGAAACCGGGCGTGTGATCCTGGAGGACAAATCCGAAAGCTTGCGAGTTAACGCCCTGGTCCGGGAATCGTATCTCGGCGGGGCGTAGCGAACCGGCGTATGGGCCTTACGGCGTATCGGCGTTGTGCGAGCGCGCTGGACTCTGCGATTGATGGGACACATGGGACTTATGAGTTAGGCCCCATTGGTCCTATGGGTCCCATAAGTCCTATTCGGGTGCGCGGTATTGCGCGTCGCAGGTAGAGTCCCGCGTCATCATCACGGCGCCAACCGCCCTGATTCTTCTTGATCGCAAGTCCAACAAAATGCGAACCTACCGGGAGCGTTCACGGAATGAATTAAGTCCTCCCCTCCGATTACAAAAGGATTTGTAGCTATGTGCTCCCTGATCCCGGGCTTCCGGCTTCTGCTTTGTTCTGGCGCGTCCCTTTGCTGCGGCGCGTTATCATTTCTCTGGCGACGGACTACCCAGTTCTTTTGCGTGGCGGCATTCGGTTTGGCCTTGCTCCCGGCCACGAGCGCCAGCACCCAACACACGGTTACGTTCGATCACTACTCGCTGATGATCGATGGGAACAGAGTATTCATCTATTCGGGTGAATTTCATCCGTTTCGGTTACCGAGCCCGGCTCTGTGGCTTGACGTGTTCCAGAAGATGAAAGCCGGCGGATTCAACACCATCTGCTGCTATTTCGACTGGGATTATCATTCAGCAAAAAGCGGGACGTACGATTTTACCGGGATTCGAGACCTGGATCGCTTTCTCAGTCTGGCGAGTGAAGCCGGGTTATACGTCATCGTGCGCCCTGGGCCGTATATCAATGCGGAAACAGACAGCGGCGGTTTTCCGGGATGGCTAACTACGATCCAGGGTCGAGCAAGATCAACAGCTCCAGACTACCTGGCGGCCGCCTATCAATGGTTGAGCCAGATCGATCCGATTATTGTTCGTCACCAGCTAACGAATGGAACCGGGACTATCATCGCTTGCCAGGTCGAAAACGAGTTCTACGACAGCTCGTTGGTCGGTCAGCAGTACATGCAAGATCTCGAAAACAAAATGAGAGCGGACGGTATCCAGGTACCGCTTACTGGGAACCACAATGCGACATTTACGTCCGGATTAGGCGCAACGGACATTGCAGGGTTCGACATCTATCCACAAGGATTTGATGCCTCCAATCCGACTCAGTGGAATCCGGTCCCGGAAGGGTTAGAAGCGGAGCACGATGCGCTGCCCCCAAACGAGCCGCTTTACCTGCCGGAGTTTCAGGGCGGTTCATTCGATCCGTGGGCAGGAGCTGGTTATCCTAACTGTTACATTTTGACGGGGCCGGACTTCGAAAATGTTTTCTATAAGTCGCTCATCGCTCAGGGAGCGACGATGATCAGTTACTACATGACTTACGGCGGTTCGAGTTGGGGATGGCTCCCTTACCCCGGGGTTTATTCTTCTTACGACTACGGCTCGGCCATTAATGAGGCGCGCCAGCTTACCGGCAAATATGGCGAACAAAAGTTGATTGCATCATTTACCCAAGCCGTCGGTTCATTGGCAAAAACGGTCCCGACTTCACCCAATCCGCCGACTGATTCGAATTTGACGCTAACCGAGCGATTCGATCCGGACGATCAAACCGAGATCTATCTGCTGGCGCATAGCGACACGACTTCATCCACCGTCGAGCAGAGTCATATTACGGTCGATCTGTCACCCAGAACTGGGTTCACTTATGACGATACGTCGTCAGCGTTAGTGTACCAGGGCAGCTGGACGCACGCGTCCAACCAAAGCTGGACCGTCAGTGATTATAAAGGCACGGAGTCGTTCAGTGATACGGCTGGAGATAGCGTTTCTGTGACTTTTAGCGGTACGGCAATCCGCTTCATCGCTCCAAAAGACTCGAATCATGGCATTGCCGATATTTACTTGGATGGCACCCTCGTTGATTCGGTCGACACGTATGCACCGAGTAAATCGTATCAGGTGGTTCTTTACGACGTGTACGGGCTACCGGCGGGCACGCACGTACTGAAGATTGCAGTGAGTGGCCGCCAAAATCCGGCTTCGCAAGGTACGTTCGTCTCCGTTGACGCGATTGATCTACCTCCTGGCAACTCGACTAATTTTTATCCCAGCGTGCCTCAGCAACCTGGTACTGCTATCACGGTCAACGGCCGCGATGCGAAGTTGCTGCTGGCGAATTACCAATTCGGTGCTCAGCGCCTCGTGTACTCGACTTCCCAATTGATGACGAGCGGCAGCGATAATAATGCGGATTTCGCCGTTCTATATGATAACCAAGGAAATAACGGCGAGACGGTGTTCCGCTACACCAGCCAGCCCACCGTGCAAGTGCTTCAGGGCACGGTCACCACAGCCTGGGATTCTACTAAAGGAGATCTTCGGTTGAACTATGTTCACGACGGGTTGGCCCGCGTGCTGGTGCAAACCGCCTCCGGGAGCCTGTTGTTAGTCTTCGCTGATACAACGACCGCTGAACAGATTTGGCCTCTGCAAGTACAGGGGCATCCGGTCTTGGTGAGCGGACCGTACCTGATTCGTTCCGCCCGGATGGTTGGCGATACCCTGCTATTGACCGGCGATACCAGCGGGCCGACGCAGCTGTCCGTACTGTTTCCGCAATCAATCAAACCCGTCTGGCAGGGATCGCTTAGTGGTCCTCCGCCAGTGAGCCTGCCCAGTCTTACGATTGGAAGTTCCAATTTGAGTCTCCCGAACGAAACCCGGTATTTGACGATTCCAGCTGGGCCGCCGCCGATCATACCATCACCAACAATCCGAATCCTCCCGGCAGCCTGCCAGTCTTGTACGAAGATGATTACGGGTTTCATCATGGGGATGTCTGGTATCGCGGGCATTTTGTTGCTACCGGAAATGAAACCGGGATTACCATCGATGGAGAGGGCGGCGGGAATAGCCTGTATTCAGTTTGGTTGAATGGCGCCCTTCTCGGCACGCCGGCAAGTGGTTCCAACAATTTTGCGTTCCCGTCAGGAGTTCTGCAGCCTGGCCACGATAACGTCATATCCGTTCTGGTTATGAATATGGGCCATGACGAGGATTACTCGCCCAACGACAGTTACAAATCTCCTCGCGGGATTCGAACCGCGATTCTGCTCGGTGCTACCCCGGCGATCCAATGGAAGATCCAAGGCAGCGTTGGGGGCGAAACTCTATTCGATCCGGTTCGCGGGCCAATGAATATCGGCGGTCTCTATGGTGAACGGCACGGTTGGTTCTTGGCCGGTTACCCCGACCGGAATTGGCGCAAGGTGTCATTGCCCGACAGCTGGAGTACGGCCGGATTGCCCCCGGGAATCGGCTGGTATCGAACGGAGTTCAGTCTCCAATTGCCGACCGGCACGGACGTGCCGATTGGTGTCCAGATCAATGACGATCCGAGCCGGCACTATCGAGCCCTGATCTTCCTGAATGGATGGATGCTAGGTATCTACATTAACGATCTGGGTCCACAGCACATTTTTTCTTTGCCAAACGGGATCTTAAATCCGAACGGATCGAACACTTTGGCGATCGCAGTCTGGGGTGAAGACGCTAGCGCCGGACTCGGTTCTGTGAGCCTGTATCAGTATGGCGCTTATGCCGGCGGGATTCCGGTGGTTCCGGTTAGTTCACCGGGTTGGAACGGGACCTGGGGGGCACCGGGACTATCGAATGATTTGGCGATCAACTTGAGCTCCAACCTTCCAGTTAGCATCGGCGGACAGACTGCCAAAATAGCTGGTACGGTCACCAACGCAGGAAGCTCCGCGGTTCAATCGGTCAAGGTCGCCTTAAATGTCCCCTCCGGCTGGACAGTGACTCCCAGTAGTCCAATTGAGTTCCCGGCGATTCCGCCAGGTACGTCGGTTTCAGTGAATTGGTCCGTTCAGATACCGTCCGGATTAACTCCCGGTCAGTATCAACTGGCCGCCATCACGAGCTATATGGAGAGCGGAACGTCCAACAGCACCGCTGGTACGGTCGCCTTGCAGGTACCCTATCCTAATCTGGCGGCGGCTTTCGATAACGCCGGGGTCACCACCAATGCAAATACAAATCCGTCGTCCGGTTTCCTCGGCTTCGATGGGATCGGTACGACTTATTCCGCGGAAGGGTTAACCGCGGCCGGTTTATCGCCGGGTGCCACGGTACAAGTTGGCGGGGTCACTTTAACCTGGCCGGATGTGCAGCCGGCCCAACCTGATAATGTTTTGGCGGATGGACAAGCCTTCCTGATCTCCGGTCAGTCAAGCCAGCTTGGCTTTCTGTTGGCATCGAATAATGCATCGTTAGCGGGCACGGGAACCGTGTATTACACTGACGGGTCAAGCGCGTCGTTTGAACTGGTTGCCGGTAATTTTTGGTATCAATCAGGGCAAAATGGCAACCCGGTTGAGACGCAAGTCGCAGCCGTTAACTACGCGAACTATCCAACGGGTTCTTCCGGCCACACGGTTTATGTTTTCGGTGTCACCGTGCCGATCGATTCATCTAAGACGCTCCAGGCGGTCGTGTTGCCGAAAGTGCGTGGATCGGTAGCAGGTTATCAGGCGGCCATGCATATTTTTGCTGTGGGGCATTAGCTGCGTGTGGGCGTAACGGCCTATAGGCGTGTGGGCGTGGCCGAGTGCGCCGTGGTGATGGCGAGCTCTGCGCAGCGCGACGCGTTGTACGCGCACCCGGATGGGA
>Ga0210406_10008442_pt1 | contig 10304 bp, 10 predicted proteins | sample IncBWC30MmetaG_FD_155454 | JGI IMG/M metagenome (GOLD analysis project Ga0210406, IMG submission 155454) | Forest soil microbial communities from Barre Woods Harvard Forest LTER site, Petersham, Massachusetts, United States - Inc-BW-C-30-M | ecosystem: Environmental > Terrestrial > Soil >... | reverse complement strand
GGAACTATACGGGCTGGCTAAGCTATACACTTGCCGATGCGGAGAATAAATTTTCAGTTTTTGGCAACAATTACTACCCTGCCGACCAGGATATCAGGCACGAATTTAAAGCCATCAATATGTACCATTATTACCGCTGGAATTTTTCGGCAGTATTTATTTTCAGTACAGGGCATCCATATACAGCGCCGTTGTCAAGCTATACTATCACAACGCCCGACGGCAATACCTCAACGGCTTTTAACATCAGTGGTAAAAACAGCCTCCGGTATCCCGACTACCACCGCCTTGATTTGTCGGCCACTTACGACCTGATCAAAATAAACGGGAATAAAATCGGCAGCATCGGCCTGTCCCTATTCAACGTCTATAATCATACAAATATCTGGTACCGTGAGTACCAGCTGCAAAATTATGCGGCTATTACTACCGATGTTAATTACCTGGGCTTTACCCCCAATATTACACTAAGCTTAAGATGGAAATGAAAAGACAACTATTAAACCGGATACTTTTTTTATGTTTTGCTGCGATGATCGTATCGGCCTGTAAAAAAGACAATACGGGCAGCAGCACTGTTTATCTGCCGGTAGTTGAGGCATACCTTATGCCCAGGCATGCACTTAGCATAAAACTATACCAACAAAAATCTTTAACCGATACCGCTAAATATGGTGCAGCTTTAAGTGGCCTGCAGGTTTACGTATCTGATGGCAGCACAAAAGTTCAGCTGACCGAATCACCAAAAGGTACTTATACCTACAGCGATCAAACCTTCCTGGTTGAGGGTAAAACTTACACGCTTCAGTTTAATTACCTTACCTATGCCGTTTCAGCCACAACCGTTATGCCGGGGAAACCAACAAATTTTGCAACACAATATGGTTCGGTAACGCTTTCAACTACTACAACCTCCGACCCTAACACTTCAACTACTACGATCGATAAACTAACCTGGGACAATCCTGATTCTTTGAACCATGTGCTGGTATTCGATAATAAAGACGGCACCGATTTTCCGCTCAGCAGTTTTCGCGGAACCAGGCCCGCAAATTTCGAATTAAATACCAATCGAGCTTCTTATTACAATTTAACGCAGGGTACTTTCCCCTATTACGGGCACTACACGGTGGTTTTGCTGCGGGTTAACCAGGAATTTATCGACCTGATAAAAAGTAATACCAGCAATTCCACTTCACAAAATCTTACCAATATTCCAACCAATGTGGTTAACGGTTACGGGATCTTTACGGCAATGCAGGCAGATACGCTGAGTTTTAATTTACTTTAATATCGATATTTTAAAAAAATCTTACTTTAAAAAATCCTGCTGACATAGGGCTGTCATTAGCGTGTGGTTAATTTGTTTAACACTTAAAAACAACAAAGCTATGGACATCATCCCAATGTTATTAAAAGAAATGGAGCAGGAAGCGGAAACAACACGCAAAATGCTTAGCCGTGTACCCAATGATAAATATGATTGGCAGCCACACGAAAGAAGTATGACGGTAAGACAACTGGCAACCCACGTAGCCGAAATACCTGACTGGGTATCCATGGGCTTAACCACCAGCGAACTTGATTTTGCTGCGAATGCTTACGAGCCGACCCCGGTTAATAATACCGAAGAACTATTGGAATTGTTTGAAAAGTCATACGCCAATGGGTATGCCCAGTTGGCAAAAGCAACTGAACCCGACCTGCTGCCAACCTGGACCATGCGAAACGGAGACCAGGTTTATATGGTACTGTCAAAAGGCGAACTGATCCGCGTGTCTTTTTCCCAGATAGTACACCACCGGGCTCAATTAGGGGTCTTCTTACGTTTGCTGGATATTCCTATCCCCGGCAGCTACGGGCCAAGTGCAGATGAGCCAGGGTTTTAAGAAAGATTCAAGAACCAAGAGCCAAGAATCAAGAATCAAGACCGATAGACTTACGAAGTTTGACAAACTTCGTAAGTCTTAGGTTTTTCTTAATTATTTTTATACTATGAAAACGATCAAGTTGAACCTGACAGCATCCGAAAAGCAATACCTAAAACAAAAGGGGGTACAAATAAATCGCCTGGCTGAATATGCCACTGACGAGATTAGTGCGCTGCTAAATACAGGTAAACAAAGGGCCAACGAGTTATTTGCATTGATAACTTTCCAAAGCATTCCGTCTGTCGGGCCGAAATTTGCTTATGACCTGATTTCGTTAGGATATTATTCAATAGATGATCTGCTCGATAAAGACGGCCCTACCCTGTTTGATGAGTTGGAACGGAAACAGGGTTTTTGGACCGATCCATGCGTGGAGGACCAGTTCAGGTTGGTTGTACACTATGCAAAACATCGCGGCAGCAACAAAAACTGGTGGGATTTTACTGCAGATAGAAAAGCATACCGCGCAGAACACGGCTATCCTCATGACCGGCCTGTTACTGCGTGGCATGAAGTGTAGAACCAAGAGTCAAGAATCAAGAATCAAGAGCCAGGAAAAGAGAAATTGTTTTATTTGACCAATATAATTGCCAAATTGCTCTTCCTATTTCTTATCTTGGTTCTTGAATCTTGGCTCCTGGCTCTTTACTCTTGATTCTATCCAAAAAATGATCTACTACACTCAGCTTATTTTTGTAAAAAAAGGTTCTGAAGCAGATTTTAATGCTTTTGAAGACAAGGTATTGCCGCTTTTAAACGATCACAACGGCAAACTGATCTACCGCATCAGGCCGGATAAAAACAGCGTGATCGAAATTAATGGTGAATTACCATACGAAATTCACTTTGTCAGCTTTACCAGCAAGGCAGGTTTTGAGAGCTATAAAAACGACCCAAAACGCCTGGCAGCCATGGAACTTAAAAACAACTCCATTGAAAAGGTGATGTTAATTGAAGGGGTTGAAATATAGAAGCACAAACTTACGAAGTTTTAGAAACTTCGTAAGTTTAACTGTTAAGTAGACAAAGGTAAGCTAAAATAAAAGGTCGAACCCTGATCTTCAGCGCTCTCCACCCATATTTTACCTTTATGCCGCTGAATAATCTCACTGGCCAGGTAAAGGCCAATACCAAAACCTGATATATTTTTCATCCTTGAGCTCTCGACCCGGTAAAACCGCTGGAATAATTTTTCCTGGTCTTTGGCTTTAATACCAAAGCCTTCATCGGTAACGGCTACCTGCACACTGCCAGCTTCCTGCCCAATGCTTACAATAATTTTACTTCCTTTATTTGAATATTTAATGGCATTGCTTAAAAAATTAGTGATTACCTGCCCTATTTTCTCCCTATCGGCTGATATTGTTGAATCTTTCCCGTGTTTAAAACTGATCTCATGGTTCGGGCTGATCAAAGTACTTTCTGCGATCATCTCTTCAATTAATTTATTCAGATCAAAAACCTGTATGTTGAGCTTCAGCTTTCCTGGTTCAAGTTTCGAAAGATCAAGAAAACCATGGATAAGGTCTGTCATCCTGTTCACCTGCAGGTTGGCTATTTGCAGGGCATTGTTAATAAAACTATCGTTTGATGGCACCAGTTTTCTCGAAAGCAATTGTAAGTACGCTTTTATGGAGGTTAAAGGGGTTTTCAATTCATGGCTGGCCATAGCTATAAAATCATTTTTCCTGATCTCATCGCGTTTGCTTTCGGTGGTATCTAATATCGTGCCCAGCAGCATAAGGGGCATCTTCCTTTCATCGTAAATAAGCACACCTTGCACTTTTACCCAACGCAATGAACCATCGGGCCAGTTTATCTTTACTTCATACAAGTATTTACCTGTTTTCAACGCCTTAAGGTAGGCGTCAATAACAATATGCTCCATATCGTCCGCATTAACCTGGGCCCTTACATCTAAAAGGCTAAGAGATGTTTCCGGCGGCTGTCCAAAAATCTCGGCAAGCCTCGGAGAATAGCTAAATACTTGCGTCTGAATATTCAGTTCCCAGGTACCAAACGCTGCGGCTTCGGCAGCAAGCCGCAAGCGATTTTCGTTCTCAATCGCAGCTTCTTTCGCTTTCACCTCCTCTGTAATATCAACAACGGTATTCAATATATAAGCAACTTCGTTGTTGTTGTCAGTAATCGGCGTATTACAACACGACCAGTAACGAACTTCGTGTTTTTTGGTAACGGAGTTCAGCACATCAAACCGGTAAGCAGGGACATCTATTTTTTGGCCGGTTTTAACAACTTTTGTGAACACAGGCCGCGCACTGTTATCATCGTTGGATGCTTCGTCATCGGGGAATACTTCAAAAAATCCTTTTCCGATAATGTTTTCCCTGGTGCTTGAAGTTATTTCAAGGTAAGTGTCGCTTGCTGCAATAATGGTAAACCGGGGCATATCGCCTTTTACCAATAACGAACCCGGCGATTTTTCGAAAATAGTTTGAAAAATATCTGCGGGGAAAGATCCGGTTATCATAGGTTATTATAAAATTACTTTTAAGTTAAACTTAAGAATTTATATTTGAAGTATTTCAACAAACATTATTTTTCATTTAAAAACTATATTTAAACAGTCCTGTTTGATATTAGCATATTAAATATTTTATACAAAGCCGCTTAATTAAATTACCTTCAACCAAATCAACTTGAATGAAACAAAAAACTGAGATTGCCGCTAAAGTTAAAGGTTTTTGGCGAAAACTCGGCCCTGGCCTTGTTACAGGCGCGGCCGACGACGATCCCTCGGGAATAGCCACCTATTCGCAAACAGGCGCCCAGTTTGGTTACGGGCAATTATGGACAGCCCTTTACATGCTGCCGTTGATGATTGCCGTACAGGAAGCCTGCGCCAGGATAGGGTTGGTAACCGGCAAAGGAATAACAACTATTGTTAGGGAACGCTATAGCAAATGGGTTTTATATGCAGTTGTGGGGCTGGTTGTTGTAGCAAATACCATCAATATCGGCGCAGATTTGGGCGCTATGGCCGCCGCCGCCCAACTGCTTGTGCCTGCATCGTTTATTTTACTCACGCTGCTTTTCACTACCATCATTTTATTGCTCGAGGTATTTACCAATTATAAAGTTTATTCGAAAATATTAAAATGGCTGGCCATTACTTTACTGGCATACCCCATCACCTTGTTTATTGTACAACAGCCCTGGGGCACCGTTTTAAAGGCAACGGTTATCCCCCATTTCGAGTTTTCGTTTGCTTTTCTTTTTATCATTACAGGCGTTTTAGGCACCACTATTTCACCTTATATGTTTTTTTGGGAAGCATCGCAGGAGGTTGAGGAAGACGAAGAAAAAAATCTATTAAACAATCCGGAGAAACCGATGATTAGCAGGATAAGTGTAAAAGGCATGAGGATGGATAATACATTCGGCATGATCTTCTCGGAATTTGCTACCTGGAGCATTATTGTAGTAGCAGCAACTGTATTACATAACAGCGGCGTAAAAAATATCAATACCGCTGCGGATGCTGCAAAAGCAATTGAACCATTGGTACATAGCTTTCCCCATGCCGGTTTTCTGTCAAAACTTATATTTTCAATCGGCATTATAGGGCTTGGAATGCTGGCTATTCCGGTACTTTCGGGATCAGCAGCCTACTCCGTGGCAAATGCTTTTAACTGGAAAGCCAGCCTGAATTTAAAATTCGGGAAAGCAAAAGGTTTCTACATCATTATTATAGCGGCAACTGTCGTTGGTTTATTGCTGAATTTTATTGGGGTGAACCCCGTAAAAGCGCTGGTTTACGCGGCGGTATTAAATGGCGTGGCAGCTGTTCCGCTTTTGTTTTTGGTCCTGAAGATTTCATCGGATGAAAATATAATGGGAGAATTTAAAAGTAAAGCTATTTCGAAGACTATACTATGGATAACTTTTATAGCGATGGGCGCCGCTGCGGTAGCAATGTTTTTCACGATTTTTAACTAAGCATACTTTCACCGGGTTTAATCCTGTTTGATATGAATAGATTGCTAAGACAAACACTCTTCATAAGTTTAATCGGATTAAGCTCTTTCAAAAGTCAAAAGGCCGATAGCGTTTATATCTGTGTCAGTAAAGGCGCCATAGCTTATCATCAATCCTCAAGCTGCCGGGGTTTAAGAAGTTGCAAACACCAAATCATTAAGGTTTCGTTAAAAGATGCCATTAACAAGTATCACCTTCGGGAATGCCGGGTTTGTTACTGATACTTGTTAATTGAGAAGAATCAATTGATCGCCGTGACCGTTTTCTCTCCTTTAAACTCAAAAAACCTGATTCAATAAAACTCCTTTTCCATTCGGGCCATATTTTTTGAAGGTCCTCAATTTTATATTCGAAATTCTTGGTCAGGTATTTCATGGATTTCTTAACTGATCTCCCTTCCTGCATACTTTTGAGGAAATGATACTGAGCCCCCCTGATAACAAACAGGCCCAACTTATAGTCTCTCCTGGTTACGGCGCAATAACTTTCTTCCGGAAATGGCAGGTCAGGCTCTTTGCGTTGGGTAAAGTCGAGGTAATACTGGCAAATTGGGAAACGGTGATGGAACAGGTGTAATACCGGGGTAAGTTTTAATAAATTATCGGGTGTCTCTATCGTTAAAATTGTATAATCGCCGGTAGCCTGTTCGTCAAAAATTTCTGAAAGTGCATATTCAAAACCTGCCAGTTCAATCATGAAATCCGGCCAGCTTTCCTTTTGTTCCTGGCCTGCGTCGGGGCGGGTTTGTTCCAAAAATGCCGGGAATTTTTCGCCAAGTGTATTAAGGGTATAGCTTTCCGAAGGGAAGGAATCAAGGTATTGATCTGCGAATGACTCAAACAGGTTGTCACCAAGCGCATAGGTCAGCGCGGTAAACTGGTTTTGCATACAGGCCCTGAGCCGGGCTATATAACTGCTGCGGTAAATGTTTAAATGCCGCAAAGCACTTAATCTTTCAGATGGATTTACGACTGCTTCTATCGTCATCCAATCATTGGTTAAAGGCCTGCCTTTTACAAGCATGCCTTGCATCCAGTTTTGGAGCTGGGTGAGGGGAATGTTGTTGGTTTCCATTTTAATATCATTAAACAGGCGTTATTCACCATTTAAAATCGTTCACTAAAAAATCAACCGGGTTTGAAATTGCTGCATTGACATATTCTTGTTTACCCGCATCCAAATTATACCCGGTCATTACACTCATATATTGTTTTGATTTTAACAGTTCGGCATGATACACGTCAAAATCGGGGATATTGCTGTCCCATTCAAGCAATGTTGCCACACCACCCGTAAGCTGCCAGGCCTGCGTAAATAGCTTCCACACCTCCTGAACTACGTTACGGTCGTGGGTATCAATAATATAATCGCCGCAATGCTGGTGCCCGGCTATATGCATTTGCACTATACGGTCATGCGGTAATTGGTTGATATAATGAACAGGGTCAAAATCATTATTAAAAGCCGAAACGTATACATTATTCACATCAAGCAGTAAACCGCAGCCGGTTTCTTCGGCCATATATTTTAAAAACTCCCATTCGGGTATGGTGGATTGTTTAAAAGTGAGGTAGGTGCTGGGGTTTTCAAAAACAAGGGGCCGCTCCATAAAATCCTGGGCCATGCGGATCCGCGAGCAAATATGTTTTAATGATTCTTCGTTCAATAAAACAGGGAGCAGGTCGTGCGTATTGAGGCTATTGACGCCTGTCCAGCATAAATGATCACTTATCCATAGTGGCTTTACTTCGGCAGCGAGGGATTTTAATTTGCCAAGGTACTCCATATTCAGGGCATCAGTGCTGCCAATAGAAAGCGAAACCCCATGCATTACCACCGGGTATCTTTCAGCAATCTGTCTTAAAATATGACGCGGCCTTCCGCCGGAATCCATAAAGTTTTCCGATATCACTTCAAACCAATCAACCGCCGGATTATGCTCAAGGATGTGGTTAAAATGTTTACTCCTTAAGCCTAACCCAAGGCCCGGGTTTGGAAGGGCCTTAACTATCTCACGATATTGATCCCTTTTTTCAATCATCATTATTTTTTAGCTATGCCGGGTGTAGCAGTCGTAATTATTATAAATTCAACAAAGAAACTTAATCAACCACTCACCCAATCAACTTAATCAACTACTCTACTCTTTCTTTCCTTCACAAAGCTCCTTTGCGTGGTCATCCGGGTTGTTAAAGCCAAAAGAACAACGCTTGTCGCCGCTGTTGCCGCATGAGTCATATGAGCCAAGCACAGATGTAAGCCAGTTTTCAGGCGGCCCACATTTAAAGGGCGGCTCGCCAACGCTCCTTTTTGCTTTCATCATCCTTTCTTCAAATAATTTACGGGCAAGCAGCCATACGCTCTTGCCGGTATTCTCTCCCAAAGTACTGTAGCGTTCTGCCTGGATAGGCACGGCACAGCTACCCTGCCAGCCGCATTCGTTTGCACCGGGGAGCATTTGTTGTTCTGCATCGCCATAAAGCCCGCATCCACCCTGGCCGTGGCAGTCATTCAAAGTCTGGCAGTTGTGCCGCGTAGCAGTAGCACAATACCCGGTACCTGCACAATTATTTGTTCCGTTGCGGTCGTGTCCTTTACAGGCGTTTAACCCCATGCAAACATGAAGTTCTAACGATGGAGTGGCAACCGCAGGGGCAGCCGCAGCGCCTTCGGCCGGAGCTGGGGCTGGTGGAGTGCCTCCGCAAAGTGATAAATTTGGATTATAATTTATGTTAGCCATAATATGCCGTTTTGTTGTTATCTGTTAGTGTTGTCCTTTTAAAATTTTCATTCAGTTTATAATCCTACGTCCGGCAGGTCCTGCACCCTTTGGCCCAGGTAGCTAATGGTTGGGTATACTGCTACAGCCGCCGTATAAAGGTCTATCAGTTGTGATTTCGGGCTTGAAATTAACCCGAAAGGATAATCCTCAAAAGTCGGCGCGGCAACATATTCTATTTCTTTGCCATCTTCATGCACCTTATATTTTAGCTTCATGATATCGCCACAAACCGAATTAAGGATAAATATCATGGACTTATGAATGCCGAACATAAACAGCTCGTATTGCGTGTTACCCGATTTTTTGTAGCAGTTTTCAACCATTACGAATAAATAAGTATACACGCCATTCAAAAAATCAGAAACGGGCCTGATGTGGGCGGGATAATCAGCGGTTTTAGGGTTTTCCGCCACATTAACAACAAAGTAATCGCTGATCTCAATTTTACCGATACCAAGTTTATTAAAACTCGCATTCAATGATTTATAATGACAATAGATCTGGGCAAATTTTTCAAAATGCGAAAGTTCTTTTTTGTCGAAATCATCATAATCAGCCGGAATCATTTTCCCGCAATCTACCGAGCCGTCCGGATCAAATCCCTGCGCGCCAGGGAAACCTTCGCCCTGTTCCACTATACAATGGATGGCATGTATGGCCGAGTCCCTGTCTTTTACATACAGCAGGTCGCCGCTGTCGGGCGCGTTTGTAAAATGCGGGTTATGTTCTTTATCGTAATATACGGTGTCAATATTGTTCTGCGCATAGTAGGCATTGCCGGGCAGTAACTGCGGCGAATGGGTATTGTAACGCAAATCATTATTTGTGATACAATTGATGATCATCTTATAAAACAACCCGATGGTTTGATAAGGTATGGGCGCCGCCAGTAATTTTTTATCCGGCAAGGGGTCGGGGCTTTCTATTTTCAGGAAAGTTACCAGTTGATCCAGCGATAGCTTTGCCCTGTTGATAGGGAACGGGGGCTCGTGGCCCGGGAGACATGCCGGCCATACGCTTGGTGATTTGCCGATCAGTTCGGGCAAACCGGCGAGCGCCTGCTTCAGGTTTGAAGAAAGCGCCATGTGAAGCATTTCCTCAATCGCAACACTCATGATCAGAGCGCCCGCTTTATTGGCGTATACCATAATCTCGGCTGATAAGTCTAACGCGATCTTATTGGCTTCTTTAACTGTTCTTCCGCTTTTCACCAATTCCTGTACCAGGGAGCCGCTTATCGCATCCTGGTCGGGTACCCGGTTAATGGAATAATAGGTATAGAGATATACAGGAATGGTGGCTATCTCAATTTCGATGGCCTGTTGTATAGCTTCGCCGAGGTTGGCAGGGGTTACCTCGCTATCGGCACTAAAAAATTTGCTTTGGATCATAATTTAGGTGTATAATTGATTGTATATAATTGACATTGGCGAATAAATATAGCCAGGCAAAACCACACTTTTCGGTATTTTACACCAATGGGGTTAATGTATATACCAACGCGGTTATTAGCGGTATTAACGATTTATTTATTGATTTAAAAAAGGACAGGCGCCGCAATTGGCTGGTCAAAAATAAACCTCTTCATATTT
>Ga0210406_10008440_pt1 | contig 10304 bp, 7 predicted proteins | sample IncBWC30MmetaG_FD_155454 | JGI IMG/M metagenome (GOLD analysis project Ga0210406, IMG submission 155454) | Forest soil microbial communities from Barre Woods Harvard Forest LTER site, Petersham, Massachusetts, United States - Inc-BW-C-30-M | ecosystem: Environmental > Terrestrial > Soil >... | reverse complement strand
CTGATCGGTCTCCTGCGCGATGGCTTCCTGCACCTGCACCTGCAAAATCAGGTGCGTGCCGCCTTGCAGGTCCAGCCCGAGCTTGATCTGGTGCGCGAAATTCGATTTCAGGTCCGCCGCCGAGGTGGGAAACGTCGGCACGCCAAACAGGCCATAGATGCAGCCAAGTATGACCACCAGGATGAAAACAGCTTTCCATTTCAAATTAGGATTCATAGTCAGAAATTACGGCGCTTCATCGGAACGCCGGCGGGCTTATTTCGCATCTTCCGACGCCTCCACCTGAGTAATTGCCGAACGCGCGATGCGGATTTTAACCGGCGACGAACCTGTGTCGGCTATTTTAAGGATGATCGTGTCGCCGTCAATGCCATTGATAACGCCATAGATGCCGCCATTGGTGATCACTTTATCGCCCGCCTTCAACTGCGACAGCATCTCTTGAAGCTTTTTCCGCTGTCGTTGCTGCGGAAGAATGAGCATCACGTAGAAGATACCCATTACGATGACCATCATCACCAACGGGCTGCCCAGCGCCGCGCCCAAACCGCTCGGCGCCTGCAATATCATCGTTGCGAACATGTTCTTGCCTGATTTCCTTCCATTTTCTGCTTCGCCGCGCACCTGGCCGAAGATAGCAACAGCTTACCGCGGGTTCTTGCCCGCTTCCACAAACCCTACGCGCTCTCTTCTGGTGGTGCCGTGCAGACGGCCCGCGCGCCTTCGGACTCGGAATTGCGTCACGTCAACTTGCGTCGCGTTCAGCCTGCTACCTGTTCAGGCCGGACCCTCCGCGTAGCGTGCGTGCATCGCCGATGAGAATTTCGCTAGGTGTCCAAACTCGATAGCCTCGCGGATTTGGCGCATGATGTCAAGGTAAAAGTGGACGTTGTGGTGGGTGGCCAAAATCGCCGCGGTGATCTCTCCCGCGGCAAAAAGATGCCGCAAGTATGCGCGCGTATAGCGCCGACAAACCGAGCAAGTACATTGCGCATCGATCGGCCGCTGGTCCTGGGCGTAGCGGACGTTCTTGATCAGCACCCGGCCTTCGCTCGTATACAGGCACGCATGGCGTGCCGCGCGCGTCGGCAGTACGCAATCCATCATATCGATGCCCAGCGCGACATAATCGGCTATTTGCTCAGGCCGCCCCACGCCCATTAAGTATCGCGGACGGTCCTCAGGAAGGAGAGAAGTCACCTCGCCGGCCATCTCGCAGGTCACGGTATGTGGCTCGCCGACCGCCAGTCCGCCCACGGCGTAACCCGGAAACTCGAGCTCAAGTAGCTGGCGCGCGCTCGTGCGGCGCAAATCTGCGAACGTTGCTCCCTGCACAATCCCGAATTGCCATTGCGCCAGCTCGCCGTTGCGCTTCGCGTATTCCAAGAAATGCGTGCGCGCGCGGCGCGCCCATTCCGTCGTGCGCTTCACCGCCGCTTCCGCCAGTTCGCGCGGGGCCGGAGTCTCGATGCATTCGTCCAGCACCATCGCAATGTCCGACCCGAGGGCGAGTTGCACCTCCGCCGCTTTCTCGGGTGTGAGCAGATGCTCTGAGCCGTCGAGGTGCGATCGGAACCGCACGCCTTCGTCTGAAACTTTCCGTAGTTTAGAGAGGCTGAAAACCTGATACCCGCCCGAATCCGTGAGAATCGCGCGTGGCCAAGACATAAATTGATGCAGGCCGCCCAGCTTGCGGATAAGCTCGTGCCCGGGTCGCAGATATAAATGATAGGCGTTGGCGAGAATGATGGAGGCGCCGAGTTCTTCGAGCGCTCCCTGCGTCAGCCCTTTGACCGTGGCCGCCGTGCCCACCGGCAGGAACGCCGGCGTCTCGATAACGCCGCGCGGCGTGCTCAGTTTGCCCCGCCGCGCGGAGGTCGACGTCGCATCCGTCTTCTCTATCTCAAACGAAAAACTCACCCGCCAAGTGTAGCAGTATGGTCTACAACGCCGCCCACGCGACCTTTGCTAGCACCCAGACCGCCCACAATCCAAAGACGACCCCAAAAGCTGCGCCGGGTTTTATTTTCTTAGGATTCGCGGCCGCAAAGCCGATCGCTGCCAGCACTAGAAACCAGATCCAGAACAATTCGAGCGAGCTTCCAAGCGCTGCCAGCGGCTTCGGCGCACCATCCGGCAAGTACGCCTTGAGGCTCGTGGCTACGATACTCTCGGGATCGACGTCGCCATAGCTTTTCAGCGGAAGGATGATCAGCGCCAGAATGTTAGCGATCGCCGTAGGCAAAAAGGCGTGCGTGGTGATCCCAAACGCAGACCCGTAGCGTAATCCAGCACCGCAAAAAAGATTGAACGCTCCCCAATAAATCAAAGAAAAACACAAAGCCGAAAGCGGCACCACCACGACCGCGATCCCATAGGAGAAAGCAGACCAAAACTTAATCTGCCCAGCTAAGGCTTGATCTTTTTGTTCCTCGGAAAGCTGCGCAAAACGCGCGCTCTCCTCCGCCTTGTGCCGGATGTACTCCCCCCAGTTCATCTTGGCGTTTAGCAGCCCGCCTACACAAGTTCCCAGGATTACCATCAGGAGGAGCGGCGCCACCCAACTAGGCCGCTCGGCGATGCTCGCGAAGGTTTGCTTCGGACTGACAAAAACGCCGATAAGACGCCCAAAATGATTGATCGGAGCTTGCGCCTCCGGCGCGGGCATGGACGCAGTTGTTGCCATCGAGGTTCCTCCACCACAGGAGCGCCTTACCAGGCGCGCTGATACTGCCTTCTACCCTGCAATACGCCGGAACGCCAGAAGAATTTCAGCGCCAATACATGCTCAGCAAGCCGCAAATCAAGAAACCTGTAACTAAATCTGAGAACCCGAAGAAATTTAGAAATCGTTTTGCGGCGAAACCCTTTTGTTTCTTAGTTCTGGCTTCGGCACAAAAGTTGCCCTTACGACGCCACTCTAACGCTTGACACAAATGGCAAAGGGGGAATTTCGTGAGTCGAATTGCAAGAAGTGCCCTTCTTTTATTTGTCGCTTTCTTGATGCTAGCCCTCTCGCCACATTCGTCCTTCGCCCAGCAGGGCACGACCTCCGTCGTCGGCAATGTGACCGACCCGCAGGGCGGCGTGGTCAATGGTGCCAAGGTGACGCTCGCCGATCCTTCGAGCGGCCTGAACCGCGAAACCACCACGGATGAACAAGGACATTTCCAGTTCCTCTCCCTGCAGCCAGGCTCGTACTCCGTGCGCGTGGAGGCCGCCGGCTTTAAGTCTGCGCAAACCGGGCGAATCGAGGCGCTTGTCTCGTCCACGCAGAAAGTGAGCATCAAGCTCGAGCTGGGCACCGTGTCCGACACCGTGACTGTCAGCGAAGGCGCGATCGCCCCGGTGAACACAACCGACGCTACCCTCGGCAACGCCTTCGATTCGCAACAAATTCTCGCTTTGCCATTCGAGGGGCGCGACGCGGCTGGAGTTCTCAGCCTGCAGCCCGGTGTCACCTTCGTGGGCAACAATCCCGATGACAACGTGGACACGCGCAACGGCGCGTTGAACGGCGGCCGCAGCGATCAGGCCAACATCACGCTCGACGGCGTGGATAACAACCAGCAAGCGCGTGGCACTGCCTTTCAAGGCGCCGTGCGCTCCACGCTTGATTCCATCGAAGAGTTTCGCGTGACTACCGCGGGCGACAACGCCGACCAGGGCCGCTCATCCGGCGGCCAGGTCGCTTTGGTCACCAAGAGCGGCACCAACACGTTTCACGGTTCCCTCTACGAACAAAACCGCCCCACTATCACCGCCGCGAACGATTGGTTCAACAAGCACGCGCAACTCACCAACGGCGAACCGAACACGCCTGGAAAAGTGATTCGCAACACGTTCGGCGGATCACTCGGCGGTCCAATCCTGAAGGATCGCTTGTTCTTCTTCGGCACCTATGAGGGGCAGCGGTTGGCGGAAAACCAGCAGGTAAGCCGCAATGTGCCCAGTCCCAATCTACAGGACGGCGTGATTCTCTATCCCTGCGCCGACGTTACGCAGTGCCCTGGCGGCAATAACAATCTGCCACCGGTGGTCGGTCTCAGCGGCCAGACCTACTCCTTCGCGCCCGGCACCAACGGCGTTGGCCCCGCGCAGATCAAGCTGATGGACCAGGGTTGCCTCACCACTGGCACATGCACTGCCGCGACCAGCGGCGTCAACCAGAACGTTATCAGCCAGGTTTTCAGCAGGTATCCCACGGCGAATTCACAGAGCTGCTCAAACGCGGATGGTTTCAATATCTCCTGCTTTACGTTTTCCGCTCCCAATCCCCAGCGCCTGAACACCACCATCGCTCGCATCGACTACAACCTCACGAAGTCCGGCAGTCACCGCATTTTTGCGCGCGGCAATTATCAAACCGACAAAACGGCGCAGCCTCCGCAGTTCCCCGGCGATCTGGCGAACAACACGATTCGCGACACCAGCCGCGCCATCGCGGTTGGTTACACCGCAGTGCTCTCGAACTCCGTGATCAACAGCTTTCATTACGGACTCACGCGGCAAAGCCGTGACAACCTGGGCATCGAAAACGGTTCCTACGTGATTTTCCGTTTCCTGGACGATCTGCACCCTGGCGTTGGTTCTCCTTCGCCGTCGACCTCGTTCACCACAAAATTTCACATCCCGGTGCACAACTTCGCCGACGATGTCACCTGGACCAAGGGTAGACACACACTCCAGTTCGGCACCAACATCCGCAGGATCACCAACACGCGCGCGACTGATGAAGCCAACATCACGTTCGCCAGCACCAACCCCTTCTGGTTGGCGGGCGGCGCGGCGGGCAGCGGTGGGAGCCTCGATCCGGCGGCATTTGGCCTCCCTGCAGTCGATCCCAACAACTCAACTACCTACGACATCGCGGCCGTCAATCTTCTTGGTCTGATCCCGGAAGTGCAGGCGCAGTACAACCGCACGGCCAAGAACGTGGCCATTCCGGCCGGCGCTCTTGTCCCCAAGAACTTTCTCTCCTGGGAGGCCGATTGGTACGCGCAGGATTCCTGGCACGTCACGCCGAACCTGACCGTCACCGCTGGGCTGCGCTATTCGCTGCTGCAGCCCGTTTATGAAACCAACGGAAACCAGGTCTCGCCTAACTTCGATTTGAGCCAATACGTCAGCGAGCGGGCGGCGGCGCAACTCCAGGGGCAGACCGTGGATCGCATCATTAGCTACTCCCCTAGCGGTGGGGCCAACGGCCAAGCGCCGTACTGGCCTTACGACTACAAAGATTTCGGGCCGCGCTTGGCCATCGCCTACGCGCCAAATCCCTCCGGCGGCTTGCTCAAGTCGATTTTTGGCGGCCCGGGGAAATCTTCGATTCGCGCTGGCTTCGGCATCGTTTATGACCACTTCGGAGAATCGCTGATCGACACTTTCGATCAGAACGGGTCGTTTGGCTTGGCCACCGTCGTGACCAATCCTGCATCCGTGCAAACCTTCGATGGCAGCGTGCGCTTCACCGGAATGCAAAACATTCCCGTTTCAAGCCCGGACGGCCTGCTGACCAATCCGGCTCCGACCGCGCCGTTCCCCTTCACTCCTCCTATAAGCACGCCCGGAAACCCCCTGCAGCAGATTACCTGGGGTTTCGACAGCAAACTGAAGACGCCCTACTCCGAATTGCTGGATCTCTCGGTAACGCGCGAGCTTCCTGGCGGAATCGTCTTTGAGGCCGCGTACGTCGGACGCCTCGGCCACCGTCTGTTACAGCAGCGCGACCTGGCCATGCCGCTCGACCTGAAAGATCCCAAGTCGGGCACGGACTATTTCGCCGCCGCTACCGCGCTTGCCAAGCTCGCCAGCGCGAACACTCCCGTCAGCCAGGTGCCAAACATTCCCTATTGGCAAAACTTGTTCCCTAACGCGGCCGGCGTCGTGAACTTCGGCCCCGGCACTGCCGGATGCGGTGACGGTAACACGGCGGCTGGACATGGAGGCGCTCCGGGCCTGTTGAACGTGGCTAACCCAACCGCCACACAAGCAATGTATGAGCTCTTTTTCTGCAACTGGGGCTCGTCCACGCTCGGGGCATCGAACTTCGTAAATATCTTCGACAGTTTCTGCTTCCCCGCATGCGCCAACATCAATGGTGTCGACACTCCCTACGCCTTCTACAACAAGGAATTTTCGGCCCTATACGCGTGGTCCAGCATCGGGACCAGCGCTTACAATGCTGGTCAATTCACCCTGCGTAGCCGCCCGAGACACGGCCTGCAATTTGATTTCAACTACGTCTTGTCCAAATCCATCGACATAGGCTCTGACGCAGAACGCGTGCCCACGTTCGGTGGGCTCAGCGCCATCGTCAACACTTGGGCGCCGACCCAGCTGCGCGGGCCCTCGGACTTCGACGCGCGCCACCAAATTAACTCTAACTGGGTTTACGATCTGCCTGTTGGGCGCGGTCGCAGATTTGGCAACGGCTGGAACCGCTTTGAAGACACTATCCTCGGCGGCTGGCAGATCAGCGGCATCTTCCGCTGGACCAGCGGCTTCCCCTTCAGCGTCGACGCCGGAGGAACGTTCAACACCAACTTCCAGATTGAAGGCAAGGCGGAGTTGATCGGCGCCGCCCCGAAACAGCAATTAACCTTCGTCAACGGCGAGCCTTTTGCCTTTAATTTCGGCACCGCGGATCCAGCGTCCTTTTTCCGGCTACCCTTTCCCGGCGAATCCGGAGCACGCAACAATTTCCGCGGCCAGGGATTCTTCGGCATCGATACGGGCGTCAACAAGACATTTCACTTTACCGAACGGCATACGCTGCGCTTCAGCGCCTATGCCTACAACCTGACCAACTCCGTCCGCTTCGATCCCGCTACGCTAATTAACAACAGCGCGCTCACCAATCCAACAAACATTGGGCTTTACTCCGGCACGTTGACCAAGCCCCGCGTGATGGAGTTTGCCCTGCGGTATCAGTTTTAGATCTGTCGCAACCCAAGGCGAGGCCTCGTAACCATCCCGGGCCTCGCCTGGAATTTCTCCACAGCTTCAGTCAGGCTAGCGAGCCGTAATGGGTAGTACAAACTTCAGGGCGGTATGGGTGGACGAGAAGCCCACGACTTTCACATCTTTCAGTCCGGATTTTCGGCCCGCGGCAATCACATCATTTTCAGTGATTTGCTTTTGGCCCTTTGGGTAAACAATCCACAACGCTGCCGCGCCTTTCAGGCTCTTCGCCAGTTTGGAGACTTGGGATAAGTCCTTCGAGGAATCCGTCGCGAAAAAGATCCACTCCGAGTCCGTCGTAACTTTGCCGTTGCTGACAGTCTTCGTTTGGACGCGAAGCTCGGCGAGAAAATCGGCATCCAGATTGCCGATCAACGAAACCGCGGCATTCGGCTTGATGCCTAACTTCTCCAGCCGCGTCTTGGGGTGAAGAATCTTTTCACACCATTTCGCGGCGTTCGCACCGAGTTCAAATATCGCCGCTCCTTCAGGACCTTCTACCCGAAGTTCCCCGTCGGCGGCGGCCGCCGACTGGATGTTGGCAAACGCGAACTTCAGGCGTAGCGCGCCATCTTCACTGCGAAAGATGAGTTCGGAAGTTTCGAGCAAGGCTTTTCCACGCGCCTTCTGTTTGCCAAAACGCGCTACGCAATTCGCTTCATTCCCCAAGAGTTCCTCGATTTCCGAGAAATGTAAATTCTCGCGCCGGCTTGTAAATTCTCGCGCACACCGCGCTTTCAGACACTGCCTACGATAGTAAGCTAGTAGGTTCGATGGCAAGCCCCGCAACCATTACTCCGCGCGTTGATTGGAAGCTGATCTGGGCGCAACGCGGTTTCCGCTATTTTTTCGTGGCCATGTTTGTGTCGCTGTTCGGCAGCGGCATGAACTTCGTGGGTGTGAGCTGGTACATCCTCGCGGCCACGCATTCCACCGTAAAGGTCAGCCTGCAAGTCATCGTCGTAACGCTACCCGGATTGCTCGTGCCGTTTCTGGGCGGCGTGCTGATTGACCGACTGGATCGCCGTTATCTCGGCGTGATGCTCGACGTGGCGCGCGGAGTCGCCGTGCTGGCCACTGCATACATCGCGTCAAGAGGGCATCTGGAGCTTTGGCATCTGTATGCCATGACGCTTATCACCGGCATGGGTTCGGCGATGTACTGGGCGACCGTGAATGCTTTGGTGCAGGAGGTCATTCCGAAAAGCCAGTTCACCGGTGCGAACGCGGCCGTGCTGGTGGGCGTGCAGAGCGGAATGCTGGTTGCTGGATCGTTTGTTGGTTTTTTGTACGACAGCGTCGGAATCGGCGGTATTTTGGCGATTGATGGCGTGACGTACTTCGTGTCTGCGTTTTGCCTTTTTCAAGTTCGGCGCGGTTACATGTCTCCACGCGAGCACCTTCGCTATCCCCGCGAGTATTCGGAGAATACGGAGGCCACGGCCGAGGCGCTGGAAAGCGGAGAAAATCCGGAGGTCGCGGAGGCCGGTCTGTCTCTCGCCATGTACGCCGATCTCAAGGAAGGGTTCGCCTACTTGAAACAGCAGCCGTTGGTGCGGGCCTTGGGGATCACACATGCAACAGTGATGGCCGGTGTCGTCAGCGCTAACGTTGTACTAGTTGCCTTGGCGAACGACATTTTGCACGCGGGGGCTCGAGGTCTGGGCTTTCTAGAGGCTGGATGGGCCACAGGTGCGATCCTCGGTGGATTCATCACCAGCCAACTTCCGGGCCGACTCCGAATGTGGCTGTATGTTGCCGCCGTTTCGGTTCTCTCCGCAGGGCACATGGGCACTCCATTCGTAGCTTTTCTGGTTGGGGCTGTGCTGCTGCAATTCATTTTTGGATTTTGTCGGGCGACGGGTGGCATCGTGGGGCAGTCCTCGCTGATGAGCATCGTGCCGCGGCATTTTATGGGACGGACGCAATCGGCGATGGCCATTCTCGGCACCATCATTCAGTTGATCATGAGTTTCGCCCTGGGCATCGTTGCCGAGCGTGTCGGGATCGTTGCCGGGTACGCCCTGCTGGCGATGCTGTATGCTGGCGCGACAGTGTCTGCCATGCGTGCGCGGCAGCTGCAATCCGCCGTGAATCCGATCGAAGAGCTGAAACCGCGCTCGACCTCAACGATTCGGGGCTAAGGCGCAGCTTAGGGCTTCGCGTTAGGGGAAAAGAAGCCGATGGGTAGATCGCGCGCGGTGCGTAATCCTGCGGGAGCGTTCAGAATCACCGGAATGGAGTTAACGACCACCGAAGCGGTGGCGATATCGCCGTGCGAGCCGCCGGGAATCACCAGGCTGATGTCCGGATGCCCTCGCAATTCGATCGTGTCGGCCGGGTCTTTTGCTCCGACGTACATCTGCAATTCGAGATAAACCAATTCTTTCCCGGCGCCCAGCCCGCGAGCGATTTGGTGCACGCCCGCGGTCTGCCCTGCTTCCACAGTGAGGAATTCCGTTTGCACGCGTTCGCGAGCGACTACCGGCTCGATAGTCTCGGCGATCTCGTCAACGGGAAGATTCAAACTGTCAGCGATCATTGCCACAGATTCCGGCAAACCGACGTGCTTGATGACACCGGCGGCGACTTGCCCGCGAAACTCTTCGACGCCCATGCCGGCGCCGATTTTCTTTTGCAGCGGCAAGCGGCGCTTGGAGGCGTCGACAATGCGTAGCGCCTTGGCGTGCTCGATGCGCTGCGAAACGGCGGCAAGGGTCACGACTAATTTGTCCATCACGAACCCCGGGTTCACTCCGGTGCCCACCAGCGCGACGCCCCAGTCTTTGGCCTCGGCATCGAGCTTCGCCGCCAGGTCCGGATGCGTGCGATAGGGATAGGAGAGCTCCTCGCAAGTGGAAACCACGCAAGATTCTGCTTTGAGGCAGGCTAGCAGCTGGTCCATCACTGTTGGAAGAGATGACGAAGTGGAGTGAATGACTACGTCGGCGGCTTGTTCCAGAACATCGCCGGCTTCCGCGGAGATCTTTACGCCCCAGGGAGCGTCATTGGCGCCAACGACTTCACCCAAATCGCGGCCAACTTTTGCAGGGTCCGTATCGATTGCGCCGCAAATTTCGATAGCCTGCTTTTCACGCATCAGGCGTGCGATGGAGGCACCAATCGGACCGACACCATATTGAATGGCGCGAATCTTCTTCTTCACAGGTTTCTCCGTCTTGCAGTTGCAGCAGGTTTGACAGCGCGCCTTTTGCCGGCAAAATAAACCCTAACGATAGAGGAATTCCCGCTCGCAGGCAACGCAAAAGGCCGCCGCGGACATCGGATGGACCAGAGTGGGGCGTAACCGAAATAATGAAATGGCCTATCGCGTTTGTGTT
>Ga0210406_10008438_pt1 | contig 10305 bp, 21 predicted proteins | sample IncBWC30MmetaG_FD_155454 | JGI IMG/M metagenome (GOLD analysis project Ga0210406, IMG submission 155454) | Forest soil microbial communities from Barre Woods Harvard Forest LTER site, Petersham, Massachusetts, United States - Inc-BW-C-30-M | ecosystem: Environmental > Terrestrial > Soil >... | reverse complement strand
TTTAATGACGGCAAGATAACTCATCAAATCGAAGTTTTCTTTTGATTTTGTAAGATGGGTGACAGAACGATAAATTATAAGTTTATCGCTATGAGTAAATTGAGGAATTGTGTCCAAGAAATCAAGTAAATCCAATGGAGTTACCGATGTATCTTCCAGAACATCATGGAGATACGCGATACTACTTACAATCTCATTCCAGAACCCCAAATATCCATAGTTTTCTGCGATTACCAAGGCATTCTTGGCAACAGCAATGGGGTGAGTAATATAAGGGATATTCTGGCCATACTTACGGAACTGACCAGCATGGGCTTTCGTGGCAAACTCAAGAACTTTTTCAGAAGGAGTCATATCAAAAGTATATATTAAATGGTCACGAAGTCAAGTGGTTTAAATTCAAATCCATTGATTTCCGTGATTTTCTTGAAATTATAGATATGTGGCTTAACGTGAGCCATATCCCTAACACAAACGGTATCAAGCTTACGCTGTTTAACGAAGAAATTAAAGATTTCCTCGACCATCAATTCAGCATCATGTAAATTGTTCTGTTCGCACAGCATACCAAGGTGAATTTCAATTCGATTACCGTTGGAAAAGCCATGAATTTTGGCATATTGATCCAAGAGTTTGTTACTCACCAACTTACTAAAGTAATAACCAAGGGTATGAATCATGGTATCAGGATAGCGATGACACATGAGTTTCTTCATGTGGTAATTGAGAAAGCCATCACCAAGGAATTCAAGACGACGAATTTTATGGATTTTGCTCTTATTCTTACAGCACATAATATTTTAAATATTAAGAAGGTGAAACCATCACACAATGGGTATTCAAATCAATAATAGTCACAGTAATGGGTGATTTAATATAAACATTCATTATGGAACACATACCGTCACCAATTTCTTCAACATACACCACATCATCTTTTTTCAATGAATATTCACCAACATTCCACACCCGAAGCGCAACTTGATATTTCATAGTGTTAATATAATAACAGAGTGGGGTGAACTGTCAAGAGAATATTCAGAATATTCTATTAAAGAAACGATACCACCATTTTGTCATTAGGGATGGTACAGTATTGGGACAACCTGAAGAATAATGATAAACCTTATTACATTTCGGATTATCACATGTCCACATGGCTGTATGATTCTTACCACCACGAAATCTTTGATCTGATGTTCTAACACCAAATTGATAATCAGTTTTCATTATTTTGAAGATTTACACCATAGTCCACTTAAAGAAAAGTAATAATGTTTCCGCCATCCACGACGATATAATTCAAATGCTTGTTTGAAAGTCTTTGGTTTATAAAAAGCCACACTGTGATGTTGTCCCCTGAGTTCCAAGAAGATATGCCATGGTTTTCGATGAATCATAAATCAGGTATGAGGATTGAAACCACGTTCATCGATGTAACCACTTATACCAGAACCTTTTCCGACACGTCCAACAGTTGTAACACGATTACCACCAACCGTAGCAGACTTTTGACGCCATACAGTTGCGTCTGGTTGAGCAGGGACAATATCATGCCATCCCCTGACATTTTGACGAGCATCACGATAATTCTCACATTTACGCTTAACGTCTGTCATGATTGGATACATCCGTTTCTTGGATTTCCCATATAGCAAGGTGAACAGTTGACTCATAGTGTTAATATAATAACAGAATGACAGTACATGTCAAGGGTTATTTACCAGATGGAAGCCAATGAATTGTATCGTAACCAGCAAAGCCATTCAAATCCGAATGAATATTGGTGGCATGGAAACCAATCATTTCAGCCACATCAGATGCCGCCATAAAACGATTCTTGGGCAGCCCAATCATCCGTACACCATTCTTGAAGTCGCAACGATCTGATTGAAACGTGGTGCCATAACGACAAGTATGAGAAAAAGGTTTCTCATTCATTTCACCAAATAAATTATTCATATAATTAATTTACCTTCATAGTCCGAAGTCAAAATCCTAATGTCCATCATGGCTTGAGTAATCCTAGTTTGTGTCACGGACAAACCAACAACGTCATCAATTGAATTAAAATATTGAGCATTGTGAAGACTATTCAATATCACACCCAATAAACCATTCACCTTATGAACATTGGCACCATTCGTCTTGGCCAATACTCGATTGCGGTAATCAGGAAATTCATCAATAGTCATGTTATTATTCAACAAAGTTGCTCAACGAAATGTCCAATCCCCTAACATTCTGGTAAACCTCAGACGTAGGCAACGTCTTATTCAACGCAGGAATGTAAATCTTCATCCGAGTCACCGTTCCATCACTTCCACTGCCACCAGTAACATATAGATAATCCTTGACAACTCCCACATGAAAGCTGTCACTGGCAATCTGATTGCGTTCCAGAGATTCACCCATGATGAATCCTGATACCGTTCCAATCACAACAAACCCAATCACAACCAAATCCGTAATTTTTAATTTCATATTAAAATAAGTATATATTAAATATCCTCGTTGTCAAGGACTTATTTTAAAACTTGGAACAATAATTTCTTAATCGCTTCACGATCAGCCATTAAGTCCTTACCATCAAGGAGTTGGAAACAGAAAGATGAACGATTAGTGTTTCCATAAGAGGAAAGAATCTTCAAAGCCGCATTTTTTCGCGGTACACTCTTTAAAGGTTCAACAAATTCTTTCATATATGCCACAATCTTAAGCACTTCCTTGTACCCATCAGCAATACGAGAAATATGTCCACGGCAAGTCTCAGCCAATTCATAATCAAAAGTATCACCAATGTAATTATAGAAAGTGTTGTAATCAGGATAGTTCTGAGCACCCCATACATCAATCACCTTGTCTAAGGACCCAAGCTCGGATTTCATGCGGTGAAGCATTAAATACCACGCACTCTTAACCTTATGAATCTCCTGATCCCCATGATGATATACACAAACACCTTCCTTACCTTCCCATAATTGAATGTTTTCCAACAAATCAATTACATCAGTAAAGGTGTAAACATTAGGACGTTGTAAATCTTCCTCAATCGCAAGCATATCTAGTTGATATTGAGTAGCTAAACGATAATCATCGTGAAATACATACCCAATCAAATAAAACTTCGGCACATCACCATAGTTAATCACAATGGTATTCAACGGAGAAGTCCATTCAAAAATATAAGACATACCCTCAAACAACATAAACCGTTGAAGCTTAGGTAATACTTCAGTCTTGAAATATTCAATCTCAAAACCATTCTTTTCCATCCGAGCAGCATCAATAGTACCACGAGTACGAATCATAAAGTTACCCTTGTACTTGCTTACAATTAAAGTACTTCCATCAAGCTTCTCCATAATCGTAGCATTCTTTAAAGAATTAGGTACAGGAAAAACTTCAGGCTTTTCACCCCAATTAACAAACTTCGGAAATGAAGCCGAAATCAAATCACCATCACTATTCCAGACAGATGAACGAAATATCTTGTTCTCTTGGCTCCACGCGCAACCCATTTGCTGGGGCTGAACAAGATACACCATCTCCCCATTCCACACCAATTCATCAACGTGAAATTGAGTGCGGTCAATCAGGGATAAATCGATCTTCATAGTGGTAATATATTATATTAAATGAATGGGGATTGTTACCTGTCAATTCGTTCCATTCAGTCTTGGTAACGCACTCAATCTTCTCCACTTTGACAGCTTCGGTATAACGTTGTCCACGAATACAACCATCAATCTGAATGAGTAACAGTTCATTGAATGACACACTGGCCAACAGATATTGCTGTCCACTATGAGAATATACGTTACCATAGCGAGGATTTACGAAAGGTGGTTCAACGGGAGTCAAGACACCAAGTTCATAAGCACGAGCCGTATTGAGGTTGAATTCTTTACCGTTAATGTTGATCTTTTCCATATTTGTTTTATTATTTTTCTGTCAATTTAATGTTTACTTGTACAAAATTCTTTCCAGCAGAGATTTGCTTCCATTCCGATTCACTGATGACAGTTAAGCTCCTCACTAGTACAGCCTCAGACCATAAACCGCCACCGACCTTAAGATCTGACTGGCCAATATTACCAATGTTAATCAGAACTGCCTTACTCTGACCACAATGAGCTAACATATAAACCGATGACGTAAACATACCGTCAATAATTTTATAATATTCACCAACAGCCCTTGTCTTAAAGGGTGGCAGAATCGGTGTTAATACACCCAATTCTTTTGCTCGTTCAGTGTTGAGGTTGAATTCTTTACCGTTAATGTTGATTTTTTCCATAAGTTTTAAATTACCACACTATACAGGTTAGCAGCCTTACCACGTTGATTTGGAGCCTTGGGAGCCAATCCCGCAGTTTTGACCTTATTCGCTTCAACCTGCTTTTTCAAGAACAGGCTAATAACAGGCTGGTCATAGTCAGGATTCAACGTGAGCAAATCACGAACTGTCCACGTATCCGTCTTAGGATAAACAACTTCCGCACGAACCTTGGCAACACGTCCACGCTTTCCTTTACCAGTCGGAGCACTAACACGCTCAGTGATAACAACTTCAGACTTGGTATCGCCATTCAACAGAGTGTCGAATTTGATTTCAGCTTCGAGTAAAGTGTTACAGGTGAAGCCATTACGACCCCATTGTTCTGATCCGGGATATTGTTCAGCAGGAGGGAAATGATGACCAGCCAAATCATAACCATTGTGGCGAGTAACCTTAACCACTTCAAAACCAGCATCATAATCCTTGGGATGAAGTGTGCCTTTCAAGGCAACCTTGTGGAACAAAGCAACATCACCAGTACGCTTTAGCTGACGATGGCGGAAACCAGTATAAGTGAATTCGGTTTCAAGGGGCTTGTAAGAGATTTCGTTCATAGTGTTAATATAATAACAGATTGGTGGTGAGAGTCAAGGATTATTTATCAAACATGCCGATATTTGTTCCGCATATATGGGGTGTCCATCAGACTCAGAAGCAATTCATCAACGTCGTTAATATTCGCTCCAAGATCACGCATTTCAGTATATTCGGGCAATTCACCACCAAGACTACGCACGGTGGTCAAAATTGGAGCACAATTAGTGAGACGACCAAAGGCATCCAATTCCTCTTGGGATTCAAATGTCATTGTCACAGAGACAGGGTTAAATTTCGTGGAAGCGGGGGTGTATTTACATTTCATATTGTTATATTACCAGATTTATAATAAATGTCAAGGCTTAAAATCACCCAAATACACATAATAAATCTCCGAATACCGACCTAAATCACCACTCGGAACGGTATGTTCAAGAGCCACACAGGGATACGACTCAGGTTTCGGAACATAAAAATCTTGGTATTTGGTTTTAACCCAATATTGGGATTTAACTCGGTCAAAATTTTGTTCATCAATCAGTAATATTTTATCCATACCAATACTGTAAACAATTCATATTTTAATGTCAATGAATTTCTATAAATTATTTTCGTGTCAGGAAGATACTCCAACAATGTTGGAGTATTGATTATTAAATTTGAATCTTAGCAAAGTACCACAAACGAGCAGCTTTATTCACGGCACCACCTAATTCCTTGACGGTCAATCCATTAGCAGTCAATTCATCAGCTTCTTCCTTGATGATGTCATTGAACACCCAACGAATAAAATCACCAGTCTTGGTTTCATCTTGAGCTAAACCGTTCTCTTTCAACCAGTTAAATCCTTGAGTCAACCGTTCCTCATTGGCATGTTTAGCCACAAACGCTTCAATGTTAGCCATTTTCTCAACGTCAACATTAGCCAATTTATTAACTTTGGATTTAGAATGTTTACTTCCTTTTACCTTAAAGACATACTTGGACGATTGATAACCATCCTCAACACAAACCCAAACTCGTCCTTCACCGATACCACTGATACCGAAGAACTTAGCTACGGGACATTCAGCCTCAACAGCAAGACTGGTTTCATTAATTTTGTTGGTATCATTAGCAGGATGTTCAAAGTCAATCGTAAGATCAACAACACCAAACTGATAGATGGAATATACACGATATTGGTTTAAAGAAATAAAACTAATTTCATTAAAACGAATCCAATCACCACCAGTATCTTCTCCGTTTTCGTCTTGATCCAGTTTTTCAATTCGGAAGATCGTCCAGAACCTATCTAATTGACTGACAGCCACGGTGTCTTGAATCCCTTTACCAGCCCATTCACCATGAACAACAATGTTATCACCAAAATTAAACTTAATCCATACCCAAACTTCTGGTGGCAAGGATAATATGAATTTAGCAAATCCGTAATTATCTTTTTCAATGGACAATTCTTGATTACGAGATTGAGGAATGTTTGAACCATCCCTACGGATTTGAACGGAAGAACAACAACCATGAATCTTAGGGGTTCCCTCATACTTCAATTTCGGCATGATGGCCAAACGATTCATAATTGGTTCACCCTGAGCATCTAATCCAACGAATTGAGCTTTGCTCTGAACGTTACGAATAGCATGACGGAATTGATCAATCTCTTGGAATCGAATTATGTTCATATTCTTGAAATTTACTCATTTTATTTTTACCAAAAACGACTGATAAAATGCCATGCGACATATACCAGAAATCCAAATAATGCCAATCCAAATAGTCCAAGGATGACGACGAATAGTTCAATGAAGGTGAATCCAGATGTTTTATTGATTTTCATTAGTTTTTAAAGTTAATTGCTTGTTTTTCCAAAGTTGTGAGTTTCTTCATAGCCGACTTGTAAGCCTTTTCCATTGTCTTGGCTTTGCGTTCATTCGCTTCCCGTTTACGATCAGCGGCTTGGTGTTCATCCCACCAATCAGCCAAATCTCTTGCTCTGGCTTCCCGACCATCATAAATGACACGCTTTTGATCTTTTTTGGTCATTCCACCACAAGCCGTACACAAACGAATAACGAAGTCATTAAGTTTGCTGACGTTTCCATAATAATTTTCAGCAGCAAGGTTGACATCATCAGGAACCTTGACTCCCAATTCCGCATAAACATAACGGAGAAGTTTGGCTGTCCGACGACTGTTTGTCTCAGCTTCCGACGGATTCATGTATTCAGAATTACAAGGCATAATTTTATGTGGTTAAAGGTTTATTCGGACAACCACTTAAACAATTCCTTTTCGGTATCGAACATAAACACCTTTGTTTTACCATTGTCCGCATCATTTCTGAAATACTCTAGAAAATCACGAATGGACTTGTACTGGTTATAGACGTTACCATGATGAACACCACCATCTACGGAGAAAAGTTTGTAACCACCATTAGCATAATAACCAAGAGGTTGGAGCCATGCTTTGTCGGATTTTCCAAACTGAATACCCAAAATACCAGATTCGGCCATACGAAGGCTTTCAAAGGTTATATAAGGCGTTGCGGGAGCGTTAACAAGAACAGGTTTCATATGTTTATATATTATCAGAGTGATGGTTAAATGTCAAGGAACCAGATGAACAAACTGGTGGCGATCAATGTTCTAAAGGTTTCAATCATGTGAATATAATAACCCATTTTATAATAATGTCAAGGGTTTATTTTATTCTTGTCAGGGAAAATGGGTGGAATGTATAAACTCCACCCATTTAATCACATACACCGATACGTCTCGCTCTGAGTCCATTCCTGATACCAAGCATCATGATCCTCAACTACTTGACTGATAGGAACTTTCTTGTGATGAATATGGCCACTAAATACACCACAGAGATTGACGAAGTTCTTAAATTTGGCTGAAACACGATAATGACCATCACCATATTTCACCACGTCACCTTTATTGACAGCTTTCATATGAATTAGTTTTTACGAAAAACCCATTTAACCCGAACCATGTTGGTGACAGGACAGAAGTAGAATTTGATTTTCATAGTTTTATAATAACAGATTTATGGTAGTTGTCAACTAAAAAAGTGGGAGGTTTCAAATTGTTTCTACGCTATCTCAGCACAAAAACCTCAAAAAAAGCATGGCGGATTTTTTTATAATAATCCACTAAATTCACCTATTAATGATATAGACAACATAGGATAACACTGGTATTTACCATACCACGGATTGGAGAATCTCCAATAGACGGTGAGTTACAGTTAAGGCCACCCACTCACTCCAATAGCCGTTGGTTTTTTAATTTAAGGCGATAACCAACTAACCTAGCTCCGCTAAGAGATTGTTACTTGCTGGCGTTCTTATAGTTTCCAAGCATCCTCATTTGATCCATGATGGATGGGCCTTTGGCGTCACCAGTCGGTTCCTTACGAGCAACCTTGGCCTGTGTGGACAACCGTTTTGCCCCGATGTTCGCCTTGTTGATACCATCCCGTTTTCGTTTAGTGTTTTTATTCATGTTTATATATTATCAGTTTTGAGGTTATTGTCAATGGAAAGTTTAAGATTTTTTCATTTCAGAGGACTCAATCCTTTGTAAAGTCCAGCCAATAAGTCACATGCTTCACTAGACAAAGGAATTTCAACCTCTTTTTTTGTTCTCATATTGAAATTATCGCCATCCTTGAATGTCTTGATAAGAGCATGACTTGAGGTGTTTCCAAGGAATGTACCAAGTAAATCCGCCTCACGTTCTGTTAGGGTGAGTATGAATACATTCTGTTTAGTTACGTGTTTAACAACTTTAACTTCGTCGATGGTTTCTGTAGTGATTTTCATAAATTATTTACAGGCATTGCTGATTTGACGATAAAGATCATTAATCAATGAATAAACTTCATCGGTAATGGTAGGGTCAATGGAACGACCCATGACATAATTATTGCGACTGCGATTGATAGTATCAACGGCATCCGGAATGGATGTACCACCAAAAAGAGTACCGATCAATTCAGCTTCACGCTTATTCAGGGTGAGAGTAATCTCTTTTTCAATTTTGTAGGTGGTAACAGGAACTTTGGTTTCTTTGGTTGTAACATTCATTGTTATTATATTATCAGATTAATTATATTTGTCAACACTTAAATTGGTGGGCATGGAAGGATTTGAACCTTCGTTTTCACTCATAAGGAGTGATGTCCTGAACGCTGGACGAACAGCCCGAAATTGAATTAGTTGCTGCCGCTTTGCTCCCTGTCATAAGGGATATACCAAATTGGGTGATCTGTTTCATTCACAGTATCCAACCGTAGTTGCGGGTACATATTCTGTCCGTTCAGGTAGTTAAGCTGAGTAAGATAATTAATTCGACTTATCATCGTCTAGTAGAGTTTGTCGTTGAACTACAACGCTTTAGTCCACTTCACAACAACTAAATTTTAAAAGAACTAATTTGGTGGGCAGGGGTGGACTTGAACCACCGACCTCCAGCATAAACCGCTGGCGCTCTTTCACTGAGCTACCTGCCCGAATCTCACTTACAAATATAATATATCATAGATTTCCGAGAAAGCAAGAACTTTTTTGAGAAATAATTGTCAGATTCTGGTAAATGGCATTACGAAAAAATCAAAGAAAAACATTCACTAATACAAGTTCAAAATAGAGATAGGATTAAAATTAAAGAAATTGAAAAAGCGAATTATAAACCATATATTGTTAAAGATATGGGAAAAGAAAATAAAAAATTTGTGGAAGAACAATTCGGTTTATTTCTTAGTAAAATTTAGCATTACCCGGACATTGCCACGCGGAGGCATTTACTATTAATGTCCTTGCGGGGGTTGGAATCGAACACAACCTAAAAACGTGCTTATGAGACACGTCAGTTCACCAGAACTGTACCCCGCAGACCAGAATCATCTTTAACTCTTATAATATACCAGAGTTTATATTAATGTCAAACACTAAAATGATATATATGAAGATTTATTTTACCTGCAACGGGAATGGCTCATTTTAGAGCCATTCCTTGATATTATCGTTTATTTGCCAATTGCTTTTTAACAGCCGCAGCCAAATCAAGCACAGCGTTAAAATCAAACGTCTGACAACCAACTGTTACATTCTCCTCCGAAACCGTGGCGGTATATTCAGAGTTGAGTTTGATGGAGATGTCAGGAATAGGTTTGACACACTTAATGACACTCCATTGATTCCAACCAGCAAGAAGTTCAAATTTACTGTCGGAACCACCTGATCGTGAATAACACCATGATTCGCGATTGCCAGTATCTCCGAGAATCAAGTAAACGTCATCATCAACGTCAAATATATTGGAGCTTAGAACATGAAGTTTATCCATCGTCCAACCATTTTTCTCAAGAGTTTCGATGATGACGGGAGCCAATGCTTGACGAACAGCAATAGG
>Ga0210406_10008437_pt1 | contig 10306 bp, 8 predicted proteins | sample IncBWC30MmetaG_FD_155454 | JGI IMG/M metagenome (GOLD analysis project Ga0210406, IMG submission 155454) | Forest soil microbial communities from Barre Woods Harvard Forest LTER site, Petersham, Massachusetts, United States - Inc-BW-C-30-M | ecosystem: Environmental > Terrestrial > Soil >... | reverse complement strand
CGATTTGTTCGGGAGATGGTTTGTACGCGATGGCTCCCTGCCTCAGGTACGCGGGCGCGCGAAATTCACGGATTGCTACGGTCGCACGCGCGTTTTCTGCAGGCGGCGGATCTGGCGGCGCAGGCAGGTTGAGGGTGTAGTAGTTTGGGTACCTCACCTTCCCCCCACAGCTGGCCAGGATAACGAGAGCGGCCAGAGAGAAGACAATCGTCGTCAGAGTGTTTTTCATTTTCATCCGCCGGTGCCGCGCCTGAAAACGTGCGAGGACACCCATCCTTTCATACGATCGCATTATTTCGGAAGCTTCCTATCTTCGGGCTGTTTGATCCGAATCAGGCTCCACGGCCGTTGCTTCACCGACTCAGTCAACTCGTCCAGGTTTTGCGTTGCCGTCCGCAGGTTTTCGATCGTGTCATCAATCTTGTAATCATTCGCCCTCACCAACACCCGCATGTCAGCCAACAATTGCTTGGCTTCGAGCAAAGTGTTCTGCAGTTCCGCTAGATCTTTGCGGACGGGCTCGCGGACATCGCTCACGGTGCCATTCACGTTTTGAATAGTGTCATCGGCATGCTGACTCAGCACATTCAACTGATCGGTAAGACGATCGATCTTGGGCCGTTCAGTCGCTAGCATTTCGTTGACGTTATCCAAGACCGCTCGGATCCTCTGCTGATTGGGCTTCCCGGTCACGGTATTCAGGTTGGCAAGCAGAGTGCGCGCATCTCTGCTGATTCCATCCAGTTCGCCCCGAGCCTGCGTGATCAAACTGTTCGCATTGTCCGCCACAACGGCCATCTTGCCGGCGATCTCATCCAGGCTGGCAGCTTCCTGTGATGAAATGGTTGAGCCCGGTGGGAGACGTCTGGCGTCGTTGCCGCCTGTCGTAATGGACAGTGCCGCTCCACTCATCACGCTGACAAGCCCCAGCTTGGCTATAGATTTTTCGTTCACGGGAGTGTTTTGTTTCACATCAAGCAGAATTTCAATCTTGGTAGGGTCTGACGCGGCCGGCCGTACCGCCGTTACCTTCCCCACGTTAATGCCCCCAAACAGCACCGACGCTCCCGGCTCCAGCCCACCGGCATAACGCAGATATGTGTGGTATGGAACGGTGTGTCCGTTAAACTCCGCATTGACAAGGTAGATCACCGTAAATGCGAGGATCGAGAAGCATCCAAGGACAAAGGCTCCAACCTTTGCTTCCGTGGTCACGGGTATGTCTCCTGAGACTGCATATACTTTTCGAGGTATGCGGCCACCGCCGGCGCCTTCGCTATGTTTTCGGGAATGCGATCGAGAAACTGGCGGACGCGCGGATTTTGACTTGCCTTAAGTTCATCCTTCGTACCGACCGAGCTGAATGAGCCCTGGTACAACATGGCGATGCGGTCGGCGATACGGAATGCGCTCGGCAGTTCGTGAGTGACGACAATGACTGTCATTTGTAAAGCTTCCTTGAGGAGCAGAATCAATTCATCGAGCTCAGCGGCGACGATAGGATCAAGCCCGGCCGATGGCTCATCGAGCACGAGGATTTCAGGGCCGAGCGCAAGTGCGCGCGCCACGGCCGCACGCTTCCTCATACCACCCGAGAGTTCCCGGGGAAGTAACTTGCCAAACTCGGCGAGACCGACTGCGGTCAGCTTCATCCACACCACAAGGTCAATAATTGAGGATGCAAGGCGTGTGTGTTCCCGCAGTGGCAAAGCGACGTTATCTTCGACTGTCAGCGAGTTGAACAAAGCCGCGCTTTGAAAGGCCACGCCGATCGAGAGGTGAACCTTCTTCAGGTCGGACTGTGAGCAACGCGTTATGTCCCTACCCTTTACGTGGACGCTGCCCGACTTGGGGCGCTCCAGCCCGATGATTTGACGCAACAGAGTGCTCTTTCCGGAGCCACTGCCACCCAACAACACCATCGTTTCCCCGTGCTCGATATCGAGATTCACGCCATTCAGCACTCGGCGGCCGTCGTATTCGACCACCAGATCGCGAACCGAGATGATGGGCATCAGAGTTTCACCGTGAAATAGAAAATGGCGGTGAAGACCGCATCCGCGACGATGACGAGGAAGGTCGACTTCACCACCGCACTGGTAGTTGAGCGTCCTACTGAATCTGGGCCTCCGCTGACACGAAACCCTTCCAGGCACCCAACGTGAGCAATAATGGTTGCGAACACCACGCTCTTGATCAATCCGGTGATCACGTCGCGCAAGCTGATCGAATTGAACACATAGTGGACATACAACAGTGGCGCCAAGCGAGTACTGAAGAACATGAACAAACCACCGGCCAAAATGCCGAAGACATTCGAAATGATGCTGAGGCACGGGACCGAAATCAAAGCTGCCAAGTACTTGGGTGCGAGCACAAACTCGACGGGCTCCAGCGCCATGACGCGGAGCGAATCGAGTTCCTCGGTGACCTTCATGGTCCCGATCTCAGCCGCGAAGGCCGACCCGGATCGCCCACTCACCGCAATCGCGGTGAGTAGCGGTCCGAGTTCGCGCGTAAAGCCGACGGCGACCAGGTCTATGACGTATTGCATCGCTCCAAAGCGGCGTAGTTCAGACGCTCCTTGCATCGCTAGAATGAATCCACTGCAGATCGCCATAAGAGAAACCATGGGCATTGCATCAACGCCGATTTCCAGCATCTGCCTGACGGTAGCCTGCCAACGGTAACGATTTCCTACAACCGGCAGCGCTCGCCCCATGGCCCGCAAGGTGGCCCAAATCTGAATATTCAGACTTCCGACGTAGTCGAGATGTTCGATCGTTCGTTCGCCGACGGTTTCGAGAACGTTGGCCATCAAGATCCCTTCTGTCCGCAATCGCTGGCTTCGAACAGGGCCAGTACGCCCGTGACCTCAAATAGCCGGAGCGCAGAGCCACTGAGTCCCTGCAAGCAAAATATCGTCTGGCGGTGGCGAGCGATTCTAAGAGCCTCGATCAAGGTCGCGATCCCCGATGTCTCAATGTAGGGAACACCTGCTAAATCCACGGTGATCGCACGAGGCAATGATCTCTCGGACAGGATGGCCGATAGGCGATCGCGAAGGTCGGGCGAGGAATCCACATCGATGCGGCCATTCAGTCGAACAAGCACATCATCGTCGTTCTGAAGCACTGTGATCCCGAGACCGCCTTCTGAAGTGATCGGAACCCGTTCCAACTCTAGCCTCCTCTAACGACTCTCGACAGTCTGCGCTCACGATCCTGAATCGCCTTGGTGCAGGTCAGGACGATCTGCTGTTTGCATGCGACCTTCCACAACCACCTCCGCGGCTAGAGGGGCCTTTTGTTGAGGATGAGTGACCAGGCTGTAGGAAAATGGCGGATCCGATGTCACCAGCAATGGCATCTCTGTCATTACGAGTGACACGACACAGGTGGTGTTCACCTCTACCGCATCACGATTTCGGAAATGTGGGCCTGATGTCACTCCCTTGACGTTCTGTCAAGCTGATCACGCCACTTTAGTGACTCCTAACTGAGCGTATGCAAGCGCGAAGAATGCGATAAGACGCCCTGTAGGTGCTAGTCCAGGAACAACTTCCAGCAGATGTTGCATGAGAGCGAGCGCAAGGCTGGCGAGCTTCATTCCAACGCAGACTGGCAAGTCGATTGCGATTAGGCTTTTTGGGGTAAGGGGAACTCGAAACAGGAGCGAACAAGAGGAGCAAATTATGTTGAGGCTAGTGGGTCTGTTCCTTATCTTTTGGACGACGGCGTCGGCCTTTGGCCAATCCACTTCGAAGTATCAAGTGGGCACGATCACTGGAGTTAAGGTTCATCAGGCTGCAGGAAGTGGCGCCTCTGACACCGCGAGCTATGACGTTTCTGTCACAGTGGGCGACACAGTTTACGTGGTGCTGTATACCCCGGCACTGGGCGAGGACACCGTGAAATATGCTGCAGGGCGCGATCTGCTAGTGCTCGTGGGGAAAAGCACAATTACGTATAACGACATATTGGGTCGATCATTTGCAGTTCCGATAGAGAGCCAAAAAACTGCCGCGAAGCCTAAACAGTCCAGGTCAGTGTCGCGTACGGCAGAGTAGCGCCTTGGGATCTCGCAAAAGTCATACTGGACCGATCAGGTTGAGGAATACACACGGAGAAGTAGACATGCGGCGAAAAGATAGATCGCCATCTCACAGTAAACTCGTACTTTCGTTGGGAGCAGCCACGATCGTTGCGGTAGCCATGTTCGCGGTACAGGCGAAGGCTCAGACAAGTGGTGAGGGCTTACCGGACCTGGAGGCGCGCGTCGAGCCTTTGAGGCCGGGGGTCACAGAACGCCAAGTGCTCACCGAACTCGCCGCCCATAACGAGGAACGCAGGGCCGCCCTGCACGACTACACCGTGTTGAGAACCTATCAGGTCGTTGATCTCAATGGAAAGGTGCATGCGGAGGAGATCGGACGCATGGAGTTTTTCTCACCCGACAAAAAGGCCTTTACAGTCGCCTCCGAGTCTGGCTCAGGCGTGGTTCGGCACATGGCATTGAATCCGCTGATTAATAGCGAGATCGAGGCCGCCGCCGGCAAAGAGCATCATGACAGCGCCATCTCCACCGACAACTATTTCTTGAGTCTTTTGGGCGAACAGCAACTGGGTCCGTACCGCTGTTTCGTCGCCGAAGCGGTACCCAAGCGGAGAGACAAGTATCTGTTTGAAGGTAGAGTTTGGATTGATGTGAACGACTACTCCGTGGTGCGAATCGAAGGACATCCCGCGAAGAAACTCTCCTTCTGGATCCAGCGCGCAGACTTTGTACGGCAGTATCAGAAAATTGATGGCTTCTGGCTCCCAGAAAAAGACCAGACGCTTGTTCAGGTACGGCTGTACGGGAAGAAGATCCTGAAGATCGAACACCGGAACTATGTCGTGAACGCAGGCCAGAGCACAAATGCACGGACTGTCGTCCGGAAGACTGCGATCACCCAGATCAACTAGGTCGCGCAAGCCGGCTCGTGACAAGCGTGCCCGAACGCCCATATTCAAATCATTCGGCCGACGAGCAGCCTCCCAATGAGCACATTTCCTCTCGTGGAGATGTGACAAGCCTTTGACACGTCAAATCCATCTCCCCAAATGACACCTCGCGCTCCGCTGCGAGCTTGGGCCCGAACCGTTCACATCTAGTCTCCTCAGTGGGTTGGAACAATTCCCATTCCATGCCTCATGGTTTGGACGCTGTATTGCACTATGCGATGAGGAGGAGCAGGGATGCCAAAGTCGGTTGCTAATGTTGTGTCAATCCTACTGTTCGTGCTTCCTGCTTTCGCTCAAACCGGTTCCACTGGATCTGGATCGATAAGAGGTGACGTATTCACAAAGGGCACCAACGGTGAACCTGCCGTTTTGCCCGGCGTACTCATCGTCCTTCACGGACCCATAACTGAGAAGACCGAGTCGGACGCAAAGGGAGCATTCGCTGTCGATGGACTTCCCCCGGGGAGTTATCAGATCGAAGCGAATGCTCCCGGCTTGTATGCGGCACTCGCGGTGGAAGTCAGCACCGGCACATCTTCCACCGTTCCAGTCGAAATGAACGTGGCGGCGGTCACCAGCACTGTCAACGTAACCGCAAGTGACACGGCTCTGGCCGAAGAGTCCACTCAGCACAACACTATTACCCAATCCGTTGTGGAAGAGGCACCCAATCAAGAAGAGAAAGTGGAAAGTCTACTTCCTTTAGTTCCTGGCGTGGTTCGCGGACCGGATGGCCGAATCAACATGAAGGGCGCCCAGGCCACGCAGGCCGGTTGGCTGGTCAATTCGGCGAATGTGACTGACCCAGCAACCGGCGGCGACGCGATCAACCTCCCAATTGATGTGGTCTCTTCAGTGCAGGTGATTTCCAATCCCTATGACCCGGAGTACGGCAAGTTCACTGGAGCAGTTTCATCTGTAGAAACCCGAACTAGTAATTTCAATAAATTTCATTTCTCTGTCCAAAATCTGGTCCCGCGTGCCAGAGACCGCAATGGATCCATTGTCGGAATCGGAGCTTTCACTCCGCGCGCCACCATCACCGGTCCGCTGATAAAAGATCGGCTCGCGTTCACTCAGTCTTTGGAATACCGCTTTGTTCGCACACCCGTTGAGAGCCTCCCGCCGCTGCAACGGGACACAACGCTTGAGAGCTTTGATTCTTTCAGCCAATTCGATTTGAAGATTAGTGAAAGACAGAGTGCAACTCTGTCCGTTGCTGTCTTTCCCCAAAAGTTCGACTACCTCGGACTGAATACATTCAATCCGCAGCCGTCGACCACAAACCTGCACCAGCGCGGATTTCAGGTCGCCGGACAACACCATTACATTTTCAATTCGGGTGCTTTGCTCACTTCACAACTGGCCTATGAAGAGTTCGACGCGGACACTTTCCCAAACAGCCAGGATCCCTACCGTTTGTTAGTCGAGACGACGGAGGGTGGATTCTTCAACCGGCAAAATCGCGACACGGATCGCGTGCAGTGGCAAGAGATCTATCAGTCCAGCCCGAAGCATTTTTACGGTGACCACCAACTGAAGGTTGGCTTCGATTTCTCCCATAGCTCTTACGACGGTGGCCAGCAGTTCCTCCCCGTGGACATTGTTGGTGTGGCAGGAACGACACTTCAGCGAACCGAATTCGGCGCGCCGACCACGTTTGTCGTCCACCAAAACGAGTTCGCTTGGTTTGTCGGAGATCAATGGACGGTTGGACCCCGTCTCAGTCTCAATCTCGGCCTGCGCTTTGACAACGATTCCATCACGGATTCGACACACGCTGCGCCGCGAGCGGGCCTGACGTTGGCACTGACGAAGGACCGAAAAACTCTGCTGAAGGCTGGCGGTGGATTGTTCTACGATCGCGTGCCTTTGAACGCCAGCGCCTTTCCCTTTTTCCCTGATCGAACGGTTTCACATTTCGACGCAACAGGGGAAGTGGTTTCTTCGACTCCCTACGACAACGTCATCACCGGCGGATTGAACAATCCACGCAGCGAAACCTGGAACGTTGAACTTGACCGTCAGGTGATGGAGAAACTGCTGGTTCGGGTTGCCTACCAACAAAGGAACACTGTCCATGACCTGGTCCTCAACCCGGAAGCTTCAGCCAGCGGTAGCCTCTTGTCCCTGGCTAACAACGGACGAGATTTTTATCGCGAGTTTCAAATCACTGGCCGTTACCAGCTAGGCCGGCAAACGCTGAATGCCTCCTACGTGCGGTCGAAGGCGACTGGCGACCTCAACGACTTCAACCAGTTTTTCGGGAATGACCCACAGGCAGTGATCCAGCCGAACTCTCGCGGACCGCTGGCCTTCGATGCGCCCAACCGCTTCTTGGCTTGGGGAGAGTTCAACGCCCCGTGGAAGCTCATCCTCATGCCGGTCCTCGATATTCACACAGGCTTCCCTTATTCGGTAGTGAACGAAAAACGCGAATTTGTCGGTCTGCGAAACGACGAGCGATTTCGGCGCTTCAATTCGTTCGACATTCAAGTGCTCAAGGAATACGGACTGCCTTTTCACGGTAAGGAGCACACCGTGAAGTTGGGGTTTGGCGTGTTCAATCTGTTCAATCACGCCAACCCGCGGGACGTTCAAAACGACCTAGACAGCTACCGCTTCGGACAGTTTCTTAACAGTGCAGTTCGCACCTTCAGGGGGAAGTTGGTTTTCGGATTTTAGTGGCCGGACCATACAGGTCCTTGGGTTGGATGTGAAAGTCCTATGAAAAAAGTAAATCAATGTCTCATTCTCGCTGCCGGCAACGGGACGCGAATCAGGACGATCTCCGGCGGCCTTCCCAAACCTTTGGTTGAGTTTCGTGGCAAACCCATCATCGAGCACATCGTTCAACGCGCGCACCGGGCCGGCATCGAGAGCTTCGTGATTGTCGTGGGATATCGCTCGGGCTTGATCCGCAACTGGTTTGAAGGCCGGTCGCTCGGTGTATCTGTGACCTTTGTGGAAAATCCGGACTACCACAAAGCTAACGGCGTCTCCGCTCTAAAAGCCAGAAACGCAATCCACGAGAATTTCTTGCTGCTCATGGCGGATCATCTCTTTGAGCCGGAAACGGCTGAGACACTCATACAGCAACCACTGGGGTCCGACGAAGTAATTCTCGCAGTAGATCCCAACATCGATCGCATTTTTGACCTGGACGATGCCACCAAAGTCCTCAGGAACGGCGACCGGATTGTGGATATTGGCAAGGAGATCGCTCACTACGACGCCTTAGATACTGGAATGTTCCTTTGTAGTCCAGCTTTGTTTGACCGGCTCGAATTCGCAACCAAAGAAGGCAATTGCTCTCTTTCCGACGGCATGCGGCAACTGATTGCGGAAGGGCGCTTGCGCGCCCTTGAGATCGGCCAGGGACGATGGCAGGACCTGGACACGCCGGAGGCATTAGCGCACGCCGAAGCCGTGTTTGATCCGTATCTGCACCACGAACCGAGTCACGAGAGCGTGGCCCGTGTCTAGGACCAGGCTGGCAAGAGCGCGACTCCCTCTCCGCATGCTCGGAGCCATCTTTGGCATTCTGCTCTTCATTTATCTGATCCACCGGGCCGGTCCTACCAAACTCCTCGCAAGCATGGTCGCCTTAGGTTGGGGACTAGCATTAGTAATCGCCTGGGGTGGGGTCGCCCACATTCTCAAGACTTGGGCTTGGCGACTTACCCTACTCGATGAGAAGTATCAGGTATCATTCGCGCGCATGCTCGGACTGCGGCTCAGCTCTGAAGCGGTCGGGCAGTTTGGCGGCCTCGCACAGTTGTTCGGCGAAGGTCTACGCGTCTCGCTGCTGGGCCCGGCAATTCCGCTCTCACGCGGTATTGCTTCAGTGACGATTGACCGTGCATTCTTCGTCGTCAGCGCTGCCGTTGTGAGCTTCGTCGGGCTCTCGGCGGCCCTAATGGTGTTGCCCCTGCCTCATAAGCTCATTCTTTATACAATCGTTTTTGCGTGCCTTCTCCTGAGCTTTGTTCTTCTAAGTGCGATTGCCATCAGAAACCGCTGGCGCTTGTTTTCACGAACCGGTGAGATCTTAGGTCGGATCCGCTACCTTAAACCGTTGATCGAACGTGAGCGCGCACTGATTCACTCGGTCGAGGAGAGTCTTCTCGACTTCTATCACCGTACGCCCAAAGCGTTTTGGACAAGCCTCCTGCTGAACGTTGCATGCCACGCCGCCGCGATCGTCGAGGTCTATCTGATTGTATGGCTCATGGGAACCAAACTCACCTTGTTCGGCGCACTCGCAATTGAGGCCTTGACTAAGTTGGTGAACATTGCTGGCACATTCAATCCAGGGAATATCGGAACCTATGAGGGCGGGAACATGCTTATTACGAAAATGTTCGGCCTCACAGCCGCGGCAGGTTTGACGTTGGCTTTTGCTCGTCGACTGCGCGCTCTCTTCTGGACTGGTGTGGGTATTCTCTGCCTGGTCATCTTATCGAACCGTAGAAAGCGAGATAAGAGCAATAAAACTAACGAGGACATTATGCAGGTTGCACCCGAACAGATTTCTTCAGAGGAACTTCAGAGTACCTTTACATCGCAGCGCCCCTCTCACCTGGCCGTTGTTCTTGCGAACAATCCGGGCTTCGACTCTCCGCTGCCCCAGGTCGGCTCAGTACCAATTTTGCTTCGAAGCATCTTGGGAGCAGCAAAAGCCGGCGCTGCGCGAATCGTAGTTGTTATTGATCGTGTGAAGGGTCTGCCGGTTCGGCAAGAACTGCTGAAGACCGGGCGTGTGCCCAATCATGTTGAGTGGTGTGGAGTGACTTCCGGGGAGGATTCTGTTCCGTCCCTGATCGGGCAGCTCGCTTCCGAGATTGATGGACATCTCGTTCTGATCGCCGGCGACAGGGTCTACCACCCTTCATTGCATAAGCGAGTCGCTGAATGGGATCGGCCAGGGGATGCCTTAATGCTCATGACTGACCGGGAAACCGTGGGCATCTGTTCGCTGTCCCGAGAGGCGTCGAGCGACCTTGCACGCCCTTACCCCACCGTTGCCGATTCTCTCGAGGATATCCTGTCTGGGCTGAGCATGGCTCATTACAAGGAGTCCGAAGAGGTGACGGAGACAAAATGGCAGCGGGTTGGCAACGAGCAGCAACGTCGATTGGCTGAACGGAAATTAGACGGCTGGCTCGTCAAGCCAACCGACGGGATTTTTGCCAGAGCGAACCGCACGATCTCCATACCGATCAGCCGCCGGATCATTTCGTTCCCGATCACGCCCAACATGGTCAGTCTATTTACGCTCGGTGTGAGCTTCGCCGCGG
>Ga0210406_10008436_pt1 | contig 10309 bp, 9 predicted proteins | sample IncBWC30MmetaG_FD_155454 | JGI IMG/M metagenome (GOLD analysis project Ga0210406, IMG submission 155454) | Forest soil microbial communities from Barre Woods Harvard Forest LTER site, Petersham, Massachusetts, United States - Inc-BW-C-30-M | ecosystem: Environmental > Terrestrial > Soil >... | reverse complement strand
GCGGACGGGCGCGACGATGTTGCGGCTGGCGTCCCATCCGAACTGCCGCTGCACGGTGGCAACGCAAGGCGCATAGAGTTTCTGCAGCGCCTTGCCGGCGGCGGACTGATCGAACGTCGGCGCAAGCCCGGTGACGAATGGCTGATCGTCCCCGATCAACTGCAGGGCTTGATTCGCAATATCGTTCGACGTGGGACCGGCCATCTACTTCTTCGGCTCCTCCGGCGGCTTGACTTCCGCCGGCTTGGCCTCGGCGGCTTTCTTGTGCTCGGCCGCCGCCGACGCAAAGCGATTGATAAGCGCCACGCAATACTGCGTCACGCCGCCTGCGGTTTCGAGGTTCACGGTGCCCGAGGCGCGGGCGATGTCGCAGACCTGCCGGATGTTGGCCGTGTCCTGATCGGAGATGCTGACCGGGAAGGTCGGCGGCGCGGCGGCCGGCGTGCCGGGCGGCGACTGCGCGAGCGCGACGGTCGAAAAGAGAGCGGCGGCAAAGGCGAGGCCCAATTTCATGATCTTTTTCCTTTCGTATGATTCGCGGAAGCAGCGGATTCTACAGCGCGGCAAGCGGTGCCTGTAAGTGGCGATGCGGGCTTTATCCGCCGCGCAATTGACATTCACCGCCCACGCCGCGCCGGGCGCGAGCAGCACCGCGAGGGCGAGAGTAAGGCGGCGCAGTATCAACACGCGCCTGCGCCCATCAGCGGAAGGGTGCAGGTTTTGGGCGCGGCAGCGCTGACAGGAATAATTTGCTGCGGGCGCCATGACAGCGGCCTTAGTGGCGGCCCCGGTGCAAATGACGGCGATCCGATCAGCGTCCCGTTAAAAGCATTGCCAGACAAATCAGGTTCCGGTGACTGCAAACCATCCATTGGCAGCCAAAATATCACGGAAGGTCTGCGAATTTGGTAAGGTCGGGCACCTTGAGATAGCGCAGCAATTTCTGCTGTTGATAATTGCACATTCCACATCGCCACATCCGCAATTTTGCCATCAAAATAATTGCTTGAAGACGCGATACCTCCAGCAATTTCTATAACACCATTTGACGGTGCTAGAGAGCCACCAACGGTGGCCCCATCAGTCGTACCATTGATGTAAGCGTTGCCCGACGAACTCGTCGTAAAATTTCCTGTAAGAGCTAGATGATTCCAAACGCCAGAAGTTATTGTGGCGGCGCCAGGGTCCAAAAGATCAGAAGACGATAGATAATAAGCCATTTTTGCAGTCGATTTGATCCAAATCCCATAGTTGTTGTTAAATAAATTTATAATCGCGTTGTACGTAAAAGCCAAGGAACTATAGTTAAACCATGCGCTCAGTGTGAAAGTGGAAACGCTACCAAGGGTGACCGTTCCAGTTACGATGTTAGAAAGTGACACACTAGCAAAAGTCCGAGCCATCAGATAATCCCTGCTCGCTTCATCAGTACATAGCAGACAAGAAGCGTCTGTTGCTGCACAGTCGCGGCCGGCATTGACGCCGTAATTTGCATTGACAAGCCGTTGATGAGGGTCGTGCTGCCGCCCACGGCGACCACGGCGGCGGTTAACGTCGTGTCCAACGCGGCGTCTATGGCCGCAACGGCGGTGATGATTTTATCGAGCGAGGCGGTCGCGGTGGCATTGGGCACGACAAAATTTTGAAGCGCCCAATATGCAGCCACCTGTTGTTGCTGAATAGCGTTAAGCTGGGACATTTCTCACTCCCAAACAATGCTGAATTGCCAAGTGCTCGCGGCGGCCAGTGTCCAGCCTGTGTTATTGAAAGTCGCCAGAACAGTCAGGACATCGTTTGCAGCCGGTGCGCTTGTCAGTGTGATCTTGTTCTCGACCAGAATGTCGGCGGTGACCCAGGTCTGACTAAGCTGGGTCTCGCTATTAAGCGTCGACGTGCCAAGCGACGCGCCCGCGGCGACGTTCTTGTCGCTTACCGTCAGCTTGGCGACGCCGGCGGTGGCGTTCGCCATTGCCAGACAACGCAATTTGATGGTCCCGACCGGCATGACCTCCGGCATGTTGAACTGCATCACCGCAGGTGCGTTGGCGCCAAGCGAAGCCACGACGCCGATGCCCTCCAGCGCACCGGCAGTATTGGTATTTGTGGCGGGGATGTAGAAGTTCGGGAACAAGTTGCCCGAAGCGCCGCCGAGATAAATAGAACTCGGCAGGATCGGCCCGGCGACGCCCGCGGCGAATGCAGGCGTCGAGCGCAAAACAGGTACGGCAACGGCGCCGCCAAACAACGCAAGAGCAACCCCTAACTTGCGTCTGCTTAGTAGAATTGCAGGTTCTGCTTGCGTTAGCATTTTAAGTACCCTTGTAGCCGGTGACACTGCAGAATTGGCTCGTGGACGCCGATCCGGTCGTGACGAATAGCGCGGTCGCCGTGGCGGTCGCGACCGGCGGGTCAATGATTCCGTTGGTGCCCGAGCCGGCCGGATTGATCGTCGTCCACAGCACCGTGCCGCCCGAGCCCGATGTGAACTGGATCAGACTGGCGGTCGCTCCGGTGTTCGCGCAGGAAAAGCCGGTCATGTAGATTTTGATGCCGGCTGCCTGCGCGGCGATCACCGACGTATTGGTCGCCGTGGTGACAGCGGCCGTCGAGCCGGTGAGGAAGTTTTCCTTGTTCGCGTGCGGCGATGTAATGATCTTGCCGACGAGATCGGCGACGCAGCTCACGAGCTGACCGTTGGTGACGGCCGTGATTTCCGCGTTGATCGCCTGGCAGCCAATGTACTGAGCATTTGCCGGGACGGTCGCGCCGGTTGCTGCAACGCCTATGGTCGCCGGCGTGCCGGGATTGACGAGGAGCGGCGTCATCGAAGCGACGCCCTGCACGGTCACGACGTTGGCCGACGCAGTGCCAGCCGTGCCGGGCGCGCTGCCCGCGATCGTGGTCGTGTCTTGGCCGAGCGCGATGCGCGCTGATCCGGTGCCTACCGCACCGGCGCCGGTCAAAACAGTCACAGCATTGACCTGAGCGATATTGGTGCCGACGATCGACGAGCTGCCATCAATAGACACGCTAAGCTGGCTCGACGCATTGACGTTGGCCGCACGCGTGTTGCCGGCGCCGTCCATGATCACATGGCGGATGCGACCATGCGCATCGGCTTGCGTCGCGAACGCCTGCCCGGTAGTCGGTGTGATTTCAGTCGAGTTAAAGATCGCACCGACGACGATCTGATTAGTTGGAGCCGTACCAACAACTACGGTGCTGTCGAGCGTCGCGCCGGCATTACCGACAACGCCGACTTTTTGCACGCCGCTTGCTGCAGTAGACACGGCGCTGCCACCGATCAGGCTGGTGTTGGAGTTGGCCTGCAGTGTTGTTATGGAATCCGCCACGGGCGTCGTGTGACCCGTTACTGTCACCGTGCCGGCGCTGTAGGTGGAAATACGCGCACGGATATTCTGCAGATTGGCGATAGCAAGTCGCCAGACGGCTACACCGGCCGCCGTGGTGGAAGTTCCGAATGTCGTGGTTCCGAGCTGATAGGCGAGGAGCGGGGTGAAATTGGCGTTGTCCTCCGTACCCTCGAAATTGACCGTTGTGCCGCCCGAGCAGGCCGAGCAATTAACGGTCAGGACCGCTCCCGACATGCCGTTAGTCGCGAGGAGCGTGCCGTTACCGTTGGCGACAGCCGCGCTTTGCAGGCTTACGCTTGTCGGAATAGAGGCGATCTGCGCAACTTCGAGAGCACCGGATGACGACACGAGGGCATTGCCGGTGCCGTCCGTCAGGCCGACTTTTATGATGCCTGTGGCCGCAACGGCAATGCTCGATCCCGCGATTTGCGTGATGTTGCCCGCGATCGTGTTAGTCACGAAGGCGTTCACGCCAGCAACGGTTACCACGCCGGGCGACGTTCCGTAGCTCGACGGCGAACCGAGCGCCACACCGTTGACTTGCGTCAAGTTCATCGACCAAGGCGGCGTCCCCTGGTTCACAGTCGCAATCGTGCCGGAGAAGATTGGCGAGCATCCGCCACTCGGCAAACCAGCGCCGCTCGTAATGACCAGTGTGGTCGTGCTCGATGCAGTGATGGCGGCAACGTCGACATTTGCGCCGGTAGCAAAGCCGAGCCAACATCCTGCACCCACGACATCGTTCGTCGTCGTCGCAACCACAGCAGCGCTACCGAGCGCTACGAAAGCATTATTGGCCCCGGTATTGTAAACTACGATCGTCGTCGGGGCGCCGGCGGGTATAGCGACCCTGGCCGAGACGCTTGTAACAGCCAGTGTCGCAGTGTTGGCGGAAACCGGCAGATATGGGCTGGATGACGCGGTAATCGAGCCGGTGATATTCACCGCGCCTGTGGCCGTCGTCGAGATATAGCGAACGTTGGTGCCGTCGAAACCGGCGACCAACACAGGATTGCCGACCGGCACCGAGGCATTCGCCGCTTGCCCGCCGACCGCAATTGGATCGATGCCGGTGGTGACTAAGAGTTCGCCGCGCGAGGATACCAAGAGGGCGCCCTGCTGCCCGTTCGTGAACGTTGGCTGCGTGGTGTTGAATTGGGCGCCGTTTAGTACGCCGGCGGTCGCGGTGGCGGTGGCGGGTGCAACGGGTGTTTGCGCTGCGGTATTCGGGAAGGTGCCGTTCGCGCCGGTGACCTGCAGCGGCGTGGCGGCGGTGCCGATTTCCGTGCCCGCTAAGTTGCGCAGATTGACGTGCTCAGCGCGGAACGAAGTCACTTGGATCGCGCCGGTTTGTCCATTTCCGAGAGGATTACTTGTCGGTGTAGTCTGGAAGACTCCACCGAATATCGCGACCGTGCTCGAACCGAAGGTAAAAGCATTCTCATCCGGCAGCGTCGCGGCGATACATCCGCTGTCGCAAACGGTGTGCAGATTAGAGCCCGATGCTTGGGTGACGATAAGCGTTCCGGTCTTGACGTTGACCAGAGCATTGCCGCTCGCATCCACTTGACGGGCGACCTGCTGGCCGTTGGTCAGCGTCGGCGCGACGGTATTAAACACGCCGCCGACGAGCAGCGAATTCGTGGCCGATGCACCCGCCGCGAGCGTGCCGATGACGCTCGCTTGGGTGGCTGCCGCGCTCGCCTGATTGGCTGCCGTGGCCGCACCGCCGATCGTGCCGAGGTTGACAGTCGGCGTCGCCGCGAACGCCGGCAGTAGCGAGTTCGGCGAAAGCCCGACGACGAGCGAAGGATCGGCAGCGAGGGCCGCCGTGCTCGCCGGCTTGACCGCAGCACATTGCGCCGCCGCCGTGCCGTCGCACACGCCAAACATGCCGACGTTGTTGGTCGCACCATTCGTGATCGTCTGATAGGTCGCGCCAGTTCCAGGCGTGATGGTGATCGTGCCCGATCCGGCCAGCGCCGGCAGCGCCAGGAACGGCAGCGCGAGCAGTGCGAGAATGGCTCTTTTCATTTCACATTATCCCGAGAACCGAGACGTATTGCGAATTGCATGCTTGCGAGAAGTTCAGAGAATTCGAACAAGCCGCCACCACTCCGATGATCAACAACTTATTGCCGAATTGAAGCGGCAGCACCGTGTCGGCGCGAGCGGCAGCGGCGAATGCCAGGACAAGACCGATAGTCAGGATGCGCTTTAGCATGTTGCGCTCGTGCAGACGTTGTTCGCCTCGATGCTTGGAGCAGCAGCGTTACTAAAGACATCGGTGCCGTTTCCGGTCAGGATGTTCCCCGTGATAATCGCATGGCTTCCGTTGTTGACGCTCACGCCAGCGGTCGTGTTGCCGTTCGCACCTACGCCCTCGATACGGAGATTTGTCACGGTAAGCGCAAGTATGCCGGAGGCACTATTGTTGTTGTACTGCCCCCCGATGAAGCCAATGTTGCTGATAGTGCCGCCGGCGCTGGCGTCAACCAGGGCGCCGTCAGCCGCGTTATTCGTGCTTTGCTGATTGACGAAATCGATGTTGGAAATTGTCGTTCCAGACGCGGTAACGAGATGAATGCCCGAACCGCCGGCACTGGCACTTGAACTCCAGTTGTTGACGAACTTGCCGGCAAGTATGGAGCTGGTTCCGGTTGCCTGTAACAAGATCGCATCGGCCGTGCCGGTATCAAAGAAGTTTCCCTGAACCACAAAACCATTGACGATATTCGAGCCGGTAGTCGCGATCTGCAGGCCGTGCTGACAACTCAAAAAATCACTGTCCGTAAGCTGAAACGTAGTCCCGCCAGTATTGCCGTCAACAAATACACCAGCTTGGGGGAAAGTACCGGAAAAAGCCGGGTTCATTAAGTGACTTAACCGGCATGCGCCGGCACAACCATGAATACGCACAAACATCTCGCCCGCGACCGCTGTCGCCACGGTCATCTCGAAATAAAGATTGTCGTAGGTCAGAACATTGTCCGTCGTGTCGATGCACCAGAAGCACCCATTAAACCAGACATCTTGCAGACGGGTCTCGAGGTTCCCGCCCGATTGAGCGTGAATGTAGGCACCGCTCGTCCGGTGACCAGCGGAACTGAAACTGAAGCCAATGTCATGAATATAATACATATTAGTAAAAGTGAAGACATCGCCCGTGGAAGCGGTCGTTTGAATGACTGACTTCTGCGGAGCGTCGCCGATCATGCAGACGACGGCAGCAGTGCTAGTCAGCGTAGTAACCTGATAGACGCCCGCCGGGAAATAAAGACAGCCGCTCGCAGACGCGATAAGCGCATTGAGTGCCGTCGTGTTGGTTGCCGCACTATTCCCTGTCGCTATGCCGTTCAATGTAACGTTGATATAGGTTCCGGCTACTGCCGTGGCACACGAAGTCAAACCCGAACCGTTGGTCTGAATACCGACGCAATTCAACAAGCTATTGATCTGCGGCGCCGTTCCGGTGATGGTTACATTGGTTGCCGGGAATAGAGTAATGCCGCCGGCTAATGTTTGTATGGTCAACCCGCCAGTCAGCCCGGCGTCAACAAATATAAAGCCGGCCGGGGAAGCCCCGCCGTTGGCGTCTAACTGTATGTCACAATTTCCACAGCCGCCGCTGGTAAGCGTAGCGATGAATTGGGACTGCGTACTTGCATTGCTTCTCGTTCCAGAATTATCGACTTGGAATCGATTGCCCGCTCCGGTATTTGTGTTGAATATACCGGCAGCCGTGCCAGCCAAGTTGAACTGCGCAAAACCGCTGAAACTAGCTGCCGCGACGGTTGCGGTGCCCGTCATTGTCGGGCTGGGGAGGGTCAAAGCGGACGGCAGCGTACTGCCGATCGACGGCACACCGGCGCCGCTCGTTACGAGAACGCCGTTGTTGGCCGTAGCCAGACCGCCGACAGTCGTGCCCGAGCTGGCATAAAACGCGAGCTGGTTAGCCGTCCCTGCCGAAACGGTGCCGCCGCCGCCGCCAGTTGTGCAAGCGCCGCCAGCATCGACGAAGTTGCCGTTGCTGTCGATCGAAACGCAATGAGTGGGCGTGAGCGTTCCGGTCGAAGTCGCGAATACCGATCCCGTTCCCGAGAGCGTGCCATTGAGCGCGATGGTCACCGTCGAGGTGCCGGTGATGCTGATCCCGGTGCCGGCGACAACATTGCCAACCGTGGCCTGGTCGATCGCCCCGCCGGAGACGAACACCGGCATGGTCGCGCCGGCGAGCGACGGCGCGGTGGTCAGATTGCCCTGCGTGCCGAGGATCGGCGTACCGCCGGCGTTGGTGATCAGAAAGCCGTTGGCGAGAACGGTGACGCCGGCGAACGATCCCGCATTATTGTATTGGACGGATAGTGTGGTACCGCCGGGAGTGCCGCCGCCGCCGCCCGATGCACAATTGAAGCTGAGCACACCGGCCGCGCTCTCGCACAAGGTCTGCGCGCCGCCGCCCACCGGCAGCAAGCCGTTGAACAGGATCGGCGCCGTGAAGTTTATTCCGGCAGCGGATAACGAGAACTGCTGCACGCCGTCGACGTTGAAGACGAGCGGCTGCGCGGTGGCGAGGCCGTTGTTGCCGTAGACGATCGCGCCGAAGTTACCCAAGATGTTCGGGCTGAAGCAGAGATAATGAAAGCCGGTCGGGTTGGTGATCGGCGCATCGTAGTCGCAGACGTTCGTCCCGAGCGGGCCGGTGCCTTGGCCGCTGAACGGTGCTGCGCCGGTTCCTTGCGCGACGTAAAGTCCCTCCGACATGCCGATGCCGACGCCACCGCCACCAGCCGGCCCGGAATCCTGAATGACTGCATTGCCGAAAGAGCCGTTGCCGACGTACATCGGCGCGTGGCCTTGCGTCCACGTGCCGCCCTGCTCGACAGCGCCCTGCGCCAGCGCCGGGACCGGCGCTAGGAGCGCGAAGATCACGACAAGCCAGCGGAGCATGTCTGATCCCCCTAGCAGTGCGTGACGATGCCGTTGACTGAACGGAAAGTGCCGGCGGTTATACCTGCTGGACAACTGACGCCTGGGCTTGATCCAGAGGTAAAGATTTGGGCGGTCAGATTGCCAACATTGTCGACCAAAAAACCGGGCGAGTTGTAAGCGATGGTCCCAAGGAAATTGACGCCCGCCAGTACAATGCCGTTCGATGTAGTGGCAATTCCACCGTCAATCAGGTTCACAAAGTAGCCCTGGCCGATTGCAGTGCCAGCACCGAAGAAAAGTATACCGTGGCCTACTTGGTTAGCTACTCCAGCTCCGTTGGAGGTATTAGCAGCCAGCAAAATCCCAATTCTTTTTCCAAGCGAGTCTGTGCCGTGAGCATTGTTATCTACTTCGAGCCCTATAAGCTGTTTGGTTGGATTGATCTGGCCAGAAATGTCGTAACCGGCTATGGCTCCGCCCTGCGTCAGCGTGCAATTGATCACACCGCAAGTAGCTACGCCGGTGACGCCAATAGCATCGGCGCCGGTGCCGGTCGTATTAAGATTAAAAGCTGTAAAAAGCCCGCCAGACTGCCCGCCTTGAACTCCGTTCCCGATCACATTCACAGCCGAAAAGGCCGGGACGTTACCAGAGGCCGCACCGCTATATGCAGTGTTCTTAATTACCTCCATAACCCCAGCAGGGTTGTCATTTGCAATTGACGTGGCCGGAGCCTGGACGATCCATGGCTGTGAGGAGTTCGGTAAGTTCAGGCCAAAGGTAGGACTGCTGAACGGACCGCCGAGTGGCGTAATCGTAGGACTTAAGCCCGGAAGCGCGCCGGCGGGGATGCTGGCGTTGAGTTGCGAGGCGATACCGTTGATGTTGAAGTTGAGCGGGAGTTGCGAAGCGGCGCCGCCGGCACCAGAGGCGATGAGGGCACCGCCCTGCGCGTTCGCCGAGAAGCACAGAAAGTGATAGCCGGCAGCGCTGGTGATCGGGCCGTCGTACATACAGGCGACCGTACCGAGCGGCCCGGTGCCCTGGCTCGCGAAGGGCGGCGCTCCGGTGCCGGTCGCCTGTAAGTTAAGTTCGCTGATGCCCTGCCCGACGCCTGCACCGCGCGCCGGTCCCGAATCGAACACGCTCGGCTGCGCCGATCCGGGATTGCCGTAGATAGGGACATGCCCGAAGGACCACGGCCCGCCCTGCAGGATCGGCGCCTGCGCATGCGCGGGTCCGACGATCGCGGCGAACGCGAGAAGCGATAAGAACAGCAAACGCTTCATTCGTCCTCGCCTTCGTCCATCTCGTTCTCGACGGCGAGTTTTTGGATTTGCAGCTCGACGCGGCAATTGTCGCCGTCCTTCGAGATCGCCGTGACTTCGGCGAAGGCGCGCAGGTCGATGAGATCGCCGACGCTGCAATCGGCGTCGAGTTCGAGCTTGCGCAGTTCGGAGTGCGTCAGGCAGATGCGCAGCCCATACGGATAGTCGGGCTTCGCCACCGGAATGGGATTCAGCATGTCCATCTTCTCCTCGTCGTCCATTTCCATGTCGACGAGTTTTGACCAAGACATCGGGAAACCCTCCTTATGCGGCGGCAGCCGACGGAGCCGCCGGCGCAGGTGCGCCAGCGCCCGGCGCAGCGCCGGCAGCAGCGGCAGCGGGCTCGGCGCCAGCGGGAGGAGCAGCCAACTCGCTTTCTTGCTGGCTAGTGAGGTCGCGCATTTCCTTTTCATGGCGGGTATTCATCTGACGATGCTCCTCGCGATGGTTGCCGTGCATGTCGCGGCGCTCGGTCTCGTGGCGCTTGTGCGCGGCATGGCGCTCCTCGGCGTGACGCTCGTGCGTCGCCTTGTGCGTCGGCTCGACCTTGCCCTCCTCGCCTTTGGGCTCGGGCTTTTCTTCTTCCTTCTTCTCCCCGCCCTTGGGCTCGGGCTTGATGTGTTCTTTCTTCTCGCCCTTCGTGTCGTGGCCCATTTTTTCGCGCGACTCTTTTTT
>Ga0210406_10008435_pt1 | contig 10309 bp, 7 predicted proteins | sample IncBWC30MmetaG_FD_155454 | JGI IMG/M metagenome (GOLD analysis project Ga0210406, IMG submission 155454) | Forest soil microbial communities from Barre Woods Harvard Forest LTER site, Petersham, Massachusetts, United States - Inc-BW-C-30-M | ecosystem: Environmental > Terrestrial > Soil >... | reverse complement strand
CTGCAATACGATAAACGGGTCGAACCGCGCGCGCCCGTGCTGATCGAAGACGAAATCTAAACGGACCGGGTTACGGGATGCGTGATACGCCATGAATCTGCGCGGCCACGCAACGTTTCATCATCCCGGGATTCAACTCGCTCCGTTGGTCGACGTCTTGTTGTTGCTTCTGATCTTTTTTCTTTTGACCTGGAACGCGGCTCGAAATGAAAACGAGCTCGACGTTAAAGTTCCCAAGGCGTCGGCCGCGAAGGAAAAAAGCGCGCCGGTTGGGGATGTGGTCGTCAACGTAAAGGCGGATGGAAACGTCGTCGTTAATCGGCGGACGCTGACTTCGGCCGAATTGACCGATTTGCTGAAGAATCTCGTGCAGCTGAATTCGGAGCAGGCCGTGATCATTCGTGGCGATGAAACCGGCGCCTACAAAAATATCATCGGCGTGCTCAACATCTGTACCGACGCCGGGATCACCAACGTCGCATTCGCGACCGCAAAATGAAAAATGCGCGCAGCGCGGCCGGTCTTTTCGGACTGGCGATGCTGTTCTGTCGAGTTGATTCGGTATCGGCTCAGCGCGCTCTGCCGCCACCGCCACCACCAGGGCCGCCTCAAGGTCAACAAGTGCAGCGTGCATTGCCGGTCGACGAATCGTCGCCTCCTCCGCCTCCGGTCGCCGAAACGGAACAACCGGAAAAGCGCCAGCTTGAATACGCGAACGCGCTCTTCACCCGGAAGCTTTACGATCTGGCTGTCCCGGAATATCAAAAGTACCTCGACGATTATCCCGGCGCGTCTGGACGCGGAAACGCCTACTTCTCGTTAGGCGAATGTTTCCGCAATCTGAACAAGCCTTCGACAGCGCGGACAAACTTCCAGCGCGTCCTCAACGATTATGGCGAAAGCGATTTTGCCGGCCCTGCCGCCTACGCCTTGGGTGAGATGGCGTTCACTCAAAAAAATTATGCGGACGCGCTTCCGCTTTTTCATCGATCCGCCACGAAATCCAAAGAATCCGCCGTCGCGCTCTCAGCTCACTATTTCGAAGCGCGTTGCCTCGAAGCGCTCGATCACAAAGACGAAGCTTGCGACATTTATCAGCAGGTCGCGGACGCGAAAAATCCGAATCCGTATCGCGAGGACGCGCGGGAAACGGCCGGGCGCATCGCGTTGGCGCGCGGGCGCAAGGCGGACGCGCTTCGGCAATACGAAGCGCTCTCAAACGAAACCCAGAAAGCGCCGTTGAAGATCGAGTCGACAGTGCGCGCGGGCCTGATCGCAATGGATCTGATCCAAACGGATAAGGGCAAGGTCGACAAGGCGATGTCGGACAAGGCGATGGCGCTGTTGCAAAAAGGCCGCGCGTTGTCGGACGCCGGCCGATGGCGTTCGCTGGCGCAGCTCGGCATTTTGAAACTGGAATATCAGACCGGTCAGTACGCGCAGCTCCTGAACGATTACAAGAAAGCGCTGCAACAATTGCCGGAAGAAATGCGCGCGGAGGCAATGCTACACGCGGCCAACAGCCAGCGTCAGCTCGGTCACGCAAAAGAAGCCGAAGCGCTCTACAAGGAAATCATCAGCAAGTATCCAAATCGCGACGAGGCGAAGGAAGCGGATTTCGAGCGGCTGCTCAATCTCTACAATTCGGATCCTTCAGCGCTGCCGCCCGAAGTGGACCAATTTCTGGCAACCAATCCGCCGGCCGATCGCGCGGACCAGGCGAAATTTTTCAAGGCCGAAGCGCTTTACAAAGAGCAAAATTATCCACGCGCGGCGCCAATCCTTGCCGAACTGCGCGCGGCGCAACTTTCGGCCAAGCTTCGCGCCGAAGCGGCGTATCAGCTCGGCTTTTGTTATTTGCAGATGAACGACGTCGCCGGAATCGTCGAAGCCTTTGGTTATTTCGTTCAGGCGTTTCCCGACAGTCCGCTCGCGCCATCGGCCTTCGCTCATCGGGCGGAGCTTTACGAGAAGGACAAGAATTACGTCGCCGCGCTCTCGGACTGGAACACCGTCATCTCAAAGTATCCCAGTGCGCGCGAACGCGAGGAGGCATTGCAACACAAGGCGCTCGTTCTCGGTCAAATGCAAAACCCGAAAGGAATGAGCGACACGTTTCGGCAGCTTCTGAAAGAATTTCCGAAAAGTTCGGCTGTGCCGATGGCGCAATATTACGTCGGCAAGAGCGCGTTGGAGATGAACGATTACAAGACCGCGATACCCGCCTTGAACACGGCTCGTCAGATGGACAAGGAACGTTATTACGCGCCGGCGACGATTCGTATCATCTCATCTTATTTCGCGTTGCATGATCGTGCCGCGGTAACCAAGGAAGTGGACGGTTTTCTGGCGTCGAACGCGCAGGGGACGATCCCGGCCGAAATTCTCGAGTGGCTCGGGATTGCTTATTACAACGACAAAAACTACGCTGCCGCTGAAAAATATCTCGGCGTGCTAGGCAAGATCGACAACCCGCCGGTCAAACCAGACTTCTGGTTTTATCTCGGCGACGCGGCTGCGCGACAACAGAAATACGACGAGGCCGAGGACGCGCTCGGAAAATATCTGCAGATCGCCAACGATCCCGCCGGAAAAGCGAAAGTGTTGTTGAAGCTTGGCGATGTGAAGATTGCCGCGCACAAACCGGACGAAGCGCAAAAGATCGCGGAACAGATCATGGTGCTGCAACCGGAAGGGCAGGTGAATGCGCAGGCGCGTTTGCTCGCTGGCGATGTGCAATTTGAACGCGGGAACTTTGAAGAAGCGGGCAAAGCATTCGAGAGCGTCGCATTGTTGTATGACGATCCCGGGGTTACGCCGCGGGCATTGAAGAAAGCGGCGACGTCGTATCAACGTGCCGGCAAAGCGGCCGAAGCCGACAAAGTCGTTAAACAGTTGCACGAACGGTATCCCAAAGACACCGGCGGCTAGGTAGCGGCGGTTGATTCGCTCGTTCCCACTGCGCTCACCCTCTCGGGCTTTCCCGTCTATGTCGCTCGGCTCCCGCCGGCTCCATTCACCGAACCGCCAAATGCCAGTCTGGTTCGGACCTCGCCTGCATTTCAGTTGTCAATTTTCCGCGTTTCAGTTTTTTCTTGTCACCCGTCAGATGTCACTTTTTAGGCAATCGCCAACGTTTCGATCGGCAGCGGTGCGAGAAATTTTTTCGGCTCGTCGATTTCTAAAATCGGCCGGGCCAGATGCGCGGCCAGTAAACTGGTGTCGGGTAACGACGCAATTCCGATGTGCGCACGGATTTCGCATTTCTCGAGTTTGCCCAAAACGCGCGACGCTTTGGCGATCAATTGACGATTGTCGGTAAACTGGACCGTGCAAATACCGGGCGCGGTGGCTTCAACAAACGGCGAGAGCATGAACGCGTGCTGTAGCAAAATCTCGCCGATCAGGTTTTCCTGCACGCGTTCGCGCGTGCGGATCACGACTTGTAAACAGCGCGCCAACGCCTGGCTTGGAGTCATGCCTTTGGTGACGCCGGCTTCCTCGGCGGCATCGTTCAATTCGATGATCGCGACTTTCTTATGAGTGGGATCGATCAAGCCGACCGGTTGGGCGCGCAACTTCGGATGATGCCGGATCGCCGCCTGCAAATAAAAATTGGGTAAGTAGAGGGTGGCAAACATTTCTTAGCTGACCTCTGACTTCTGACCTGTGACCTCTGATCTGAGATGAGATCGTTGAATGCGGAATCGCAAATCAGGAATCGCATTTTGTTTTTCGAGATCAGGAAGCGTCCAGAAATTCTCGAGCACGATTTTCAACTGCGCGCTGCTGACCATGCTCTGGCGATTGATGATCAAACACGCACTCGGCACCGCTTCGGCCAGGCGTTGCAATCGATACCAGCTTGTCTGCGGAATTTTCCGCAATTCCTCCGGCGCGTTCAGTACCAGATCGACAATCACCAGCGGGAAATTTCCATCGCGCAAAAGAAGATCAGCGGCTCTGACCGCGTCGAACGCTTTTCGGCAACGAATCCAGAGCAAATGCCGTAACGCAAAATTATCTGATGAACCGGGATCGAACGAATCCGATCCGTCAATCAAGGCGATGAAATGTTGGTCGCGTTGCGCTGATCGCAGGAGCGTGTGAATGAGCGAAGCGCTTCCCGCGCTCGCGCGCGGGGAAATTAATTCAGTGATTGCGCTCTTGGGGAAACCGCCGCCCGTAATCGCATCGAGAAATGAGAGATGAGTCGGTAAAACTGTTGCTACTGGCTGCGACCGCTGCGGGAAACGTTCCGCCAGCGCTTTGCGCAGATCGATAATAGCCGCAGCCGTCGCCATGCCGGAATCATGGCATAAACCTAGATATGTTCAAGTGAACATTTTACTTGGGGTCACATCTGAACATTTGACATTCGCTTTGCGAAAAGCCGAGACGCTGAAATCTGAAAAGCTGAAATCTGCAGGCGACTCGCCTTCGTGTGTGACTCCGGCGTAGCAGGGACGCCTGCCACCAAAGAAGAAGAGAATTCGAACCCGTTAATGTTTCTTCCGGCGCTCGTGCTTGCGGACGAGGGAGACCATGACGCCCTGGATTTTCAGCTCGCGAGCGGGGATCAGGTTCGGATAACGCGGGTTCTCGGCTTTCAAATACGACCGGCCACGATCGACCACGTATCGTTTGAGCGTCGTCTCGCCGTCGATCAGCGCCGCGACGATGTCGCCGTTATGCACTTCTTTGCTTTGTTCGAGAATGACGAGATCACCGTCGAGAATGTGGGCACCGATCATCGAATCGCCGCGCACGCGGAGCGCGAAGGTGCCGTGATTCTTTGAAACGTTGGCCGAGTGCGCGTCGAGCGAAACGTGGCCTTCGACATCCTGCTCGGTCAACGTCGCCATGCCGGCTGGAATTTGTCCGTAAATCGGGACATCGTGGATCCGAACCTTTTGGATCGGCGTGATCAACGCGCGTGCTTTGTTAGCGTGGCGTTCGAGAAATCCTTTTCGCTCGAGCGCGCCAATGTATTGCATCACCGAAGTTTGGCTGGCGAAACGAAAATGACTTTGGATCTCGCGCGTGCTCGGCGTGATGCCTTTCTCGCGTTGTTCGCGCTGGATGAAATGAAGAACGTCGCGTTGGCGGTCCGTCAGCATGAACTCAGCATCGCCGCATCGCTAAGGCGACGCAAGTTCAAATGAACATGAATGCTCGTGGTGATCGGCTCGACAGAGTCTCGCCCTACCGAGCGTCGCCCTACCGGTGTTTACTTGCCGCTTTGAAAGGCGCGGTTCGGATACGGTGGTGGTGGCGGTAAATCGTAGCGTTTCGTCTTCAGATCTTCCTGAAGTTCCTGGATCCCGCGGTCGAGCTGTTGATCTTCGCCTTTGAATTCCTTACCCGGATCGTTGTCAACCACAATGTCCGGATCGACGCCGTGCCCTTCGATAATCCATTCCTTGCCGTCTTTGGAATACAATGCGAACTCCGGTTTGAAAAACTGGCCGCCGTCGACAATCGGTAGTGATTGCCGAATTCCGACCACGCCGCCCCAGGTTCGTTTTCCAATCAACTTGCCGAGTCCGAGCGATTTGAATCGGTACGGGAAAATATCGCCGTCAGATGCGGAGAATTCGTTGATCAACGTTACCATCGGCCCCGTGAAACTCTGCGGCGGATCTGTTTGCGGCACTCCGTTGCGCGCGATCCCGATCATCAGAAAGGCGCGGCGCAATCGCTCGGCCACGAGCGGCGATACGAAGCCGCCGCCGTTGCCGCGAACATCGACGATCAGCGCGTGCTTCTTGATTTGCGGGAAGTAAAGCTTGGTGAATTCATTCAGACCCGGCTGGCCCATGTCCGGAATGTGGAGATAACCAATGTCACCGTTGGTTTTCTTGTTCACGTAATCGATGTTCTTTTGCACCCAATCCAAGTAATAGAGCGGCCCTTCGTTGGCGGTAGGCACAACGGTCACCTCGCGCGCGCCGGCGTCGCTCGGTTTGGAATTCACACGCAGGATCACCTGCTTGTCGGCCGTGCCGATCAACGCTTGGTAAATGTTTGGGAGCGTGGAGACCGGCGTGCCGTTGACTGCGAGAATGTAATCTTCCGATTTCACTTCGACCCCGAGCGCGGTGAGGGGCGAGCGCGTTTGCTTGTCCCAGTTTTCGCCCGGCAAAATCCTGTCGATCTTATAAGCCTTGCTCGCTGGATCGCGTGAAAGTTCTGCGCCGAGCAGACCGAGCTTGATTCGTGGCGTTTCCGGCCGTTCGCCGCCGGCGACATAAGCGTGGCCGTTGTTTAATTCAGAAATCAGTTCGCCGAGAAGGTAAGTGAGGTCGTTGCGATGATTCACGTAGGGCAAAAGCGCGGCGTATTTGTCGCGCATCGCTTTCCAATCGACGCCGTTCATGTTCGGCGCGTAGAAGAAATCGCGCTCCTGGCGCCAGCATTCGTAATAGATTTGTTTCCACTCAGCCTGGCGATCGAGCTGCATGTCGAGTCCCTCGATCTTGTGCTCGTGGTCCTTGGTCTCGATTTTGTCCTTCGGGATGTCGATGATGGCGTAATCTTTTTTCATCTTCACCAGCATCTTTTTGCCATCGAACGAGATCTGGTAGGCGTTCACGTCTCCGAGCACGGTTTCCTTGCGGTCCTCGATGCTGTAGGCACAAAGATGCGATTTGCGGTCGCGCCCGTCGCCGCCGTCGTCATCGCCATCTTCGCCGACATCGTCCGCCGCGGTGCGCCGCAGATAAAAGACGCGATCTTCGAGCATGCGAAGGTCGCGATAATTTCCGGGCGTGATTTCCAAACCGACGATGCGGTTCTGAATTCCGTCGGTGTCGATCTTCACCACGACGGTTTTCTTCGGTACTGGCGTCGGGGACGGGGTGGATTCGAGTTTCTTGTCCGCAGTCTTTTTGTTACCTGGAGTTGAACTCGGACTGGCCTCTGGCTTTTTCTCTTCCGCCTCCTTCGCCTTTTCCTTCTCGCGTTTTTGTTCTGCCTTTCCGACTTCGTCGCTCTTTGGTCCGAGCGGGTTTTCGGTGTCTTTTGCCAGGGTCACGAGATAAACGCGCTCCATGTCGCGATAGATGTTGGAGAATTCCTCGTCGCCGAAACTGGGCCTAAAATTCCGGGCCGAAGTCAGGAGCAAATATTTGCCGTCGTCGCTAAAGGTCGGCTCGCCGGAGTTGTACCAATTGTCCGTGACCAGGGTCTGTTGCTTGCTCGCGAGCGAATAAAGATAAACCCGCGATAGTCCATTTTCTTCCGGACGTCCCCACGCGATCCATTGACTGTCGGGCGACCAATTGAACACTTCGATCTCGCTATTCTTGTCCTGATCGACCTGGGTCACGGTCTTGTTGTTAACATCGACGTAACGCAAACGCTGCAGACGATCGGCCCACGCGAGCTTCTTACTATCGGGCGACCACTTCGGCGCATAATAATAAGTGTCAGCGCCACTCGTCACCTGGACGGCCTCGCTTTTGCCGTCCTGGGAGCGGACGTAAAGCTCGTTCTCGCCGGTCGCGTCGGAGTTGTAGGCGATCCATTTTCCGTCCGGCGACCAAATCGCGTCACGTTCATGCGCGCCTGAAGTTTTGCTCAAATCGCGCGGAGTGCCGTTCTTCGCCGGGACCGAGAACAAATCGCCGCGCGCGACCACAATCGTGCGTTCGCCGTCGGGCGCGAGGCTAACCGATTCCAAATGTTTGGCCGCGTCGACAAAAACGTTGCGACCGATCGCGAAATCTTCCTTGATGTCGATTGGGACCGTTCGCGCTTCGCCGCTCTTTAAATCGTAACGCCAGATGTAGCCAGCCTGCTCGAACACGATCGATTGTTTGCCGATCGACGGAAACTTGATGTCGAAATCCTTGAAGGTGGTGAGCTGGCGTGTCTCCTTCGTGCCGAGATCGGTTGAAAAAAGATTCAGTCGTCCGTCACGGTCCGAGAGGAAGTAAATCTTGTTGTCCGGTCCCCACATCGGGCAGATGTCCTGCGCCGGATTATTGGTCAGGTTCTCGGTCGTCCCGGTTTTGAAATCGTAAATCCAAATGTCGTCCGCCATGCCGCCGCGATAATGCTTCCAGGTCCGGAATTCGCGAAAGACGCGGTTGAACGCCATCTTCGAATCGTCCGGCGAAAACGACGCGAACCCGCCGCGCGGCACCGGCAGTTGTTGGGGGAGTTCCGCATCCAGGCCAACGGAAAAGAGCGAACCGATGAAATCGTTGAACGACTTCATGCGCGAACGAAACACGATTTGCGGTTTCGTGTTTTCCCAAGCCATCACGATGTTGTTCGGTCCCATGCGGTCCGAGATATCGTCGCGGCCGAGCGTTGCCGAAATGGTGAGACGTTTCGGGGTTCCGCCTTCCGCCGGCATGACATAAACCTCGGTATTGCCGTCGTATTGCGACGTGAACGCGACCTGTTTTCCATCGGGCGAAAACCGCGGGAACGAAGTGTAACCCGGTCCGCTGGTCAGGCGGCGCGCGATGCCGCCGTCTTTTCCCACCGTATACAGTTCACCCGCGTAACAAAAGACAATGTCTTTGTCGTTGGTAGTTGGAAAGCGAAGCAGCCGGGTCGTGTTCGGCCCGGTTTGCGCGGAAGCGACGAGGATCGACAGGAAGGAGAAAGCGAAGGCGAAAAGAACAATTCGAGTGCGCATAAGTGCAGTATTTTTGAAACGGAGCCAGCAAGCTGGTTTTGTAACCAACTGAAAGCAAGACTGAATTTTACGACGCAGCCGCGCTCGCCGGAACGAAATCGGCGCTATCATCAAACTTCAGTTTTTTGTGCAGTTCGCGATAGAGCAGGACAAGATTAAAGCACGCCTGGAGCAGTTGCGATCCGACGGACAGGTACCAGACGAATTTGATATCGAACCCCGGCCGGTACGACAGCAATAGTGCTGGCAGCGCGAAAATAAAAAGGCGCGACCCCGAGCTGATCAGTGGCGGGATAGTGTTGCCGAGCCCCTGGAACATGCTCGAGCTGGTGAAAACAATCCCGGCGGCTACGAAATTGAACGCCACAATGCGGAGATAATCGCTTCCAAACTGGATCACGCTTGGATCTTTGGAAAAGAATCGAATCAGCGTTCCAGGCATAAGTTCTGTCACCAGGGCGAGCGCCAGCATTAACAACGCGGCAATCCCAATTCCTGATTTTACTGCGCTCCAAACGCGGTCCGCCTTGCGGCCGCCAAAGTTTTGTCCGATCACGGGCGACGCTGCGAAACTCAGTGCCACTACCGGCAAAAAAAGCGCCTGCATCACGCGAGCGCCAACCCCGAATCCGGCCTGCGCCGCCGGGCCAAAGTTTCGAATGATCACGTAAACGATCAGGATATAAACGAAAAGTAACACGAACTCCGCGCCGGCCGGCACGCCGATCCGCAACATGGCCCCCCAAATTTTCAATTGCGCGCGCCACTCGGAAAATCGAATGCGCAGGTAATGATATTTTTTTTCGAAGTACCAAAAGACCAGCAGATTGGCGAAAAGAATGGAAATAAACGTGGCCAGCGCCGCGCCAGTCACGCCGAGTTTCGGCCATGGTCCGATCCCGAAAATTAGAAACGGCGCCAGCACCATGTTGAGAACGACACTCAGCACCGAAAACACCATCGGCGCCTGAACGATGCCGGTCGCGCGCAACGCCGAGCCCATCGATGTGAGCGGAAATTGCAGGAGCAGCCCCGGCAAAAACCAGTAAAGGTAAGCCTTCGCCAGCCGGGCAGTTTCCGCGTCTGCGCTCACGGAATTGGCGTAGCTGCTAATTGATAAAAATCCGATAACGCCCAGCGCAAGCGCGATCCAGATCGACATCACCCACGACTGATTGAACACGAGCTCGGCGCGTGCCTGATCTTTTCTGCCAGCGGCTTGCGCGATCAACGCAGTGGTCCCGACGGCCAACATTTGGGTGACCGCCAGCACAATCATGTTCAGGTTTCCGGCAACCCCGACGGCGGCGATTGCCTCCCGTCCGAGGCGTCCGACCCAGAAAAGGTCGGCCAGCAAATACAGCGTTTGCACCACCATGCTCACGGCCATGAAAGCCGACATGTTCAGCAAGTGTTTGGTGACCGATCCCTCAGTTAGATCTTTCATTGGATTTCCGCCCGGTTGCGAAGTTGTGGCTACACTTTTTCCGCGACAACCTCAAGCACGAGCGGGGTCAGCATGCCGGATTTCTCTTTCTCAGCGGCGGCCAGGTCGGCGCGAACTCGATCGGCAAGCGCGGCGTCGATTTTTCCAAGCTCGAGCAAACGCAAAAGGTGGACTTGGATGAATTCGACGCCGCGCTTGCCGATCGAGTT
>Ga0210406_10008434_pt1 | contig 10309 bp, 16 predicted proteins | sample IncBWC30MmetaG_FD_155454 | JGI IMG/M metagenome (GOLD analysis project Ga0210406, IMG submission 155454) | Forest soil microbial communities from Barre Woods Harvard Forest LTER site, Petersham, Massachusetts, United States - Inc-BW-C-30-M | ecosystem: Environmental > Terrestrial > Soil >... | reverse complement strand
GATTGCGGCATCCAGCTGTTTTTCGCTGACCAGCAAGTAATCCGTGTCAAACGTAGATATCGCAAACAAACTTACCTCCGCTTCAGCCAAAGGTGCGGACAGCGCGGCCAATACACCGACCTCCGATAGCGCAAACGGACCCGTCACTTTCAGCACGCGCCACCCTGTTTCCGAGGCGAGTCCGCTCGGAATTTGGTCTGCGGAGCAAACGATCGAAAGCTCATCGCTGGTACGGGTGACCGAGAAAAATTCTGCGTCGGTCGCCCATAGAGGCAAAGGCGAATCGGCCGCCAGGCGCACCATGGCGAAAGATCCTTTCAACACAGTCAACTCAAACCGCCGGTGGGATTCGCTCATGCTCTAGAGGAGGCTCCGCACCAGGCCGCCGTCCACCGCGATGGACGTCCCGTTTACGTAACTGGCGCGCTGTGAAGCCAGAAATGCAACCACTGCGGCAAACTCCTCCGGCGTTCCAATACGCCCCGCGGGAATCTCGCGAGCCCAGCCGGCGAACACCTCTTCTGGTTTGACGTTTGCGCGGGTGGAAATACTTGTGGCGAGAGTGTCGAGGCGTGCCGTACGCGTATACCCTGGGCAAACGTTGTTTACGGTGATGCCGTACGCCGCATATTCATTGGCCAGCGTGCGCGCCAGTCCAGTCACTGCGGCGCGTACAGAGTTGGAGAGCAGCAGGCCGTCCACAGGTTGCTTCACGGCTGAGGAAGTGATGGTGATGAATCTGCCCCAATTATTTTTCTTCATACGCGGCAGCGTCTCGCGCGCAAAGAAAACCGTGCTCATTAGAAGCTGGTCCACCGCGGAGCGCCAATCCTCCGGCTTGGTCTCCTCAAAAGAGTGAGATGGCGGTCCGCCGGAATTTGTTACGCAGATATCGATGCGGCCAAATTCCTTTTCCGTATCCGCGACGAACGCGGCAATGGCTTCCTCTTGCCGGACGTCCACGGCGCGCCAAAGGACGCGCTGCTTCGTCGATGCCTGGATCTCCGTGGCGGTCCGCTCGATGTTCTTTGCTTCGCGCGAGCAAATCGCGATTTTTGCGCCCTCTCGAGCGAGCTCCTCGGCAACGGCGCGGCCTAGCCCCTTACTTGCCGCTGCCACGATGGCCACGCGGCCTTGCAGTCCCAGGTCCATTTTTCAGGTGTTCTCCAAACTTGCCATGCTCTCGCGAAAAGGTTGGTCAGGTCAAACCGGCAGGGTGAAAGAATCGCGGCGGCCACCCGGGGCATCGAATAGCGTGCATGAATCCGGGTAGAATGGACTAACGCGAGGAGACGACCCATGACTGAGACTGCTACATTTGGAGCGGGGTGCTTTTGGGGGATCGAGGCGGCGTTTCGCCGCATTCCCGGAGTCGTCGACGCCGTCGTGGGCTATAGCGGCGGCCACACGGAAAATCCCACATACAAAGACGTTTGCACCGACGAAACCGGCCACGCGGAGGTCGTGCAGGTGATTTTCGACCCGTCAAAGCTGAGTTACGAGCAGTTGCTTGACGCTTTCTGGCAAATGCACGACCCGACGCAAGTGAACCGGCAAGGCCCTGATTTCGGCTCGCAATACCGGACGGCGATCTTTTTCCATTCGCCGGAGCAAAAAGCAACTGCCGAAAAATCGAAGGCCACGGCACAGGCAAGCGGCAAATTCCGCAAGGCCATCGCCACGGAAATCACGCCGGCTGGCCCTTTCTACCGAGCCGAGGAATACCACCAGCGCTATCTCGAAAAGCGCGGCGCAGCCTCCTGCCACTTTTAAACTGTGTTGTGGTGGCGGAGAGTATGGGCTCTGGACTGACCGCCTAAGAGAATTCTCAACAGTAACGATAATTCCTAATCCAACGAGCCACTAATTGCTGTCGTGTTCTAGACAGTTCAGCGTGGAACCGTCTTGCTAGACTTGGGGACGGGCGCGCGCCGACCTCGAAAGAACCGTGTCCCACCAAAAGATGAAAACGACTAAATTAGGAAAAGCTAAGAAGGTCGATGTCTTCGATCCCCAAGTATTTTTGGATACAAGCGGAGTTGCACGAAAAATAGGCGAGTATCGGAGAGGCGAATCGATCTACTCACAGGGTGAGCCAGCCGAGAGCGTAATGTACGTGCAGAAGGGCGGTGTCAAATTCTCCGTCGTCAACGGATCGGGAAAGGAAGCTGTTGTCGCGATGTTTGGTCCGAATGATTTCTTCGGCGAGGGATGCATGGCGGGCCAGGCGGTGCGGATGGGCACGGCGACCGCGGTCACGCCGACGAGGATCCTGATTATCGATAAGAACGAATTGTTACGCGTGCTCAACGCGGAGCATGAGCTATCGAACTACTTCATTACCTACATGCTGGCGCACAACATCCGAGTGGAAGAGGATTTGATCGATCAACTCTTCAACTCCAGCGAGAAACGCCTGGCGCGCACGCTTCTATTGCTCGCGCGTTACGGAGAGCAAGAACAGCCGGAGCGCATTCTCGCAAAAGTCTCCCAGGAGACGCTGGCGAAAATGATCGGCACCACCCGTTCGCGAGTGAACTTCTTCATGAATAAGTTCAGAAAACTTGGCTTCATCGAATACAACGGAAAAATCAAGGTCAACAAGTCGCTGCTCACGGTGGTCTTACACGAGTAAGAGCAGGATCGATTCGACGGCGGCGTGCTGCGTGTGAGGCCCTGCGGAAGATAGCAGCTTGCCGAGACAGGAAGCATCCCGGCAAGCTGTATCGAACTATCTGGTCGAGGCGCGTTCCGATTCGTTGTGCGGTGCGCTCTTTTGCAATGTGTTGACAAGGTGACGGCCGGTTGCGGGCACGCCCATCGTCTGACTTCTCACGATTTCCTTGGCCTTGATGGCATGACCATAGACCTGCTCGCTAGCTTCGTCGTCGGGACGAAGCGTAGAGCCTTCCAGGGAGACGCCGGCGAACACACCGCGGGAACGGGAGTAGCTGAGAATTTCCGCTCGCATCCAAGCGTCCGTGTCCGCAGAAGCATCGCGTCCTTTGGGTCCGCCGGCAATAGAAGCATCCGCTCCCAACTTAACCTTGCTGCTGAGAATGGACTCCATGCCTCTGTCATTCATGACCAGCAGGATCAAGTCAGTAGCTTCGCCGCCGATTTGAAAGCCAATACTGCCTCCTTCTAAGGCGTACATCGCGGGAGCTCCCCAAGAGCCATTAAATTTCTCGCCTTTCCGGCACACCATCGCGCCGCGCCCATAGCTTGCGCCTACACCAAATGCAAGCTTGCGAACAGACGGAATGACAATGACGCACTCGGCCTTGTCCAAGAGGTCCTTAGGAATATTGTCAGGAATATTGAGGACTTCCTGCATCACGACCCCGCAGTTTTCCAAGCGTTTCTGTTCGTTATTCAATTTTCCGGCGAACACTACGCCTGCTACGAGGGTAAGACATGCTGCACCTACTAAGTATCGTTTCATTGCTGACCTCCCTGGTCACAAATTCGTCTTGCTGACTTTTGCTTCTGACATTTCTGGCTGAAGAACCTTCAACACGATGTAAGTTAGGAGAGGGCTATGCGTTACCCGACTCTCAGGCGGGATATCTAGATGTTTTTGGAACTAATAATTCTTTTTCGCTCCGACCAAGAGCAACACGATTCCGCCAACCAACGCGAGGCCACCAAGTGCTGGAGGAATAGAAACCCGTTCGTGTTCTTCGGCCGTAGCGTGGATTGGGCCGACGTCCAGTATTCTTTTCTGGTGGGTGTAATTGAATCCTTGATAAGCGAGCGCCAGTGCGCCCAAAACCACAAGCAGGATTCCAATTAACATGATCGGTTTCATTTGTGTTTTCGCAATTTCCGAATGATTTAGTCTAGCTGGCCGCGAACTTTAAGTCTGTTCACTTGAGCACACTTTCACGGCTTATTAAGGCAATTCGAGATCATGCCTTAAATGTTTTTAATCTGTATGACCTTCGATCAGTGCTGTTTTGCGGGGTTAACCGCGAGAATCGGAGCTGGAGCAAACAATTTCAATTGATCGAGGTCGGTCAATACGCTTTGCCAGCGAGATGGGTCCTTTTTGGTCTCAAGAGGCAGGGAAAGATCGGAATAGAAGTTCAAAATATTGTCGCGCAGGTCAGGGGACGTCAGATCGAACTTCCGAACGGTTAGCTGCCCCAGCAACTTTGCATACGTTTCGTCGGTCAAGGAGTACTCAGCGGCTTTGGTTTCTTTGCCGGTGTCAAAGTCAGAGTTGGAAAGTTTCAGCGAGTCTGTGCGAACTTGGAGAAGGTAAATGCGATACTGGTCGACCGTCGTATTGATGCTCTTGAAATACAAATCCTCGGTCTGCGGTGTAGGGTTGTTGAAGGCGAGTGCTTTGAAAGGGCCAATCTTCGGCATGTACCGCAAGAGTATGGAGAACAGGCGAGTTTTGAATCCGTCCTTTTTATAGTCCTTGCCCCATTCCTTCTCATAATCGGACCGCGAAAGACGGTACAGGAATTTACGTTTTGCGAAGTTGGGCGTCTCGCGCATCATGTCTTTCTTATGCGTCCGCAGCGCGATTTTCGTCATCTCCGGAATCATGCGGCTCACGGCAAAGCGGTAGGAGCCCACCGCAATATCCTCGTGTGTGAGCACGTCTTTTAACTCCACCCCGTAAACGACGGGAAAAGTGCGCTCCAGCAAAGCCTTCGAGACCTGAAATCCGATGAAATCGTGATATTGCTGCGAGGCATAGCGGTTCTTCGCCACTTGCACCATGTCGAATCCGAACTCTGTCTTCAAGTGCGCGGTGTGATCCTCCGCGTATCGGACGGAATTGCCGTACTTGGCGCGTAGCTTGGGATACTGGATGGAAACGGCCTGGTTCACGGCCGGATGTCCAGCGATATCCGCAGCATAGTGCGAGAGCGCGCCCAGGGCAAAGGCGTACTCGTTGGCGTCTTGGCTCTGCAACAGCATCTCTCGAACGAAGTCGCCGCTGCGAACGTAATGCACCAAATTGCTGAATTCCACGCTGCCAAAGGGATAGTACCCGAGGTCCTGGATGACGGCGCCACCGTAGGCGTAACCGTGCGCTTCCTTGAGCTGGTCTTCGGTAAGCGTCGGAAATCGCTTGAGGAGAAGTGGGCTAAGGTAATCGGCCCAAACCAAGTCTACGATTTGCTCGTGAGTGAGCACGGAGTAGGCGGGCGAGCCACTACCGCACATGAGGATGAGCACAAGCATCGCTGCAACCCGAAGGCCCGACGCGCGTCGCTTACCGGAAGCAGCACGTTGCAAAAGTTGCGTCCCAACCTTATTTTCTGAGTTCATAGGCAAGCTTCGTCGCTTCCTTCACTCTCTCTTTGTAAAACGATGGGCGGATAAGGACCTTTTTATCTCCCGCGCCCAGATGTTCCTTGACGCCCTTCTTCGACAAGAATAGAGAGAGGGCTTTGTAGGTCTTGATTTCTTTCTCGAGAAACTTGACTGCCCGCCGTTTTGACTCGTCCATTGCCAACCTCCGCGAAAGGTCTAAATGCGGCCGAGAAGCACGAGAATGATTACGATGAGCAGAACCAGGCCCACGCCGCCGGTCGGGTTATAACCCCAACTGCGGCTGTGCGACCACCGGGGCAAAGCGCCCACGAGCGCCAAAATCAAGAAGACCACCAGGATAGTTCCAAGCATCGTTCTTCTCCTTCTAACTTCGGTCGTCGAGCGTTTAGTTCACGTAGAAGCTGATAGCAATGCGATCACGCGGATATCTGCGGTCATATAAATAATAACCGTCACCGGAGTAGTCGACGTATACGTCGTCGCTGTCATACCAATCGTTTGACCAATATTCCGGCCACGGATCAACCAGACCGAACCAATAGCCTCCGTACTGGAAGCGGCGATGCCCGCCAACGTACCTCACCGGGAGACTGTACATGCGGAACCCGTGTTCCTGGCCATAGTAGCCACGGAAGCTTTCTTGAGGAACGCGATAGCCTTTGTAACCGCCGCGTTGCTGCCAGTCGCGATGCTCAGACTGCCAACTATGGGCACGATCACCCTGCCAAGCAGCCCGTTGCTGCCGTGCCTGAGCCGGGCTGCGTTCTCGTGCGGACCAGTTGTCCTGCTGCTGACGCTGCTGTCGTTGCTGATCTTGTTGTCCTCTGGCCTGTTGCTGCTGTCGCGCAGAGTTGTCGCGCTGCTGACGTTGTTGCTGATCCTGTTGCCGCTTGGCTTGCTGCTCGTTTTGTTTCGCGGAGTCCTGCTGCTGACGCTGTTGTCGTTGCTGATCCTGTTGCCGGTTCGCTTGCTGCTTCGCTGAGTTGTCCTGCTGCTGACGCCGTTGCTGCGTTTGCTGATCTTGCTGCCGCTTGGCTTGTTGCTCATCTTGTTTGGCGGAATTGTCTTGCTGACGCTGCCCTCCGGCTTGTTGCTTCCTGGAATTGTCGCGTTGCTGTCCTTGCTGTTGCTGTGGTTGCCGTTGCTGATCCTGTTGCCCTCTGGCTTGCTGATGTTGTTGCTGGGGCTGCCGATCTTGCGGCCTATTGGCCTGCGGCTCTTGTCTTGCAGGCTTGCTCTGCTCTTGCCGCTTCTCCTGGTTCTTTGGTTTGTCCTGCTGATCCTGGCGTGAATCCGCCGGCAGGGCCCATCCGAAAAGCAAAAGCACGGCTGATGTAGCAACGGCCACTCGAATTGATTTCAACATTTTGTTCTCCATTCACGTACGCCGCAAAACCCGCGCGCGGCCCGGGCTCGTCCTCAACTTCGACCTGGACTGTGCCGGCTAGCCAATGTGGATTCGGGAGAGGGAGTGGAACAATCCAAACACATTGAGAAGCCAAACCACCACGGAAATGACCACCACTGCGTTTAGAATCGACTTGATGCTGCCCGCCATCGGGATGAACTGGTTCACTAGCCATAGAAGGACGCCAACTACGATCAACACCAACAAAATCTGAAGAAGGGGCATACTTTTCCTTTCGAAACACGGCGGCGCTGGCCCAGCGACTTGCCACACACGTTTGGGCGGAAACGACGTACCTCAGTGCGACGAAGGCATGGCCTTGAATGGATATGGCGGTTGAGCCGCGTTAGCTTACGTCGTGCAGAATAGACGTTACGAGGATGCGTGTCTGTGCTGTTGTATACAGTTTTTCAGTTTTCGTTGCGCAACCGAGAGTCCGCCTCCGTTGAAATCGGAGCAGCGAATCAGGTGGTGGCGGCAGGCGTCGTCATTTTCGAGGCGCAAAACCGGCGGCAGCGGCAGCGGCAGCGGGGTAGTCAAGATTTGCGGGGAAGAGTGAAAAAGTGCCGGACGAACCCTATTTTCGCTCAGCGCTTCTTTTGTACCGCGTCTACATCCTGATCGCCCTTTCCTTTGGAAAAGACCGGGCTATCAATAGTTCCGCCGATCCGAAAGGGGAATTGCAACCTACCGTTCTTCAAGGTGGCGCCAGATAGTCTTGCAAACGTATTCGTGAAGAAGCTCTCTTTGGTTGTAATCTCCGCCAACCCCCGATAATCGAGCTCGTCAGAGCCTGAGACGCTGACACTCCCTGAGCCATCCACATCAACTCCGTAGCCATCGATGTCGATCACCTTGCTCGAAATACGCTGATTGGCCAGCTCCAGATCGGTGGTGACCAAGTTAAAGGAGGAGGGATCATTTTTCGCCGGCCCGAGGTCATTGAAGTGGGCCAGTTTCATCAAATTCGCGTTCAACTTGAGACTTGGGACCTGGCCGTTGCGCACCGTTACGTGTCCGGCTCCGTGGATTCCCGTCAGCGGCCGGGGCGTATGCTCGATTTCTCCCGCTAACCTTACGTCTCCTTCCATCTTTCCGGTCATCTGTCCGCCACCGTTCGAAAAGGCTGCCAGAAGCTGGGCCACATTAATTCCGTTGAACCGCGCATTGGTCTTAAAGCTTGCATTCTTTCCAGACAAGTCAAAGGAGAGCTCACCCGCGGTCGTCCCGCCGTAGATCTCCGCTTTGACATCCGTGAAAGAGACGTGTCTCGACTCCAAGAGCAATTTGGAATGCAGGTTTCTTACCTCGACCGCGCCGAAGCGCAAAACACCCGCCGTTAGGGTGCCCCGGCCGTCCATCGACGAAGACGAAGGATTGATAATCCCCATCAGGTTCACTTGCTCCAAGTCACAGGAGATCTCGTGGGCTTCGAAAAAGATGGGCCCCGCCGCGTCGGAGGGCAGAAGATTTGACGCGATGAGCTGACCGCTTTTAATTTGCACTCTCGAAATCACTCCGATTGGAAACTCCTTCTCCGAAGCCTTCGATTGAGGATTCTCGAAGTTCCATGGACCGTCGGGATCAGAAGTCATATTCAGGATCGGCTCTTCAAGTACGATTGACTTAATGACCACTTCCCGGTAAAGCAGCGCTCCGGCGCTAAGTTCCGCATCGATCCGTGCAACCTGGACGATATAACCGGGCGGAAATATCGGAGGGTTCTTCACACCGAAATGGTCAATGCGAATCGCTAGAGGAAAAAATGTGAGCGCCAACCGACCAATTTCGATCTGCTTCCCAGTTTGTTGCTGAAGATAAGAGATTACTTGGGGCCGGTACCGATCCACGTTAAAGAGAGCGGGTACGATGAAAATAAGCGCGAGCAAAAGAACCGCAGAAATTCCTGCAGCGATCAGACCGGTCTTCTGGCCTCTGTTCATTTCTGGCCTCTGTTCATAGTGAGCTTCCTAAATTCTGATCCAGGTTCGATGCTCGCCGCGCCAACTCGTCGCTCCCTGCAGCCTCTGGCCGCGTGAAGCATCCGGAGATACTTTGTGCCAATTGCACTCCTAAGCCTGTCCTATTCGGGACATCTCCGTGCGGACAACTGCCCCACTTGGGAGATCAAGAGGGTCAATCTCGGCGAGCATGTAGGTCACACAGTCAGAGTTACTGGAGTAGTCTCTCATGCCAAATGCATGGGATGAAGGAAGACGCAAAGTCAGAGGCAAAAGAACCGGGAGTGGATAAGGATTCCGCCGAACATGGACACATAACAGTTACGAATCTGGGCATGGTGAACCGAGAATTGCCAAAACTAACGTTCCCCTAGCCAGACGTGATTAAGAATTATGGCGGAGAGGGTGGGATTTGAACCCACGGTAGGGTTCCCCCTACACTCGCTTTCGAGGCGAGCTCTTTCAACCGCTCAGACACCTCTCCGCGGCTTTTGTAATCGTAACAGACGCTTCGTTTGCGCAGCAATGTATCCGTTCGGGTGTGACATTCCTGACCAGATTCTCGGTCTGCGCCTGCGTCCGAAGTTCTTGCGCGACGCGCTGCGTGTCTACCTTCGCGCAGCGAAGAACGACTGCAGGATAGCGGCGCATTCATTCGCCAGAATGCCCGCGACCACCTCCACGCGATGATTGAGCCGCGTGTGATTGAGAATTTCGAAGCAGGATCGAACGGCGCCTCCCTTCGGATCATCGCAACCGTAGACCAAGCGGGGAATTCGCGCCTGGATCATCGCTCCCGCGCACATGCTGCATGGCTCCGCAGTAACGTACAGCGTCGTCCCTGCCAGCCTGTAATTTCCTAGCGCGCGAGAAGCCTGGCGCAAAACCACCATCTCCGCATGAGCGGTCGGGTCGCAATCGCGAATGGTGCGATTGCCGGAGCGCGCGACAATTTTGCCTTCGTGCACCAGAATCGCGCCGATTGGCACCTCTCCCGCTGCCGCCGAGGCGCGCGCTTCCTCCAGCGCCTGCGCCATAAATCCAGTGTCAATGTCCATCGTGCGCGAGCATACCACGCGCTTGCTTGACAATTCCCGCTACGCCAAAGAAACTACTTCGTCGTGACCAACAGAAAAAGAAAGGCGCGGCACAACGATTTTCTAGCGGCTTCCGAAACACTGCCTTGTCATCCGAGGCCGGAAACTCCGCACACGTCGCGCCGTTTTTGCCGCAGAATCCTGCATGGAAATTAGACGAGATCCCATCACACAAAGCTGGGTAGTTCTAGGCCAGCGCGAATCGCCAAGCGATTCTTCGCAACCGTGCCCCTTTGATCCCGGATTGGTGGAGAAGCGTCCGTCGATCCTAACCTGGCCCGCGGAAGGCCCCTGGCAAGTCCGCGTGCTGCCACATCCGGACCCGCTCTACCGCATCGAGGGCGACCTCGGCCGGGTCGCGGAAGGCATGTACGACAAGATGGGCAACATCGGCGCCCACGAAGTCGTGGTCGAGACTCCGCACCACGACAAAAAACTTTCGCAGCTCAACGATGAAGAGATCGAGCGCGTGCTCTGGGTGTGGGCTTCGCGCATTGCCGACTTAAAGAAAGATCCGCGTTTCAAATATGTTGCCGTCTTCAAAA